>Ga0209755_10000432_pt1 | contig 77239 bp, 83 predicted proteins | sample TergutCo191P1_FD_187301 | JGI IMG/M metagenome (GOLD analysis project Ga0209755, IMG submission 187301) | Cornitermes sp. P1 segment gut microbial communities from Petit-Saut dam, French Guiana - Co191P1 (SPAdes) (version 2) | ecosystem: Host-associated > Arthropoda: Insects > Digestive system...
GGCGGCTGACACTTTAATTGTCGAACGCTTAGTTCACAGAAAGGACCGTCAGTCCATTGCCTTCTCATTATAACAAAAATAAGCGCAACCGAGATGAACTCTTCGGTCACGCTTGTATTATACCAAAAGAAAGGTGGGAAACCACAATGAGTGAAAAAAGAATTTATGAAAAACTGAACTGGAGCTTTTCGTACAGCGGTTATATGAGTGGCGAGAGGTATTCGTATTTAACACGTCAAGTGTCTATGGCGATAGCACAGGCAGCATACGAGAAACCGCTCACTCCAACCGAAATAAGCATCGCGACTGGGATACCATGTATGTATATCGAAGATGAAATTCCGAAATTGCTTGATTTTGGCGTACTGGTAGAAACAGACGGGAAATACGCAACAAACTTTGTCATTTATCCCTTTGAGCTTGCACAGTCTATAAGAGATTTGGAGTACAACGCCGTAGTAAACTCCAATTTAGACGAGATTGTACAGGCTCTTGATAAATATGATGCGCAAGTGCGTGACATAGGCTTTATCGGCAATGACAGACCACAAAATGAATTGCGGTGGCTGTTGGTGCAGTTGCTTATCCCAAAAATACAGCACAAAGCATCTAAGTTAAGCGACCTGAAGTCTACTTGGAATGTCCCATCACCCAAAGACGGCGGATACACTCTAATTTCTGCAAATGAATCCGAGGGAAAACGATATGAATATGCCTCGGGCAACCATTATGGTAGTTCCGGGGATGGGAAACGAACCATAAACTACTACTGGGCCGGCGCGAAATATTACAGCATAGAAATCAACGAATATTTGTGGAGAACGCTTGGCAATGGAGAAATTGTCGAGAATGTGCCGCTATGCCCTGATGTAGACAGGTCGGTTATAAGCGATGAGGTGTTGGCACAAGGCTTGAAATATAACCTCATCGAGAAAACAGCGGACGGAAGCTACAAGTGGACGCTTATGTTTTTCACGGGCGAGCAGATGCAAAAGCTACACGAACTTTTGGAGCAAATCGCGAACGAACTATCAGATTTGCCGAAGGCGTGGGCAAAGGCAATGGGTGAAATAGACAAGATGTATCGAAAAGTCACGCCGAAACGCCTGCACAATTACGTAGGCTCTTCTGGGATGGGCGGCAGTAAGGCTATCGTCTGTGACCTGTTCGTGCGGGACGGCACTCTTGTAAAGCCGGACAGCGAATATTTCACCAAATCGATATTGGTAGTCCACAAATAGCACACTCCCATAATCAAATGCCACTAAAATCTTGTGCGATTTTAGTGGCATTATTTTTGTTTTGGAGTGCACCCTTACCGCACCTTTTCTCCTGCGGGAACACTATCGTCAAGGAATACCACGCTCACGCCTTCTACGCCGTCTGCGGCGAGAATCATGCCGCGGCTTTCCACTCCACGGATTTTCGCAGGCTTTAGGTTCGCCACAAGGATGACTTTCTTGCCCACAAGGTCGGCGGGGGCATAAAATTCGGCTATACCTGACACCACTTGGCGAACTTCGCCGCCAAGGTCAACCTGCAATTTCAGCAGTTTGTCCGATTTCGGCACAGGCTCGCATTCCAGCACCAAGGCGCATCGCAGGTCAACTGCGGCGAAAGCGGTGATGTCGATCTCGTGGGTGGGTTCGGTGGTATCCACATTGTTCGCAGGCGGGCGGGTTGACCCCGCCCCTACGGGGGAGGGTGCGGTTTTTTCTGCAGGTTGCGGCAATTTCTCCTCGTCAATGCGGGCGAAAAGAGGTGTACCCTGGGTGACAGCACGCCCTACTGCAAGCCCGCCGAAGCCTTGGATAGACTCCCACGTCCGTTCCAGGGGGGTGCAACCCAAGCGGTCAAGGATTTCGGTCGCGGAGGTTGGAATAAACGCCTGCAACACCACCGCACCAATGCGAATGCACTCAAGCAGATTGTATATCACCGTGCCAAGGCGGGCGGTGTCACCCTCTTTGGCAAGATTCCACGGCTCGGTTTCGTCGATGTATTTGTTGGCTCGGCGAAGGAGGGCGAAAGTTTCCGCCAGTGCGTCTGCTATGCTATACTCCTCCACAGCCGTGCGGGTAGCCGCAACAGCGGAAAGTGCGAATTCAGCAAGTTCTTTATCAAGCTCGGTGGCTTCGCCCGCGGCTGGCACGCTACCCTCAAAATACTTGGCCGTCATGGCAGAGGTGCGGGACACAAGGTTGCCAAGATTGTTCGCAAGGTCAAGATTATACCGCCCTGCAACGCTTTTGATTGACAGATTGCTGTCGTTTGCATAGTGCATTTCGGCAAGCACCGCGTGGCGAGTGCCGTCCACCCCGAAATGCTCCACAAGGTCGTGAGTGTACAGCACGTTGCCTGTGGATTTCGAGAGCTTGCTGTCGTTGAATAAAAACCACGGATGCCCGAAAATCTTTTTAGGCAGTGGCACATCCAACGCCATAAGAAAAATCGGCCAATAAATGCTGTGAAAGCGGACAATGTCCTTGCCAATCATGTGAACGTCCGCCGGCCAAAAATTTTGGAACAACTCGGGTTGCTCGGCAAGAGTTGGGTCATACCCAAGTGCGGTGATGTAGTTCGAGAGAGCATCAATCCACACGTACACAACGCTTTCCGGGTCGCTCGGCACGCCAATGCCCCACTTGATTGTGCTGCGTGACACGCACAAATCTTGCAGTCCGGGCAGCAGGAAATTGTTCATCATTTCGTTGCGGCGGCTTTCCGGCTGAAGCCACTCGGGATTATCGTTAAAGTGCTGTATCAAGCGGTCGGCGTACTTGCTCATACGGAAAAAATACGCAGTTTCGTTCACCGTTTTTACTTCACGACCGCAGTCGGGGCAATTTCCGTCTTTCAGTTGCGAGTCGGTGAAAAAGGACTCGCATGGGGTGCAATATGGACCTGAGTACTCCCCTTTGTAGATGTCGTCTTGGGCAAGCAGGCGGGCGAAAATCTTTTGCACGCTGTCTTTGTGACGCGGCTCGGTGGTGCGGATAAAATCGTCATAGGAAATGCCAAGCAGTTCCCATATTCCGCGCATATCAGCGACAATTTCGTCCACATAGGCTTGGGGAGACACTCCCTTTGCGGTGGCGTTGTCCTCCACCTTTTGCCCATGTTCGTCTGTGCCTGTAAGAAAATGCACCTCCTGCCCAATTAAGCGGCGGAAGCGGGCAATAGCGTCGCACATGATTATCTCGTACACGTTGCCGATGTGCGGTCGCTGGCTGGCGTATAGGATTGATGATGTGATGTAGAATTTGTTCATGTTAGCTCCTTGGTTTAAGCGATATATGGCTTGCCCGCAAAGCGAATGCAATGCCAAGGGGGTCCCGCATAAAATCGAAACCCACGATTTTTGCGGGATGACGGCATAAAAATGGGCGATTTGTACAGCAGTTCATTGGAAACCGTCCGTCATCCCGTAAAATTTGCGTTTTTTGCAAATTTATACGGGACCCCCTCGCCTAACGTATTTGCGTTAAGATTTTGATTGTACCTGTTACTTGCCGTTCATTTCTCTTATCTTAATATGCACGTCCCGCAGTTGCTCCTCGCTCACGTCCCCGGGTGCGCCGAGAAGAATGTCCTGTGCGGCGGCGTTCATTGGGAATGGGATGACCTCGCGGATGTTTTCCTGCTCCGTGAGTAGCATAACCATGCGGTCAAGTCCGGGTGCCATACCGGCGTGAGGTGGTGCGCCGTAGTGGAATGCGTTAAAGAGGGCAGAGAACTTCGCCTCGATGTCCGCCTGGGTGTAGCCTGCTATCTCGAATGCTTTCAGCATTACGTCAGGGCGGTGATTTCGCACCGCGCCGGAGGAAAGCTCGATGCCGTTGCACACAATATCATACTGCCACGCAAGGATTTCAAGGGGGTCTTTGGTCATCAGGGCGTCCATTTCGCCCTGTGGCATGGAGAATGGGTTGTGGGTGAACTCGATTGCCCCTGTTTCCTCGTTTTCGTGGTACATTGGGTAGTCCACCACAAAGCAGAACTCAAACTTGCTGTCGTCGATAAGCTCAAGGCGTTTCGCAAGCTCCGTGCGAATCTGCCCAGCGTTGCCGTCGATTACTTTGGGTGCGTCGCAGATGAAGAAAATCGTGTCCCCGTCAGCCATGGCGTTTGTCGCAACAAGCTGTACCTGTTGCTCTTCCGTAAGGAATTTCGCGATTGGGCCTTTCAGCCCCTCGGTGGTTTTGGAGATATAGCCCAGCCCCTGCATTCCAAGCTGTTCCTGGGCAAAAGTGAGCATTTTATCGAAAAATGAGCGTGGCTGGGCGGCGCAGGGGGCGACAATTCCACGCACAGGCTTGTTACGGAAAGGTGCAAAATCCACCCCTCCGAAAAATTCGGTAAGGTCAGCGATTATAAGCGGGTTGCGCAAGTCTGGCTTGTCCGAGCCGTATTTCAGCATTGCCTCTGCGTACGGGATGCGGGGGAATGGGGCGGCAGTGACTTGCTTGTCCGAGAATTTGGCGAAAGTTTCGCACATTACCTCTTCCGCAACGGCAAAAACCTCTTCCTGCGTGGCGAACGCCATCTCAAAGTCAAGCTGGTAGAACTCCCCAGGGGAGCGGTCGGCACGGCTGTCCTCGTCACGGAAGCAGGGGGCGATTTGGAAGTACCTATCGAACCCTGACACCATTAGCAGTTGCTTGAAAATCTGTGGCGCTTGGGGCAGGGCGTAGAACTTTCCGTGGTGCTTGCGTGAGGGAACAAGATAGTCCCGCGCACCCTCTGGAGAGGAGGAAGTGAGGATTGGCGTTTGCATATCAACAAACCCCATGGACTCCATTTTGTTACGCAAAAAGCGAGTGATAGCAGAGCGTTTTAGTATGTTTGCCTGTACCGCAGGGTTACGCATATCAAGATAGCGGTACTTCAGGCGAATATCCTCCCGGGTTTCGGTAGAGCTGTCCACCTCAAAGGGTAGGTGGGACTCTGATTTGCCCAGCACCTCAAGGGTTTCTACCGCAAGCTCCACTTCACCTGTGGCAAGTTTCGGGTTGACTGCACCCTCGCCCCGGTTACGGACTGTGCCGCCCACGGAAATTACCGTTTCACGGCGGACGTCGGTCAGCTTGGCTTGGTCGTCCACCACCACCTGGGTGATGCCGAACTGGTCACGAAGGTCGATGAAAGTCACTCCTCCGTGGTCACGGATAGTGTCTACCCATCCTGCAAGTTTTGCCGCCATCCCGGCATTTTCTGCACGCAAAGCAGCGCAATTGTGTGTTCTGTAAGGGTTCATTTTGGTACTCCTAAATTTTTTATTAAAAGGGTATTGACAAAGTGGGGGTCATATGATATAATAACAGCATAAAGGGAGGTGCCACCTGATAGGCGGTGTTTCCCATTTGATTATTAGTTAAAAAAGATTAACCGTAACTTTTGGAGAAGCGCGGTTAATCTTTTTTTGCCTTTGTTTACCCAAAGGCGACGAAAACGACCTTTGAAATAATGATATGTACTGCGAACGATTTCGGTAACAAACACCGTAAAGACAATCATTCTTATATCCATAGACACCTCCTTTCTGTAGAGTTCATAAACGGAACTTAACTTGTGGGAGGAAAAACTAACCGCCTACCGCATTTGGTGGCACTAACCTCGGGGATTTTTGTCTGTCCACAGAGAACAGTATATCACATTTATTTAGTTTTGTCAAATAAATTGTAGTGTTAATCGCCGTGTTAATCGCCAGGCGTGTTAATCGCAAAAAAACACGCCAAAAAAGCATAAAACTTTTTTGGCGTGGATACTTTTCGAGCGTGTTGACACCCTCTATGGTAAAGAAAATGTTTAGAACCTGTATTCAGCATGGCAAATATTCGGATATTGTGCAGATTTTCACGCGAATCTAAGCACGAGGAGGGCGAATATCTGGAATATTTAACTGACGAGCAACGACGAGTGGCGTAAAATATGTCAATATACGGATTTTTGTCACTACTGAATACAAGTTCTTATTCTTCTTCGCCTGTTTTAGCAATTACATAAGCACGAATATCCGCAGGAGTGCGCATATTCATAATGTCTTCGTCCGGCACAGTTACACCAAAGGCTTCTTCAATTGCCATAAGTATTTCTACAACATCAATAGAATCTGCGCCGAGGTCGTCCATTATGTGGGTATCTTCGGTAACTTTTGATTTGTCAACTTGAAGCTGACGGACAAGAATGTCAATTATTTTTTCGTACATGAGTTTACCTTTCAAAATGTGTAATATAAATATATTATTCAATATGTGTACATAAAATGCCACAATGTTTAATACCATTACGGAGCAGGAAGTTACAAACGTAGACCGCATTTTATAAATATGTAACAAACTCCTCCACTTCACGGCGGGGGCGGGGATTGGGTATTGCGACAGGGTGTCCAAGGGGGGTCATGGCAATCGGGCGCATTTCGTCCGGAAGGCGAAGGATGCGGCTGACTTCTTCCTCTTTGAATGCACCAATCCAGCAAGTGCCAAGGCCAAGCTCGGTGGCTTGGAGAAGAATGTTTTGTATCAGTGCCGCTGTGTCTTGCAGGCAATACAAATGCTGACCACGCTCGCCGTATCGTTGGGTGTTGCGGGGAATGTCGGCGCAAATCACCAGCAGAACGGGAGAGGTTGCGATAAACGCTTGTGTGCTTGAAGCGGCAACAATTTCTGCGCGCAACTCCGGGCTGCGAATGGCGAAAATATGCCAAGGTTGGGTATTGCCCGAGCTTGGTGTGACTTTGGCGGCTTCAAGAATAGTGGCAAGATGGGCGTCGGACACAGGGGCATCTGTGTACTCGCGAACGCTGCGACGGGCTTGTGCTAAATTAAGAAAAGACATACTTTAAGCTCCAATAAAAGTTTTTGTGACCCATTCGCCGTTATCCGAATATAATGTAACGAGAAAAAGTGTTTCGCCTTATTATAGCGGTGCCTTCTAATAGGAATGAGGTCTCATGTTGAGATAGAAGGCACACTCATTATACACTAATTTATTGCAAAAATCAATAGGTTTTTCCATTGATTGAAATTTTAACAAAATGATAACCTTTTCTAAAGGGGGTTTATACCCCCAAGTCATGCCTGTGCAAGCACAGTCGCGACACTCACTTTACTTGTCAATCAAATACTTTTCAAAGGAGAATATACAATGGTCAAAATATCGCAAGATCTAATTGCTGTCGGGCGGAGAAATCGCCCAGGCAGAGTCAACCCAATGGAATTTATCACTATTCATAACACAGGAAATCCGAGTGCAGGAGCAACTGCAAGCGCTCACGCTCGCTATGTTCGCGGTGATGTCGCCGCTTCTATTCCTGCCAGCTGGCATTATACTGTTGACTGCATCGAGGCGTGGCAACACCTGCCGGATAACGAAGATGCCTTTCATGCAGGGGACGGAGCGGGAGCGGGTAATCGTCGCAGTATCGGTATTGAAATCGCAGAAAATCGTGACGGCAACCTGCAAAGGGCTACGGACAATGCAGTTTTGCTAACCGCGTATTTATGCCACAAGCACAACATTCCGGTAGCAAACATTCGTCAGCATAGCGACTGGAGCAGTCGTTCAGGTTGCCCTGCGAGGCTTCGCCGTGGTCAGCCGTACAGCTGGCAGACATTTATCGCTAATGTGACCGCAGAGCTTGCCAGGCTGAACCAACCGCCCCCTTCGCCAACTGCACAACTTTTCCGTGTGCAAGTGGGGGCGTATCGTGTTCGTGCCAACGCCGAGCGTATGGTGGCACGAGCAAAAGCCGCAGGGTTTACCGACGCTTTTATCGCCCAAAGCGGCGACCTGATGCGTGTGCAAATCGGCGCATTTGCCCAGCGTGCCAATGCTAACGCCAGACGGCAAGAGGCAATCGCCGCAGGCTTTGCAGGGGCGTTTGTTACGCAAAAAACGTAGAGAAACGAAGAATTAAAAATGAAAAATGAAGAATTAAGGTAGATTTGCTTCGCAAATCGCAGACTGAAGAAAAACTTTAGAACACTTTGGGGCGTTGCCCCAAACCCCACTTAGCCCCTTTTTGAAAAAAGGGGCTAAGAACCCCAAAAACTTTATGTCAAAAAGTTTTTAGTCCAGTTTTTTTCAAAAAACTGGTTGGGTGTGGGCGAACAGCCCACGACCTTGACCTTTTTCTTTAGTTTGAGATTTGTGCAAGCAAATTTACTGCAATTCTTCATTCTACATTTTTCATTTTTAATTTCTTTTTATGTTTTTTCGTATCAATCATCTCGAAGCACACTAAATCTGAAAGGACAAGCCTATGCCGAAAAAACTACCTCGCTACGCTACCGCAAAATTCGACCCACCAATCGACCTTTCGGATGGTGAATTGGCGGTGTGGTTGGACATTACCACCACTCTGCGGGATTTGCGCAGCACGAAAATATCAGACGCCGACCATGAGCTGCTTCGCCAGTATTGCCAGCTGGTTGTCACTCGCAATCGTGCATGGTCACACTTTAACGAAAAGCCGGAGTTTTACACCCGCATTGTCACCGGATTAGAAGCGGATAAGAAAACTCCCAAAGTGACCATCAAAGAAAACGAATACTATAAAACATGGTTAGAGTGCAATAAGCGGTTAGACTTGCTTATGCGGGAAATGGAGCTGAACCCCAAAAGTCGCACCACCACTCGTGCCGCCGCCGCTATGAAATACGAACTGGAGAACTAGAGCGTGTCTACACAAAGTAAAAATAGCCAAAATCTCGCCTTTTTCAGTTTGTGTAGACACGCTCTAAATCAAGAAAAAATATAGTCGAATTTACAAAGCCCCCATCCAAATTGGACGGGGGCACTTAATTTTATCGTCTTGCTATAACAAAACCATTTTCATCGGTCAGTGTTCCGTTTTCAACATCAAGGGTTAAAACAAAGCCTTCGTCGCCAATCTGCTCTACAAGAGTTTCGATTAGCATTGCTCTAAGTTCTGGGCTGTTTTCCAATTCGGCAACTACTTCACCAATAATTTCGCTAAAATCAATGGCAGACAACATACCTTCAACCATACCTACAACCATGTCGACTGCAAAGTCTGTTCCTAATAAATCTATCATGACCAACAATTCTTCAAGTGTGTTTTCGATAAAGTCAATAGCAATTTCTTCAAAGTCTACTACAAAGTTATCAAGAACGATAATAACCTCATTAGCAACATATTCAAGAATTTCTGCAAGTTCAATAACATCAATAGACAAAATAGTTTCTAATAAATCTTCAAAGTCTATCGTATCAGCCATAGGGATTTCTGCGAAAATCACCGCATACAGTTCGATAAAATACTCAATCCCTTCCAAGAGCTCTTCGGCTATAAGAACAAATTCATCGAACTCCATTGCTTCAACTTCAAAAATTGCTTCGTCAATCGCGGCTGTGATTTCAGCAATCATAGCTGTTAAATCTGCTTCAGCAATAAATTCCACAGCGACTTGTGCAATTTCTGTAAGTAATGGAGTTAGTACATCAATTGCGTTTTCCACTACAGTTTCTGCAAATCCTTCGACCATGTCGATTATTGAACCGATTAAATTGTCTATATCATTTTCAGTAAACGTAAGTGTTACAATATCATCATCAATAGTGTAAGTCAATGTCATAGCGAAGATTGAGCCAGCTTGTAAACCAAGAAAATCTGTAACTTCTGTCATGTCAGCTTCAGTGAGCAGGTCAAGTAAATCTACTTCCATTGTGGCTGTTCCGTTATTGAAGGACAGCGTTACGCCATTGTCAACTTCAAACGTACCATACAGCCCTCCATCCTCGTTACTATCTTCGTTGTTGCCGCACCCTACAAATGTGACGGCCATAGTGGCAATTAAAAGTATTGCCATAAGTAAAGCAAGTTTTTTCATGTTGAAACTCCTGTTCAATTTTTATTTTACAGAATAGTATACCACAAAATTAAAAAAAATTCAACAAGGAAATATTTCCAGTTTACAGTTTCAGTCTCCCAACAAGGTCATAATCATCTGCTTCTATGACAGTCACACTCACAAAATCTCCTGCGGCAGGAGCAGGAGAATCTGCTGAAACGAACTTCACCTTGCCGTCAATATCCGGGGCGTCCCACTCTGTGCGCCCGACGCCGTCGCCCTCTACAAGCACTTGCACCCTTTGTCCAATCAAGGCTCGGTTTCGCACGTGAGACACATGATTTTGCGCTTCCATCAGCAATTCCACCCGCCGTTGTGCTACCTCGGTGGGGATTTGGTCAGGGAAGCTGGCGGCAGGAGTGCCTTCTTCGGCGGAATAGGCGAACACTCCAAGGCGGTCAAAGTTGCCACCTGCCACAAATTCGTGAAGCTGGGCAAAATCCTCCTCGGTTTCCCCCGGAAAGCCAACAATCAGGGTGGAGCGAATGGCAATGCTCGGCACAGCGGCACGCAATTCGCCAATCACACGGCGAATATCCGCCCCACTGCCACGGCGATTCATGCGTGCAAGTACGCTATCCGCTATGTGCTGGACGGGCATATCGATATACTTCACCACCCGACTGCAATTCGCCATTGCGGCGATAAGGTCCGTGGTGATTTTTTCCGGGTAGCAATACAACAGCCGAATCCACGGTATGTCCACTTCCCCGTCCAGGCGGCGAAGGAGGCGGGCAAGACTACTGCCACAGTCGCTACCATAGGCGGTGCTGTCCTGCGCCACAAGATTCAGTTCCCCCACTCCAAGGGTGGCAAGGTGCTGCGCTTCGTTGATTATTGCATCTTCATCTCGGCTGACAAAAGGCCCACGAATAGCAGGGATAGCACAGTAGGTGCAACGATTATTGCACCCCTCGGCGATTTTTATGTACGCCATGTGGGGGGGAGTTGACAGCACCCGTTTGCCGTCAGGAGCACAAGCGTTATAGGCACGAAACGAGGAGTATGGCACATCGTTGCTCACCGCCGCAACCGCTGATAAAATATCCTCGCAGGAATGTACCCCCACCGCCGCCGCCACTTCGGGCAGGCTGTCTAACAGCTCTTGCTGATACCGCTGGGCAAGACAGCCGGTGGCAATGATTTTGCCCACTTCTCCTGCCATTTGCCTGTCCGCCGCCTCAAGAATAGCGTCGATACTTTCTCGCTTGGCGTCCCCGATAAAGCCGCAAGTGTTGATAATAGCAACATCACAATCCCCGGCGTCAAGCGACTGGATTTTATATCCCGCACTTTGCAACAGATACATCATTCGCTCCAAGTCTGTGCGGTTTTTCGGACAGCCAAGGGTGAGCAAGCCGATAGTTTTTTGTTGGTTCATTCGTGCCGCGCACGGGAGGAGCCACATTTGTGCTTTGTCCCGTGCATCCTTTCACTTGTTGAGAGTGCGTTTTAATCTCGCATTGTGGTCACACCTTGGGGCGTTGCCCCAAACCCCACCAGAAAACTTTTTGTAAAAAGTTTTCTGGACTTTCAAAAACTTTGCTATAAAAGCACTCTGTGCTTTTGAGAAAAAAGTTTTTGTTCCACCTTTTTACAAAAAGGTGGTCGGGTGTGGGGTGAAACCCCGCGACCTTGACCTTTTCTCTGAATCGTTGCCACTCTTGTTATTCATCGCTCAAATATTCGCGCAGGCAATTTCGCACCATAGTAGGGCTATACCCCCGTGACACCACCTGCCGCATGATTTTCTCGCATTCTTTTCGCAACTGGTCTTTGTCAAGTTCGGCAAGGTTCAATTTGTCTAATCGTTTTTCCACTTCGACATAGCAATATGGACCAAAATCAATGTTTTCGCAAAGCTGGCTAAAATAGCCGCCCATCAATTCAGGGTTAAAAAAATCATTTCGCAATTTACTGTAAATAATATTTTTTCCATATCCCCTTTTTGCCAACAACTCCACTTGTCGCTCCATAAGTTCCGATTCGTTAATATAGGCGTTTTCTATTGCCCATGCAACGGCATTTTCCGTGTCAGACTGGGGAAATCCCTTGTTTTTAAGCCGTGCTCGCAGCTTGTTTGCCGTGTAATTTTGTCTGCCAAGAAGATATTGTACATAATTTTGCGCAGACATTTTAATTTGTTTTTTCACTAAACACACTCCCTTAAATATTACTCGGGTTCACATCCATGGAAATGCTTATTTTTCGCCCTGTCTTGCGACCGAACTCTATTAACAGGCGTGAAAGCATTTCGCGTGTGCGGCGGTTTCCCGCCTTGCATTTCACTACAAACCGCATACGGTATCGCTCGTTCAGTCGATAAATGGGGGCTTCTAATGGACCAAAAGCGGTGACGGCAATGTCACTATACTCTCCACGGAGCAATTCTTTCATCCGTATATCAAGCTCGCCGCATACATTCCTAAGTGCCGCCTCCTCCACGCTGGACAGGGAGATTAGCACAATATCACAGAAAGGCGGGAAGAGGAGCGCACGGCGAAAGGCAATCTCGTCACCAAAAAAGCCCACATAATCCTGTGCCGAGGCAAGAGCAAGAATGGGATGGTCAGGGTTGTAGGTTTGTATCACCGCACGCCCGGGAAGTTCCGCACGACCTGCCCGCCCAATGACCTGTGTAAGCAGGGCAAAGGTGCGCTCGTTGGCACGATAGTCGTCCATGTACAAACTGGAGTCAGCAAGCAGCACTCCCACAAGTGTCACCTTGGGGAAGTCATGCCCCTTTGTCACCATTTGCGTACCAAGCATAATGTCTGCTCCGCTGTTTCGGAACTGCTCTAATAGCTCACGCACGCTGTGCTTGCCCCCGGTGGTGTCCGCGTCCACACGAATAATCCCTGCGTTAGGGTGTAGGGTGTTCAGTCGCTCCTCAGCAAGCTGTGTGCCAAAGCCGAGAAATTGCAAGCTCCCACTTTCGCAGGCGGCGCATTTTTGCGGAATCGGCTCTCGCACACCGCAATAGTGACAGCATAGTCTACCACGTTTCATCATATCTCCGGCAAGCGCCGGAGGCGACAGACCCACACCAGATTGTTTTTGCGAATTGTGAACTTTGGGTTGGTGTGTGTCAAAAGAGGCATTAACTTGTTCTCTTTCTCTATACCCACGATGTACATGCAAAGTCATTGAAACGCTACAGCGGCGGCAACTTACCGCAGTGCCACAGTCGGCACAGCTGACAAGGGTGTTAAACCCACGGCGGTTGACGAACATAATGCTCTGCTCACCCCGCTCGATATTGGCGGCAAGTTCGCACCCAAGCTCCTCCCCCACAATATCGGTGGGCAAACTGCCCCGCATATCGCAAATACTCACCTGTGGCAGGGTGGCGTTACCGAATCGCTCGTCTAAGCTCACCAAGGTGTACGCCCCCGTGGTGGCTTTGTAATAGCTTTCCACCGAGGGGGTGGCAGAGGCAAGCAGGAGCATTGCCCCGGCGTTTGCACAGCGGAATCGTGCCGCATCTCGGGCGTGATAGTGGGGTGCGCTGTCTGATTTGTATGTATGCTCCTGCTCCTCGTCAATGACAATCAGCCCAAGGCTATCAAATGGTGCGAAAACCGCACTGCGAGTGCCAATGCAAATTTGCACCTGCCCCGACTGAATCATTCGCCACTGGTCGTACCTCTCTCCGCTGGAAAGAGCGGAGTGGAGGACAGCGATGTTCTCCCCAAATGTGGCGGTAAAATGGGCTATGGTTTGGGGGGTAAGGGCAATTTCAGGCACAAGGACAATCACGCTTTTCCCGCTTGCCAGCACATGGCGAATGGTTTCCATGATGACAATAGTCTTGCCGCTCCCTGTCACTCCGTGCAACAGGGCGGCGCACGCGCCATCACTATCGTACAAAGTGGTCAGGGTGTCCACCGCGGATTGTTGCTTGTCCGACAGCACAGCACGATGATGCCCCCCCTCTCCAATGGGAGCAGGACGGCGGATGACTTCGCTTGATGTTATCTCGATATATCCCTTGGTGTCAAGGGCTTTGATGTGGGCGGCTGTGATTTTATACTCGGCACGGAGGAGGGACACAGGAGTTGTGCCATTTGCGAAAAGGTAGTCGATTATTTGTTGATGGACAGCACTACGAAGTTTCAGGGTGTTGGCGGCAATATGGGATAGGGCTTGGGGCGTAAGAGATATGTGCTGCTCAAACTGTGTTTTGGCTTTGTCCTTGGATATGTGCTGGCGCACCAGCACCTCCGCCTCGGTCAATGAGCGGAGGACGGCAAGGGCGTCACGGTCAAACTCTTTCACCACCTGGGCAGAGCTAACCCGCCCGTGGAGCTTCACATAATCGAAAATCACAGCGGCAGAGGCGTTCAAGCCCTCTCTGTCTGCCTGTGGATTGATGGTATACACCTCGTTTACCGCAAAGGAAATGCCGAAAGGCAAGGCGCACTTCACCACCTCCCCAAGGGCACAAAAATTGTTATCCCGTATGTAATGGCACAGGGCAAGCAGATGTGGCGACAGCCGTGCAGAGGGGTTGTCGTGGAGGGCAGAAATGGGCTTTAGCCCATCAGCGGGCAAGTCAAGCACTTCGGACACAACACCCACACGGCTTTTGTTGGCAAGCCCAAACGGCACAAAAGCCAACATTCCCGGCAACACTTGCCCTCGCAAGTCCGCCGGGATGTGATAGTCGTACCCCTTGTCCATATGATAGGGCGCGTCTAATATGTGAATACGGGCAACGGCTGGGGTCATGTTGGTTCTCCGTGAGGTAAGAATATTCGGCGGAGCAAATTTCTAATCTTGCATTTCCCTTACTCCGCCTGTGCTTCAACAATGGCATAATCGTCATTCGCCAAACGCTTAATGGCTGTCTTAATCGCCTTGTCGTCACGAATTTCCGCGCTGATTAGCATGTTAATACTTTTGTCGGTTTCCTTGCGGGAAATCATTTTTTCGGCGTTTTCACGCTGTTTAACATACTCGTCTGTCACCAAACGGGCGCACTTGGCAGTAGTCACCGTAAGGGTGTAGCGGTTGTACCTGTTCTTGCTTAGTTCTTCAATGGTTGGGTGAATCATGGTAGTTCTCCTTGGGGGTGTTATTGTCTTTTGTTAAGTTCGTCTTTACAGAATTTTGTAGCGTTATCAACAGAAAAGGGATTATCCATTATTAGCGGCGGTTTTCTGCCAGATTCAATTGTCGGTTTTTCTTGACTCTCTTGGATTTTCACATAGGACAAATCACCAAGAAACGCCAAAAGTTGCTTGGCTTTGTTTTCATCTTCAATTGTTATGATGTATTGTTTCATCTGCTGGTTTCCCTCTACACTTCCCCATCACCCACGCCGCCACAACATGGGTAGCGTGGTCGTCTAATTTGTATCCATTCAGAATCACATCCGCATAAACCTTGGTGGTAAGGGCGTACTCTTGCTCCCGGTGCTTGGCGTAGTTCAGATAATATTCAGCCTGCCAGTTAAAGTCGCCTAATTTTTCATGTCCCTTGAAGTGATCGATATTTCGCTTAACACGGCGAAACATACGCACATCCGAGTCAAGGTCAATGAAGATTTTCAAGTCAAACAGCGGGCGAATGTCCTCGTAACAAAAGAGCAGTGTACCCTCTACTAAGATTATATCATATTCTCCGCATTCTTGCAACTCTTTTATTTTCGCCAGCAATTTTTCGTGGTCAACCGAGTTCGGGTGATTATAGTCATTATCGGTAATCCCGGTCACAGGAGAGGTCATTTGCGGCAGCGGGTCACGGAAATAATCATCCATTTTCACGGAAGCGACACGATAGTCAGATAGGTGGGCGGGGAGGTTTTTGCAATATGTGGACTTGCCGGAGGCAGACCCGCCGACTATGCCAATGGTGACTGGGGTCATGGGTGACTCCTTATGATGGGGTGCGACTGCAACCAATGGTAGCTTTCCTCAAACCACTTATGGGGGTGCAGAATAATTTTGTGCGACACAATATACTTTTGATACGCTAAGCAAGCGGCTTCAAGAGATTGTACAAGGGCGCTTTTGACATCTTTGTAAAAGGGTGCTTCTCCGCACCCGTCCCAAGCGAGTTTGTCTGCAACAAACACCACCATATCATATGGTGATGGATCTGGTTTTAGAGTAGTATGGTGCTGGACAGCGGACAAAACTCGTTGGTCTGTCACTCCAAAATCCTCTTCTGCGATAACTCTTGAAATGCGTTGGTGCAAAAGAAACGGGAATTTTTTCTCGGCTTCATCTATGTGCCATTTTTCCTGAATAGCGTAAGCCATCATATCATCGGGCGACACAACTGCACTAATATCGTGCAAATATCCACCTAATTCACAAACTTCTTTGTCCAGCCCATATTGCTCGGCAATTACAATGCTTGTTTCCGCGACAGCTTTTACATGGTCATAGGTTTTGTCTTTGCCATGTGCCCAAAGCAGAGATTTAACATCTGATTTTATGTTACCTGTGAAGTGGTGTGTTATCATGTTGTGTAGACACCCTCTAAAGCGACGTGAATATCTATCAAATTTTTCATTACATATATTCCTGTAATTCCTCGAGCGGCTCGTCAAAGTCCTCGGCAATTTGCATTTTTCCTTTGCTGGAGCCAAAAACGCTTTCGCCTCCCTCAACTATCCCCATTATCTCCGCCGCCGCGGCTTCGCTTGCCCCGTCGTGATTGGTGACGAGATAGCCGAATTCGCCCACCAAATCAAGCTCCTCGCGGGCGCGCTTCAGGCGACGCTGAATGTCCTCTTCAGTATTGGTGCCACGCCCACGCAGACGGGCTTCGATTATGGCGAAGTCAGGTGCGCCAATCATGATAAGTAACGCGTCCGGCACGCGGCTTTTCACCTGGAGCGCTCCCTCTACTTCAATCTCAAGGATAACGTGCCTGCCGGAGGCAAGAACTTGCTCCACCGCCTCCCGTGGTGTGCCGTAGTAGTTACCTACATACTCTGCCCACTCCAGCATATCCCCACGCTCGGCACGCTGGCGGAATTCCTCTTTGCTAACAAAGAAGTATTCCCGCCCATTTTCTTCCCCCGGTCGGGGCTGGCGGGTGGTGGCAGACACCGAAAAGGCAAAGTCGCCCCCTCCCACTTCAAGAAGATGGCGTATCACCGTACCTTTGCCCACTCCCGCAGGGCCGGATATTACAATAAGTTTGCCTTTGTCCATGCCTACTCCACCTCTGCACCATTCTCCGGGACATAGTCCGGCGGAGGAATAAGAACCAGCGGCTTTCTTATTTCAAAGCTCCCCCCAGATTGATTCACCCTAATAAGAGGATAGCCCTCTACGTTATGATTGTGCAGGTATTCATTTGATGTGACCGTGCTGTTTACAATAATTCTGCCGTCATCATCTGATGTTACATAGTATCCAAAAAGCACTTCTGCACCCATAACATCGAAAATCACATCGCTATTTTCAAGAGTCATTTCTGCTTGGGACAAAGTCACTGCGTTCATGTTAATTGTGCTGTCTTCTGCTTCAATAGTTAGTGCCGCACGGGTGGATATGTTGTTTAACTCCACCTCACTTCCGCCGGTAGCTGTAATGTTAATGTCCATTTCGCGGTGAATATCCCGCACAGAAACAGTGGAATTGTCAACAATAAGGTCAAGGCGGAGCAGACGGTCGGCATTGTTCAGGTAAATGCGAATCCGTTGGTCGCCGGTAGGGCCAAGCAGCCCCCCTTGACCAAACACGCCCCCACTGAAAAGAGTATGAATGCCGCGAAAAGCAATCCCTTGTCCTCCGCCGTCAATCAAACTATCAATTCTAAATGAATTTGTAATTTCAACTGTATTGCTTGTCAAAATAACAGAAGTTCTGGGAAATGTCATGTTGTAAAGAACAACACGAGATTCTGCCGCAACGTCGTAAATGCCAACGATTTCAACATCGATATTGCTTACATCAAGTTCAATGCGGGCAAAAGTCCGCTCTGCGACGGCACTGTCTGAATAGCCGGCCGGAATTAAATATTCTCGTACAATGTTGCCGTCTACCGTGTCAATACCTTCCCAAAAATCGTGCCCTGCGTTTGTTGCCGCTGTTATGGCAATGTTTGATAGTATAACACCTGATACAAGTATTGCTATACCTACAATTAAAGTTACTATTGATGATAATTTCATGTTGTTCTCCTAATCTTCAAGACTTCTTTTATTACATTCTTCACGAACGAAATATACAAGGCGCATAAACTGACTAAAAATCAGCTTAGCAAGTCTGGTTACAAGCCCCCACAAAAGGGGAACAAGTTTGGTAATAATGTTATACAGCAAAATCGAGCCAATAGTGACCGCACCAATAATCATCAGGGCAATTGAAATTTCGTACAGACCTACATAATGCGCCCCGGATTCAAGAATAATCTCTGCACCGCCAAATATTAAGCCCACAATGGAAATTGCCAACCCGACCAAAACTCCTGCGATTATCACTGCCGTGGATATTGCCACAAGTCCCGCCAAAACAGCGTATAATGCTCCGATAAACAAAGCAACAGCCGCGGCAACGGCGATTGTTATAGGCGAGGACAAGCCCATAACCCACCAAAACATGGTGTTGCCACGCTTTGTCATTGGGCGTTTGTAACTGTCCACGTCATCATAGTTTATGGGTAGTGGACCTGAATGTCTTTCTGCATGGGCAGTGTTTTTGTTAGCAGGTCTGGCTTGTGGTGCGGGGGTTGCTCTTTTGGGAGGTTGGGAATCCACAGATGGAGATTCTGCTTTCGTGGCAATAGCTGTGATACCATGGGGAGCAGGTCTTTGCTGGCTTGCCCCATTCGGCTGCTGTCCCGCGGCGGGTTTGGGCTGCCTTGGTTTTGGCGAAGGTGCGTTTTGCGCAGGAGGAGGGGCGGTGAGAATGCTGTTTGTGGCAACCGGGGGCTTTTGTGCCGATACACCTCCGCCCTCTCGCTCTTTTGTAAGAATATTCGCGGCAACGTCAGATGGATTCCCAAATTCGGTAAGTAATTTTACCTCTTCTTCAGGGCTGGCGTTTTTCAGTAAGTTGTAAAATCGGTGAGTATAGCTTGCGGTTTGCTCGGAATCAAGCCCGCCGTCTAACAACTCTTTTTTTAATTGGTTAAGAAACTGTTTTGTATCCATATCATTGCCTTTGCTTTTGTTGGAATAATTGTAGAGGGTTTGTATGAGGGGGTAGCCCGCAGGGGCAGCCCGTTTCAAAAAGATATTTTTACACATATATTATACCAAACCTTTTGTCAAATTACAATAGGAAGAGAAAAATTTTACAAATGAGTTTTCTTCACTATCGGAGTGTGCCTTGATGATATGCTCGAATGAAAGATATTCGTTTTCAATTTGTTTCATTTTACTCATCATTTTTTTTCAAAACCTCTTGACAAAATCAAAAAACCATGATATACTGATAAAAATCGTTAGTTAGGAGAGGGTTCAAGTGAAGAATTTATCATCTACAACTTTTACATGGCTTTGGCGTGTTTCTGTGCATTTCACTGAATCACGTCCTGTTTAAGTTGCAGTTGTTTGTTGCGATTATATAAACAGATATTAGCGTGTCGGTGAAATGCCGATGCGCTATTTTTGTTTTGTAAGTGCCGCAGGGGTGGCTGTGAAGTCAGTTATCACCAATTACAGGAGAAAAGTTTGAAAATAACAACCGAAAGGGCGCGTGAGAGAAAGCACAAATTTTATATTTATTTGTGCGCGATTTTCCCTCGCGCGTGGCGCGAACCATGAAATTAAAAATTTGCGGTCTGAAAAGACTTGAGGATATTAGCTTTGTCAACCAAGCAAAGGTTGACTACGCAGGATTTGTCTTTGCCCCGTCACGGCAACAGGTGTCGGCTGACCTTGCGCGGCAGATGAAAGCGGCACTTGACCCCCGAATCAAAGCTGTTGGCGTTTTCGTTGGAGAATCACCTGAATTTGTGAAACAGTTAGTGGAAGAAAAAATCATCGACATTGTGCAGTTTCACGGAGATGTGGAGTATGCCCTACCTTGCCCCACTATTCGCGCGTTCAGCATGAACAGCAAGGCTGATATAAAGCCAACAATGTGCGACTTTGTGCTGTTCGACGCACAAAAAAGCGGCACAAGAGGCAAAGCGGGGGGAGTGTTTGATTGGCGATTGATAGATGGCTATGAGGAAAAGCCCTTCTTCCTTGCGGGTGGGATAAACATTACAAATATTCGGGCGGCGGCACAGCTGAACCCGTATTGTATTGATCTTTCCAGCGGCGCGGAAGACGGGAGCGGACAAAAATCACTATCAAAAATTTTAGAATTAAAGGAAACACTTTTATGATAAACAAAATCAAACCCTCTTACATAGGAAGTCTGATAATGCTGGTGCTTGCGGGCTTTTTGATGATTGCACGCCCAATTGCCGAGCTTGACAACACAGGACACATCATGCTTGCGGGCATAATAATTGCCTTGTGTATTTGGATTTTCAAGCCCCTTGGGCTGACATATGCAATTGGCGGGCTGGTTCTTGCGTTGTTCGGGTTGCTTGTGGAGTTACCACCTACGGTTATCTTCTCCGGCTTTACCCAAACTGCCCTGTGGACGCTTGTCCCTGCATTCTTTTTCGGATACACCCTGCAAAAAACAGGGTTAGGCAAGCGGATTGCCATGGCAGTAATCAAAGTTTGCCGCCCATCCTATCTTTTCATTGTGCTTGCCTGGATACCAATCGGCATAATCCTGTCAATCCTTACCCCTGCAACAACTGTGCGTGTGGCGATTATGCTGCCTATTGCGGTGCAGTGCTGTGAATTGTTTGGGCTGAAGAAAGGGTCGAGAGGGAACTCTCTTATCCTCTTGACTGCCTTTGCAATGGCACTTATTCCCGGGTCGGGCTGGCTGACGGGAGTCATATGGGGGCCGTTTATACAGGGGCAGATGGAAAACGCAGGCATCTTAGTAACTTTCGGCGACTGGATTAGCGTGCTGTTTGTCCCGGTGATAATAGCAACTGTGCTGTTGGCGGTGGGCGGACTGATATTCCTAAAGCCGGAAGAACAGCTGTCCAAAGAAGCCATTGAAGCGGTGAAACGACAGCCTGTAGAAAAAATGGGGAGAAACGAAATTATCTCCGCCGTTATACTTACTGCGGTATTTGCCCTTTCGCTCACAAGCAGTCTGCACGGACTGTCAACTGCGATAATATGTATTGCCGCAATGATTGCCTTTTTTGTGTTCGGCGTGCTTGAAACCAAAGATTTTAACACCGCCGCCAACTGGAATTTGGTGGTTTTCATCGCAATGGCGTTCAGCCTTGGGCCGATATTTGATATAACAGGGATTTCCGCATGGCTGTCAGGGATTGTTGTTCCTGCGCTCGCTCCCATTGCGGGCAACCCGTGGTTGTTTGTATTCGCCGTTACTGCATTTATGTTCTTGTGGAGCTTGGTAGATGTGGCAATGTTTTTGCCCACTATCTCCATCATGGCGCCGATACTGCCGCAGATACAAGAGGCATATGGCATCAGCCCCCTTGTGTGGATTGCGGTGTTTATCCTGGCGGGCAACGCATTCTTCCTTGCCTACCAAAATATGTGGGCAGTGATGAGCCGCTCAATTTCTGGCGAGAGGGAGTGGACGAACAAACACCAAAGCAAATACGGACTGATATACTTCGCCGCTTGCTTGATTGGGTTGGTTGTTGCTGTGCCAATGTGGATAGGGGCGGGGCTGTTTGGGTAATGAAGAATTAAAAATGAAAAATTAAGAATTGATGTAAATTTGCTTCGCAAATTGATTGAAAACACCCGTCTTGCGACAAGAACAGTCGCAATCCACCCTCTTTGAAAAAGAGGGCAAAGGTCAAGGGCATTTTACCACAAAAATGCACGAAAAACGAAAGGTTTTTGTATGGGCGGGTTTCCGCCCGCCCGCCAAACGGAAACAGCTAAACCCCGTAGGGGCGACCGTCCTCGGTCGCCCGCTCGAACGACACGCACCTAACACACGGGCGGGCATGGAAACCCGCCCCTACACAAAATTTTGATTAACCAAAGGAAACAAAAACATGAAATTCATCATGATACACGGCGGCATTGCCGTGGGCAAAATGACAGTAGCGCAAGAATTGGCAAAAATTACAGATTTGAAGCTATTTCATAGTCACATGGCGGTCGAGCCTGTGATTGAGTTGTTTGGGAAATATGATGCTGATATTATCACGAAGTACAGGAAATTCATATACAGCGAATTTGTTAAAACAGATAATTATGGTATAATAGCAACGGCGGCATGGGGATTTGATGGTTCAAACGACCATATAATTTTTGAATATTTCGACATTTTCGAGCGTGCAGGTGCAGAAATATACTGCGTGGAACTTCATGCATCCCAAGAGGTGCGGTTAGCACGGAACGAAAGCGAAAATCGCCTGTTGCACAAGCCTTCTATGCGAGATACCGTGGCTTCAAGAGAACGACTTTTAGACATTGACTCCCGCAGGCGATATGAAAGCCGTGAGGGCGAAGTGCCGTTTGAAAACCACATGAAGATTGATAACACCAACCTTGCTCCCGATGTGGTGGCGAGGATGATTAAGGAGCGGTTTGGGTTGTAGGGGCGAACTGCGTTCGCCCAAAACACCCGACGGCTACGCCGCCACCCTCTTTGAAAAAGAGGGCTTGGGTGCGGTGCGTCCTTGACCTTTGCCCTCTTTTTCAAAGAGGGTGGCACGAACGAAGTGAGTGACGGGTGTTTTCGGACGCGCAATGCGCGCCCCTACAAGACAACGGAATCCGCACCCGTAGGGGCAACCCTTGCGGTTGCCCGCTCGTTAGAAACAGGTACACAAAATTCCCCTCTGTGGAGGGGTGGATTGTCGCAGGGTGAATATAGGCAATAACTGAACATTGGCGGCAAGACGGGGTGGTTCGTTGTCGCTGAAGTACCGCTGAACCACCCCGCCTACGGCACCCCTCCACGGGAGGGGAATAAGGGCAAACACACGGGCGGGCATGGAACCCCGCCCCTACAAACACACAATGCATTCCACAAAGGAAACACTATCATGATACAAAACGCAATAAAATCTCTATCGAAAAAGCAAGACCTCACCTTTGACACAGCCGAGGCTGTCATGGACGAAATTATGACAGGGAGTGCCTCGGCGGTACAGATGAGTGCATACCTAACCGCCTTGTCCATCAAAGGTGAAACCATCGACGAAATAACCGCAAGTGCCGCCGGAATGCGCAAGCATTGCGTCAGACTGCTCCACGACATGGACGCCCTCGAGATTGTTGGCACAGGGGGGGATGGGGCGAACACCTTTAACATTTCCACCACCGCCGCCATTATCGTTGCGGCGGCAGGTGTGCCGGTGGCAAAGCACGGCAACCGCAGTGCGTCAAGCAAGTGCGGCGCGGCGGACGTATTAGAGGAGCTTGGGGTGAACATTGCCATCTCCCCCGAAAAAAGTGCCGAGTTACTGAAGAACATCGGCATCTGCTTTCTGTTTGCGCAAAACTACCATATCGCCATGAAATATGTTGCCCCCATACGGCGGGAACTTGGCATCCGCACGGTGTTCAACATTCTTGGGCCGCTGACCAACCCTGCGGGGGCGAAAATGGAGCTGATGGGGGTGTACGACCGAGAGCTTGTCGAGCCGCTGGCGCAAGTTTTGGCTAACCTTGGAGTGAAAAAGGCTATGGTGGTTCACGGGGAGGACGGATTGGACGAAATCTCGCTGTGTGCGCCCACATTTTGCTGTGAGGTCAAGGACGGCTGGGTGCGGTCGTATACCATCACCCCAGAGGAATTCGGCTTTCAGCGGTGTAGCAAGGATGACCTTGTGGGCGGCTCGCCTGCGGAAAACGCAGCAATTTTGCGGGCGATTCTTGGCGGCGAGCGAAGTGCCAAGCGGAATGCGGCGGTGCTTAACTCGGCGGCGGCGTTGTATGTGGCAGGGAAACACACCACCATCGCCGAGGCGGTAGTGGCAGTGGAAAAACTCATCGACAGCGGTGCGGCAATGGCAAAACTGCAGGAATTTATCGCTTCTTCAAATGACGCGGAGGTGCAGGCATGAATATTTTAGACAAAATTGCCGCTTGTACAAAAGAGCGAGTGGCGGAGCAAAAGGCGAAAATTTCGTTAGATGAGATGATTCGGCTTGCAAGTGCCGTCACTCTCGAGGGCTTTCCATTTGAGGCGGCGTTACGAAACAGCGAGGATATTGCCTTTATCTGCGAAGTGAAAAAGGCGTCTCCCTCCAAAGGAATCATTGCCGAGGATTTCCCATATTTGCAAATTGCACAGGAGTATCAGGCGGCGGGAGCGGCGGCAATTTCGGTGCTCACTGAGCCGGAATTTTTCATGGGAAGTGACGCGTACCTCCGTGAAATTGCGGACGGCGTGTCCACTCCCCTGCTTCGCAAAGACTTTACTGTGGACGAGTACATGATTTACCAGGCGAAAGTGCTTGGAGCGTCCGCGGTGTTGCTTATCTGCTCCATTTTGGATGAGGATACCCTTGCGAAGTATATCCGCATTGCCCACAGCATCGGGCTTTCTGCCCTTGTGGAAGTTCACGATTCGGCAGAGGTGGCAATGGCTCTGGGGGCAGGGGCGAGAATAATCGGAGTGAACAACCGCAACCTGAAAACCTTTGAGGTTGACATAACGCTGAGCGAGCAACTGCGGAAGTTAGTGCCGAATGATGTGCTGTTTGTTGCGGAAAGTGGGATTAAAACTGCGGCAGAGGTGGAAGTTTTGCGGAAATGCGGCACAAATGCAGTGCTAATCGGCGAAACCATTATGCGAAGCGGTGACAAAAAAGCAGAAACTGCAAAATTAAAAGGTAGCAAAGGAGTAAGTTATGAGTAAATTTGTAAGTTTTATCACAGCAGGAGATCCGTCGCTTGAAAAAACCAAGGAGTTTATCGACATTCTTGCAGAATACAGCGAAATTATCGAAGTGGGGTTGCCATTTTCTGACCCTATGGCAGAGGGAGAGGTGATTCAGAGGGCAAACGAGCGGGCTCTTGCCGCCGGCACAACCACCGAAAAAATGTTTGAAATGCTTGATGAAGTAACTTTTGAGAAAATGGTCATCCTCACCTACGCTAACCCTGTGTATGTATATGGTTACAAAGATTTTTTCAGCCGTTGCAAAAAAAGCGGGGTGTACGGGGTGATTATCCCTGACATACCTTACGAGGAGCGGGGCGAACTGCTTGAGCAAGCCCAAAAGCACGGGGTACATTTGATAACCCTTATCGCCCCAACCTCTGCCGGGCGAGTGCAAATGCTGGCACGGGAGGCAACCGGGTTCATCTACCTTGTGTCCTCTATGGGGGTGACCGGCGCACGAAGCGAATTTGGCTCGCACCTAAGGGATACTGTGGCGCAGATACGAGAGGTGACAGATGTGCCTGTTTATATCGGGTTCGGCATTTCAACCCCGGAGCAGGCAAGCCAAATGAGAAAAATTGCCGACGGGGTTATCGTCGGCAGTGCGTTTGTGAAAATTATTGAAAAACACGGAGAGCAGAGTGGTCGATACATAAGTGAGTTTATCCGTGAGATGGTTTAGTCAGTGGAGTTCACTCGCTTATACGCCGAGTGGTTGGTTGGACCTACGTACTGATTAAGTCTAAAGGAGTGGCGGATTGCCTCGGTTACAAAGGCTTTTGCTGTGCCGACTGATTCCCGTATGCTTTCGCCCTTTGCAAGACTGGCGGTAACAGCGGCGGCGAAGGTGCAGCCTGCCCCGTGGGTAAAGGCAGTGTCAATCTTTTCGCACTCCAGTACCTCGAACGTGCTGCCGTCGTAGAATAAATCCACAGCACTCCCCTTTTTCACACCGCTTTTGCCCCCTTTGATGACAACATTTTTCGCTCCAAGGTCGCTAATGATTTGTGCGGCGTGCTTCATGTCGTCCAAATTCTCGATTGCCGTCATGCCGGAAAGCTGGCACGCCTCGAAAAGATTGGGAGTGACAATTGTCGCCAGGGAGAGCATATTTCGGCGGTAGCACTCGGCGTTTTCAGGGCGAAGAGGTTCACCGCCGTCTTTGCATTTCATGACAGGGTCAATGACAATATTGGCGGGCTGATGCTTCTTTAGCTCGACCGCCACAAGTTCGATTATTTCGGTGGTGGGTAGCATTCCTGTTTTCACCGCGTCCACCCCGATTCCGCCAAGGACGGTTTCAATCTGCGGCTTGATGGTGTCTGTTGGGATAGGGAAGACTTGGTGCGCCCAGCCGTCGTGGGGATTCATTGCCACGATGACTGTCAGGGCGTTCATGCCGAACACCCCAAGTTCCTGAAAGGTTTTAAGGTCTGCTTGTATACCGGCACCGCCACTTGTGTCCGAGCCGGCTATGGTTAGTGCTTTTTTCATGGATTCTCCTAAATAAAAAGGTCAAGGTTGTGGGCGTTGCCCCACACCCCACAAGTTTTTTCAAAAGCTGGAACAAAACTTTAATTAAATTTATGGCTATAACGACTATCTCCAAAGGCGGGACGCCCAGGGGCGCGTCCCCTACATGGGTTTTGGCTGTGCCGCCCCTACGGGTGCGGTTTTGGCAAGAAACATACCCTCTTTCACCCGCTATCCGTCCTTGCTGAAGCAACATCATGCTGAAGATTAAGTTTTCGCTGTACCCTCTGCGGGTATTTGTTTGCAATGGACGCTGTTGTCACAAAATCTTCGTGCTACTTCAAGCCAGCATTGTTCATATTTTGGGGATTTTCAAACCCCTTTTCTGAAAAGGGGTTTGAATGCCGGGTTGTTAGGGGGCGGCAAGAGCCCCCTAACGGAAAAAGCAGGCGTAAATCGACGAAAACGGCTTTATGCGACAGAAACAACTCCATCACAAATGGGCAACTATCGGGGACTTCCCGTGTAGGTGCGTTGGCTGAGTTCGCAAATTTGTTTCGTTACAACTCTACTGCGGGTCAAGGTCGTGGGCGTTGCCCCAACCCCCACAAGTTTTTTCAAAAGCTGAAACAAAACTTTAATTAAATTTATGACTATCGAGATTGAAACAAGCGATTTTGTCATCCCGCACAGCCACGTTTTGTGCGGCGGGATGACAACAATACTTTGCCTGTATCACGAGCTAACCAGATAGTCATAATTCTTCATTGCCCCTCTAAACTTTGTGGCGTTTAATCTTTTTCGTGGTTGTTTTCTCAAATTCGGTGCGGCGAATTTCAATGTTGCGAACCTTTTTGAATTGCGGCAACTTCTCGTTAATCTCGTCGATTGCATCTTTCACGGCAGTACGGATTTCCTCGTCGCTTTTGCCCTCGAATTTCTCCGGGTCAGGGTAAATGGCGGCGGTGATGACCGGCTGCCCCTCTTTTTCACGACCGACAACAATCACCTCGGCAAACAACTCACACGGGGTCAGATATTCTTCAATCTCTTCGGGATAAATATTCTTCCCGTTGCTGAGAATAATGATATTCTTCTTCCGCCCGGTAATGAACAAATAGCCGTCTTTGTCCAAGTGACCAATGTCACCGGTGCGGAACCAGCCGTCCTCGGTGAACACCTCGGCGGTAACTTCAGGGTTCTTGTAGTACCCCATCATCACGTTGTCACCTTTTACAAGAATTTCTCCGCTGTCGGCGTCCTCTTTGTCAATCTTCACTTGGCAGTAATCCACAACCGTACCAACTGACTTTAGTCGCTCTTTGCCGAACTCGTTCACCGCCACAAGAGGTGAACATTCGGTAATGCCATAACCCTCGAGAATGTTGATACCAAAGGCACGGAAGTCGGTAATCAAGTGGGGAGCAAGGGGGGCGGCACCGCAGACAATTGCACCCAGCTTGCCGCCGAATGCCTCGCGGATTTGGGCGAACAGCTTTTTCCGCAAGTCGATTTTCACTTTATTTAGCACCCCGGTGATTTTCATCACCTTTTTCACTTTGCCCTCTGCACCCTTTTCACGGATACCATCCCACACTCGCCTGTGCATTGTTTCAACGAAAAGAGGAACAAGAACAAGCACTTCCGGTTGCCATGCCTTGATATTGCGGGACACATATTTCAGGTCATCATTCATAAAGATATTCGCACCAATAATGTGCGCCGCCATGTGAACACAGGTGAACTCGTATGTGTGGTGCATGGGTAGCACCGACATAAGGCGCGTACCTGCAGGGAAGTTGCGCATTGCCTTGGCGGCAGACATGGTGTTGTGGGCAAGATTATGGTGGGACAGCATAACCCCCTTGCTTGTACCTGTTGTCCCTGACGTAAACAGGATAGAACACATTTTACTGCTGTCAACCACATGGTCAACAAAGCCGCGATTGCCCTCGGTAAGTGCGTCTTTGCCCATTTGCACAAGGTCATAATAGGGCAGTTTGCGGTCACATTCGGTGCTTTCATTCGTCGCATCCACCGGAATGAAATATTGCACACCCGGGCAGCGGTCCGCAAGGTGGATGATGCGGTCATTTTGCCCCGGAGTGTACACAACGGCTTTGGCGTCGCTGATGTTCAGAAAGTTTGCCACTTCCTCGTCGGTTATCTCTTTGTCAAGGGGTACGATAACACCCCCTCCGTTTGCGGCGGCATAATATGTGGCAACATAGGCAGGGTGTGCTTCTCCGATAACGGCGATGTGTCCTCCCATCAGCCCCAGTTTGGCAAAGGCTGTACCCACAGCGTTCACCTCTGCCTGAAAACCATTGTAGGACATAAAACGCTCTTCTTTGCCCTCTGTCCATGCGTACAGATTGGCATCTCCGTACCGCTCCACATTGGAGCAAAGCAACTCTTTTAGGTTGCCGACTTTTTTTGTTTGTGACATAATTTTTTCTCCTAAATATGCTTGTATTATTATATATGACGGCGCTGTGCTTGTCAACACCGAAAAGGAAAACTTGAAAGAATGTTTACAATTAACCACGGATTTTCTCTTGCGTTATTTGCTTGTTTGTGATAAAATAGAAGTGGAATGAAGAATTAAGAATGAAAAATGAAAAATTAAGGTAGATTTGCTCCGCAAATCCCAACCTGAAGAAAAAGTCTTTTTTATCTTGGGGCGTTGCCCCAAACCCCACTTAGGAACTTTTTGAAAAAAGTTCCTAAGAACCTCAAAAACTTTAGTACCAAAGTTTTTAGTCCAGTTTTTTTCAAAAAACTGGTCGGGTGTGGGGTGAAACCCCACGACCTTGACCTTTTTCATCACTCTGAGATTTGCTCCGCAAATCCATTTTATTAAAGGAAATCCACATGAAAAAACGACTATCAGCATTACTACTAACATTAGCATTCCTCATGGTGGTGCTTCTCACCTCGTGCGGAGAGGCAGCGGGCGGCAACGACCAAGTCACTCCCCCTGATATTACAACTCCATCTCTTAACCACGAGAACGAAATAGACGAACCGCCCCCACCTGTGCAACTGGACCCACCCAGACCACCCGAACCCGAACCGCCGAACCCACCCGAACCACCAAATCCGCCACCACCGGACCCAACACAACGCCGCATCGCCATCACTTTCGATGACGGTCCGTCTGTTTGGACTTCGCGGATTTTGGACAGGGTAGAGAACAGAGACGACGTTCGTCTTACCTTTTATGTAATAGGCAATCGCCTGCACAATCAAACCAATCGTGATATTCTTCTCCGTGCATACACCATGGGACACGAAATCGGCAATCACAGCTATAGCCACCGAAATTTTTCTCTTGCATCCACAACAAACGCCATACTTCGCAATGAGCTTGACCAAACAAGCAACCTGATATACGAAATCACCGGCACCCGCCCTGCCACCATGCGTCCGCCTTTTGGAGCGTTTAACCGCAACCGAAACTATGGCTATCCCGTAATTATCTGGAACATGGACCCGCAAGACTGGCGAAACACCGCCACTGTTGACCAAATTTATCAATACATTGTTGACAGAGCAACGAATGGCTCGATTTTGCTACTTCACGATATATACGAGCGAACATATCTTGCGTTTTCTCGTGCTTTGGACACTCTAACTGAACGAGGGTTTGAGTTTGTGACAGTTAGCGAGCTTTTGGGCTTGACCCCCGGCAGTCACTGGGGTTATTATTTCCGTAGCACCACCCACCGCAGATATGTCATTGCCCCTGTTTTCGACAATCAAGATTAGGTCTATCATTATCTTAATAGACTTCTATACAAAATAGTTACAAGGATACACCACTATGAACGATTTTCCACAAGATTTTGAACCGGATTTTTCTGATGACTCAGGCTTTTCCATAAAATCCACCGATGCGGTTTTTTCGGACATACCAAAAAAAAAGCGAAATTCGCTTATTAACCTGTCATTTGAATTTCTCGAAATGCTTGCCATAGCAGTTGTATTTGTAATGATATTCCTGACAGTTTTCGCACGCCACTCCCCAGTAGAGGGAAAATCAATGCAACCCACTTTATACGAATCAGATGTACTTGTCATATCCGGCTTTTTTTACACGCCCAGACGGGGGGACGTTGTTGTTATCCACGTGCCTGCTGACTTTCAAACCCCATATGTTAAGCGAGTTATAGCAATCGGCGGTGATGTGTTGGAAATTGACTTTAACGAATGGACAATACACGTAAACGGCAATTTAGTGGAAGAAGATTATATCAATCCTTTCCCACAGCAAGTCGGACACCCCATGACAAGTGGCGATTTACCAATGATAAACGGAGTTTTTCGTGGGCTTGTACCAAATGGACACATTTTTGTGTTAGGGGATAATCGAAATCACTCGTTAGATAGCCGAAACTCGAGTGTTGGATTTATAGACAACCGCTATGTTGTTGGGCGGGCGCTGTTTCGTATGTGGCCGCCGTCAAGATGGGGGGGCGTGTAATGTTTTACTATCTCCAAGGAAAATTATCATTGCCCTACCCCGGCACAGCTGTTGTTGACTGTGGCGGGGTAGGTTATCGTTTAACAGTTAGCGGTAACACATATTCCGCACTTGCGGCTTTGCCGACTGACAGCTTGGTAAAGCTGTACACCCACCTGTCTGTACGGGAAGATGCCCACGAACTCTTCGGCTTTTACCGAGAGGAAGAATTGGACGCATATCGCTTGCTTATTACTGTGTCAGGCATTGGCCCAAAGGCGGGAGTGGCGATACTTTCAACCCTCACTGTGGAGCAACTTGTGACTGCGGTGACAAGCGACGACCCCCGTGCCATTTCTGCCGCCCCGGGGGTGGGCGGGAAAACTGCCGCACGGGTGATACTTGAACTTGCAGAGAAAATCACCACCCTTGGTATTACAGCCGAAGCCGCCTCTGCCACCCCAACCGCCACCAAAAAGACAGACGAGCTTGCAGACGCACGAAACGCCCTCACCGCCCTTGGCTACTCCCGTAGCGAAGCGGTGGCGGCACTGTCCAAAGTAGACACAAAGGGACTAACCCTCGAGGAAATCGTATGGGAAGCCCTAAAGACGATGAATTAGCGAGAGCGTATGAAAAAATCAGCAAGCATATTCGGCTTTTTTGCCATACTTGGCAGCGTGGTTTTAGATATATGGTACGGTGCGTGGCGGCTGTATGTCCATTTTGGCGGCGCACCCCTGTGGCTGTATCGAATCGGAATGATTTTGGCGGTGATTTACGTCTTTTCCATGTTCAAGATCGTGTTCATATTCCAAAATAAATTTGTCACCACTATCGGCATAATCGCAGGCTACCTTGCGGTTTTTGTGCCATTTTTGACATTTTCCCTGGGGCTTGTACATATTGCCATGCTTGCCATTGATGTTTCGTTGATTTTAAGCGGATTATTCGCTGTCGCCATTGCATTTGCACTTACTTTAGTAGGCGTGGTGCTTGGCAATATGATATTCGTCCGCAAAACCGAGATAAAAATCCCAAAACTGGAGCACCAAGTTACCATAATGCAAATCTCGGACGCTCATATTGGCGTGCTGTACGGCGAAAAGCACCTGTCCAAAATCGTAAAGAAAACCAACCTTCATAATCCTGATATTGTTGTTGTAACAGGGGATTTAACCGAAACAAAAGCCGCATTAAAGCAAAAAATGTTGCGACCGCTGTCAGGGCTGAACGCTGTCGCCTATTTTGTAGAGGGAAACCACGATACCTACACAGGGCTTGATGGTGTTTTGGACGAAATCCGCAAACAAAACGTAAGGGTTTTGCACAATGAAATGGTGAAAACACACGGAATACAGCTTGTCGGGCTGGATTATCTGAAAGCTGACGAGGGTACGTATGATATGCACGCAGTGGAAAACCGCAGTACAGTCAAGTCGGTTTTGTCGAAGATGAAAATCGACCCCGCCTTGCCTGCTGTGGTGGCAATACACAACGCTACCGGAGTCGAATATGCAGAGGCGGCAGGTGTGGATTTGATGATTTCCGGGCATACCCACCGCGGGCAGGTGTTCCCCTTCACCCTGCTGACGAAAATGGCATACCATTACAACGGTGGACTGTATGATACGGGGAAAACCAAAATTTTTGTTTCCGGCGGGGCGGGCGGTGTTGTGTGCCGTATGCGCCTTGGCTCGGTGAATGAGATAAATTTGCTGAAGTTAGTGCCGGAAAATGTTGAATAAAGATGGAACGAGGTTAATTATAGCCCGCTCAAAAATAACAGGAGAACGCCATGAAACGAACAATTAAAATAGTTTGCTTTGTCCTAATTATAGTGATTTGTGGGGCTTTATTCTTTTCGTCTAATGGTTTTCGTGAAAGGGCTACTATTCGCTATCTCCGAAGAGATTCACAGCGACTGCTAACACTGTTTATCGACCGCTTGCCCGAGCAAAGCGAAGAAGAGAACTTGTTCTTGGACATGGTTTACGATTTTTTCAATTATAATTTAAGAATACGGCGTTCTGACCGTCGCCTTGTGATTACTACACAATACGATGGACCGATAACCTCACGCCACGTTCGCGATAGCGAATTAGAAAGAAATCAAATGGCAGTATTGGTTTCGCAACAACACAACAACCGAACATATACAGTAATTACTGCGACAGGTATATTTGGCGGGCATAGCTTTTGGTCAACACATTTTTTAATTGTTCAGGACGCAGACGGCAATATTGTTCATGTTTTGGATGGTGCAGGTGGTGACAGAGACCCCATGGGGCGACATGCAAACACACCAGTAGAACTGGTGCGAGTTAGAATCGGTCGCTATTATGTCATTTTCGGTAGAGCTTCTTTGGAATACTGGGATATTCACGATTTTAACACTTTGCTACTGCCCAGAGAAGAAAGTGTGCTAATTAACAACTTCGACACTATTGAATTTGGCAGGGGAGCTAATGAAGTTGCATTAAGTGTACCATTAAACGCCCTTGATGGCTTGCTCGTTATTACCCGCTACCGTCTTGACCGCTGGCGTATGCAACCATATGAGCCGGATGTTACATGGTCAAACTGGCATGGTCTAACTATAACCACATTGCCTTAACCCCCAAACTCCACACTCCACCCTCCCCGAAAGGACACCCATATGCGAATAGCAAACGGCTGGACAGACTATACTCTTCTCGACTGCTCGGACGGCGAGCGGTTGGAGAAGTGGGGTGACTTCACCCTTGTTCGCCCTGACCCACAAATAATATGGCGCGGTGTGGCAATCCACCCTGCGTGGAAAACCGCAGATGCTGTCTACCATCGCTCGGCAAAAGGGGGCGGACACTGGGAAAACATATCCCCTATCCCGGACGGATGGACAGTCGAATATCAGTCATTGGGGCTGACTTTTCGTGTTCGCCCCACCAGCTTTAAGCACACGGGGCTGTTTCCCGAACAGGCGGTAAACTGGGAATGGATGACTTCACGACTTCGGGAACGAGCCGCCCCGAAAATCCTAAACCTCTTCGCGTACACAGGCGGCGCAACTGTTGCGGCGGCAAAGGCAGGTGCGCAAGTCACCCATGTGGACGCCTCCCGTGGTATGGTGGAGCAAGCAAAAGAAAACGCCGCCTTGTCAGGGCTTGGGGATGCGCCCATTCGCTACATTGTGGACGATTGTCGCAAGTTTGTTGAGCGGGAGCTTCGCCGTGGCAACCGCTATGACGCCATCATCATGGACCCGCCCTCCTATGGGCGAGGTTCGGGAGGGCAGGTGTGGAAATTAGAGGAGGACATCTCCGACTTTATCGCCCTGTGCGCCCGGCTGTTAAGCGATACCCCTCTGTTTTTTATGGTCAACTCCTACACATCAGGGCTGTCTGCGTCGGTGATGGGATATATGCTTCACGCACTGCTTGCCCTGCCCCGTGGCGGCAAGGTGGAATGCGGGGAAATTGGCATTCCGGTAGCCCAGTCAGGAGGAGTGCTTCCCTGCGGAGCGACGGCGATATGGGAAGGCAATTAGGGCGTACCTTCTATCACGGCGGATAAAGATTTTCCGCGCTTCGCTCACGCATTATTATTTTACCAAAGGAGTACAACTATGAATCTATACGAAATCAAAGTCAAAAACCCAGAAAGCACAGAGGTTTGTATGTCTGAATATGCAGGAAAGGTACTGCTTATCGTCAACACCGCCACAGGTTGCGGCTTCACCCCCCAGTATGACGGACTGCAAGATTTGTACGAAGCCCATGGGGACAAAGGGTTCGAGATTCTCGATTTTCCGTGCAACCAATTCGCAAACCAAGCCTCCGGCACAGGGGAAGAAATCGCCGAATTTTGCACCGGACGATACGGCATCACCTTTCGCCAGTTCGAGAAAATTAAAGTAAACGGAGATGACGAAAGTCCGTTATACACCTATTTGAAAGAGCAAAAGGGCGGCATTGCAGGGAAAAGCATTAAGTGGAATTTCACGAAATTTCTTGTTGACAAAAACGGCAATGTGGTAGCCCGCTACGCTCCCACAACCAAGCCAAAAGATATTGAAAAGGACATTTTGGCACTTCTGTAATCATGAAAAATCTACCCCATCTCCTTGTAATCTGCGGCCCTACCGCCACCGGAAAAACTGCCTTTGCCATCGAAACTGCCCTGCGGGAAAACGGGGAAATCGTTTCTTGCGACAGTATGCAGGTGTATCGTGGCATGGACATTGGCACAGCCAAGGCGACTTCGAAGGAGCAAGCCGCAGTGCCACATCATATGATTGACGTTGCCAGCCCACACACAGACTTTTCCGCCGCCGCTTTTGCAAAAATGGCACTGCCCATTGTAGAGGATATTCTCGCTCGTGGTAAGCTCCCTGTTTTGTGTGGCGGGACAGGCTATTACATTGATGCCCTGCTACAAAACAACTTTGATGCCCCACCTGAAGACCCAGATTTTCGCCGCTCTCTCGAGGGTTTAACCAACGCGGAGATTCACTCTCGCCTATTAGAGTGCGACCCGAAGTCTGCACAGGAGCTTCACCCAAACAACCGTCGCCGTGTGGTGCGGGCTTTGGAAATTTTCCACGTAAGCGGACAGCCCCGAAGCAACTTTCAGCCCACCCTCCGCTACACCCCCCGCAAAATCGGGCTGACGGTCGAGCGTGCCGCCCTGTATGCCCGCGGGGAACGCCGTGTGGATGCCATGATTCAGGCGGGGCTGGTAGAGGAAGTCCGCTCCCTTGACCTGCGTGAGGGCACAACCGCCGCCGCAGGTATCGGCTATCGCCAAATTCTCGCCCACCTGCGGGGAGAATGCACCATAGACACCGCAATCGCTGATATAAAGCAAGCCACACGAAATTACATGAAACGCCAGATGACATATTTTCGCCGTGATGAGGGGATAGAATGGCGGGAGGTGTTGTTTGGTGAGTGCGAACGAAACTAAGGACAAGGGCATTTTACCACGAAATTACACGAACCCCACCGAAACCCGTAGGGGCGGGGCTTGCCCCCGCCCGCCGACACAAACATCGGGCGACCGCAAGGGTCGCCCCTACAAACACAATACTAACAAAAGTCCGACCGAGGGCAGTCGTCCCAACGGGTGCGGTGTGCCCTTGCCTTAGCCTTTTTTCAATAAATCAATTTGCGTAAGCAAATTTTCCGCAATTCTTCATTCTTCATTTTTCATTCTTAATTCCAAAAAGGAGCATCCAATGACCCAAAAAACCATACTCTGCGACAGCTTTGAGCAAGGTGCGCGCATCTTTGGCCCGTATGACGTGAATATCCGCCTGATAGAGCGGGCTTTTGCGGTTAGCATTGTGAACCGCGACAGCGAAAAGACGGCAGGCAACGCTATTGTTATCTCAGGCGATGACCCTGAAACGGTTGGACTTGCCCACAAAGCCCTGACCCACCTGAAAAAGATGGCACAGTTTGACACCCTGTCCGAGCAAAGCGTGGAATATGTCATAAGCATGGTGAAAAAGCGTGACGACAGCGAGCTTGACGAGCTGGACGACACCTGCATTTGCGTTACCCACAGGGGCAAACCCATCAAGGCGAAAACTGTGGGGCAACGCCGCTATGTGGAGCAAATCCGCAAGAACACAATCGTGCTGGGCGTTGGCCCTGCGGGAACGGGTAAGACCTTTCTTGCGGTGGCAATGGCGGTGACAGCCCTGCGGAACAAGGAGATTAGTCGCATTATCCTCACTCGCCCGGCAGTGGAGGCAGGGGAGCGCTTAGGCTACCTCCCCGGGGATTTGCAAAGCAAGATTGACCCCTATCTCCGCCCCTTGTATGATGCCCTTTTCGAGATGATGGGGGGCGACGGCTACGCCCGCCACCTTGAGCGGGGTGTGATTGAGATTGCCCCTCTCGCCTATATGCGAGGCCGAACCTTAGACGACAGCTACATCATCCTTGACGAAGCGCAAAACACCACCCCGGAGCAGATGAAAATGTTCCTCACCCGCCTTGGGAACAACTCTCGTGCCATTGTCACCGGAGATATTACCCAAACCGACCTGCCCCGCGGGCAGCGGAGCGGACTGGTGGAGGCCATGAAAATCCTTGATGGCATCGAGGATATTTCGGTGCATAAATTCACCGAGCGTGACGTTGTACGGCACAAATTGGTGCAAAAAATCGTGATGGCATACGAAAAACATGAGCGGGTGAAGTCGGTGCGTGAGGTGAAGAAGTACGTGAAGAAATAGGGTTTTCCCGTTTCAATCTTTAGGGAGTGCCCTCTAATAGGGTTTGTGGTAAGCACTCCTTTACTAAAGTTTTTGAAGGTGTTGGAAACTTTTTTCAAAAAGTTTCTGACGCTCTCGCCCTTGACCTTTATCTCGCATTTCCCTATATCCCCCAAGGAGCATCCATGCTAATCCTATCCATTGAATCATCATGTGACGAAACCGCCGCCGCTGTGGTGGAAATGAGCCACACCACCCGCCGCATTCGCTCGTCAATCATAGCCTCGCAGGCAGAGATACACGCGCCATTCGGAGGGGTTGTTCCCGAAATAGCCAGCCGCGCCCACACCGAAGCCCTCACTACCATCACCCGCCAAGCCCTTGCCCAGGCAGGGGTGAGCCTTGGAGAGATTGACACCATTGCCGTCACCGCCTACCCAGGGCTAATCGGCGCACTCCTTGCCGGGGTGAACTTCGCAAAGTCGCTGGCATACGCCAACGGCAAGCCCCTTGTTGCAGTGAACCACATCATGGGTCATGTGGCGTCGGCGTACCTGTGCCACCAACAGCTACAGCCACCATTCCTTGCCGCGGTGCTGTCGGGAGGACACACTTCCATCATGAAAGTGGAGGACTACACCACTTACCGCACCATCAGCCGCACCCGTGACGACGCCATCGGGGAAGCCTTTGATAAAATCGGGCGGGTTATGGGTCTGCCCTACCCTGGGGGAGCGGAAATGGACAGACTTGCGGCACAGGCGACCACCCCTCTTGGGGTGAAGTTCCCCTCTGCCGCCCTCCGAGACTGCGACGATTTTTCTTTCAGTGGGCTGAAAACCGCCGCGGTGAACTACATCCACACCCTCACCCAGCGTGGTGAGGAGTACGACCCCTCCGCCCTTGCCGCCGCACTCACTGATGCTGCGGTGGGCAGTGTTATCACTCGTCTGGAGAGCCTGCACGCTACTCGTGGCTTCACTCGCCTTGTTGTGGCTGGCGGTGTGAGTGCAAACTCCCACCTGCGGAAAGCCCTTGCCACTTTCGGCGAGGTGCGTGGGGTGGAAATCTTTCTGCCCACCCTTGACTTGTGCGGAGATAACGCCGCCATGATAGGCGCACAGGCGTATTATCAAGCAAAAATCGGGGATTTTGCGGGTACAAATTTGAATGGCACGAGTACCATAATTTAGTAATTCCTTGCCTACTTCGCCTTTTGCATAAATATACATACTATCCACCACAAAATGATACTATATCCACAAACCCCACAGAGTTTTCCACAGAAATGCTTGTTTTCCACCGCCAAAAACACCGCAACCACCAAGTTTTGCAAAAGTTATCCACAAAAAATCGAGTTTTCCACAAGCTCGTTAGAACCACCGTTCGCATGAATATTCAATCGCATATTTCCTAATATGCATGATTTAGTGAATTTTTTAGAAATAAATGGGCATAAAAGATGAACTTTCAACTTATCAATTTTCATACTAACCAGTGGCTTGCCAAAACCACCGCATCCATGCCACAGGCAAGCGATTTTGACCTGCGGGTACTGCTAACTCTTGCCGCCGCGCAGGCAAAAGGCGAAGAGGCCTCCACCGCCGCCATGGGCATCGCCCTTGGGGTATCCCCCTCTGCGGTGGAGCTTTCAATTGCATTTTGGCGTGGGGCTGGGGTGGTGCAGATGGGTGGCTCACCGACTGCTTCTGCCGCCTCGGTCACAGAACCTGCACCAACCGCCGAAACATCCCCTGTCGCCGAATCCTTCTCTTCTCTGCCTATTTACAACGGAACAGAAGTGGAAGCCTATATGGCACGAAACAGCGACCTTCGCCCCTGCATCGACCAATGCCAACGGATAACAGGTAAGATTTTCACCCACACCGAAGTGGCAAAAATCGTTGCCCTGGCTGAACATCTTTCTCTGTCTTGCGAATATATCCTGCTCCTTTTTTCCCATTGTGCAAATCAAGGAAAACTTTCGGCATCCTATGCGGTGAAAGCTGGCTATGGTCTTGCCACCGAAGATGGAATCGGTACATACGAAGCCCTTGAGGAGCATATCGAAAAATTAGAACAACAAAAAGAAACAGAGGGTCGCCTACGCACCCTTTTTGGCGCAGGAGGGCGAAAACTCACCCCTACGGAAAAGAAGTATTTCGAGGCGTGGCAAGGCTGGGGCTTTGATTTTGCAGCTATTGAAGAAGCATATAACATCGCTGTCGACAACATTGGCGAGCCGAAAAAATCGTATATGAACAAGGTTCTTGAGAATTGGCACAAAGAGGGCTTTACCGCCCCGCCAGAGGTGGACAAACCCGCCAAGCCAGCTTCACCTGAGAATAAATCTTCTGCTACCACTCGCCCAAACTCCCGCAAAGGCTCACGCGCACCCACTATCTCCAGTTTTGACACCGACGAATTTTTCCGCATAGCCCTTGAAGCAGGCAAAAAAAAGGCAGAAAATATAAGAGGAAACAATGACAAACAACAGTAATTATCAACGTGTAAAAGAAGCGTATGCCGCCAAAGTCGCCGCCGCTCACACCGCCGCCAAACGCAGAGAAGAGGAAGTGTTGGCGCGCTTTCCCGAACTTGCCGCCATAAACACATCCCTTGCAGGGACTGGAGATAAAATCCTTGCTCTTATTGCGCAAGGCGGTGACACTTCGGATAAAATAGCCAGTCTGCAAAAAGAAAACGCCATGCTTTTGTCACAACGGAAAGAAATTCTGGCACTTGGGGGCTATCCGTCGGATTACTTTCAGGTTAAATACCAATGCGAAACCTGTAGTGACAGCGGTTTTGTGGTGACTTTCGAGGGAAACAAAGCCTCTACCGCTATGTGCGCTTGTATGCGTTCTGCCTTGGTAATTGTCGGCATGGACAGCTCAGGGTTAGGCAGCTTGCTTGAACAGCAAACCTTTGATAACTTCAGCCTTGCGTATTATTCAGATACCCAGGAAAACCGCGAGAACGCGGCTCGCGTCCTTGACACCTGCCGTAACTTTGCCAAAAACTTCGGCAAGTCACCACAAAATCTCCTCCTTGTCGGCGGCACAGGTATGGGCAAGACCCACCTGACCACAGCTGTAGCAGGCGAGGTCATTCGTCGTGGCTATGATGTGGTGTATCAGACTGCACAGGGCTTTATGTCCGACTTCGAGAACCGCCAATTTGGGCGAGGCTATGGAGAGAACAGCGAGAGCGACCCCTGCCGTCGGTACACCCAATGCGACCTGCTTATCCTTGATGACCTTGGCACGGAATTCACCAATCAGGTGACGGTGTCCAGCCTGTATGAAGTGGTGAACGCTCGCCTAATATCAGGGCGTGCCACCATTATCAGTACCAACCTCCCCCCCGCCGAGCTTCGCACCGCCTACAACGACCGTATCTCCAGCCGTCTACTGGGGGAGTACACCCCCCTGCTACTATCAGGAGTGGATATTCGTATGCAGAAGTTGCGGTAACAACCCCCTCAATAGACTTGTGTCGAAACGAACTTATCGTCTTAATTCAAGCTCTCGGAACGTCATTGCAAAGGCGGTTTGTGCCGTGCAATCCAGTGAAAGGGCAAGAAATCGCCATGAATCAACCCGTAAAACAATGAAATTTCTCGTCCAACGACTGGATTGCACGCGGAAAATCACCGCTTTGCAATGACGAGGCTGTTTGTTTGGGTTTAAGACTTGAAATTCTCCTCAATGTAAAACCAATGTAAACCCCTTGACTTTCCCCCAAAATTAGTGTATAATAAATTGTGACTATCGTATTAGCTCATGAAACAGCCCAAACAATGTCATTAAGGGTGTAACGAAACAAAAATGTTAATGCTGTCCCAAAAAGCGGGACGCCGAGGGCGTCGTCCCCTACACAGGATGCAGTTGAACAAATGTAGGGGACGGCGCCCCCGACGTCCCGCAACTTAGGGTTGTCGCAGAATAAAAAATCTTCAAAAACGCTCAACTTTGCCAGTATTTTGTCAATGTTTTTGTTTCGACGCACCTTAATGACAACGAGAAGCTAAAACTTTGAAATATGGTCTATCTTGAAAGTCACATAAATATTATAGAATACAAAAACCACGGAGCGAACAATGTCAAAACATATTTATATCGTCGAGGACGACGACAGTATCAGAGAACTTATGAAAATGGCGCTTACATCATTTGCATATGAAGTAACTACATTTTCCAATGCAGAAGACGCCATTGAAGCAACAAAACAAACTGTGCCAAATATGGTGATTTTGGACATTATGCTACCTGGAATGAGTGGCATTGATGCCATTCGCATTTTGCGTTCCGAAGCGACCACTCGCTATTTACCAATCGTATTGATTACTGCCAAAAGCAACGAAGTTGACAAAGTGCACGGACTTGATTCAGGGGCGGATGATTATATTGCAAAGCCCTTCGGGATTATGGAGCTTGCAGCACGAGTTCGCTCGATGTTTCGCCGTGTTGACAAAACTTTTGAAGACGATGGAGATTTTATCTCTATTTCCGACCTTGTTGTGGACAATCTTACACGAGAGGTTCGCCGTGACGGGCGTGTAGTGGACCTAACCTACAAAGAGTATGAATTGCTTGGATTACTTGTTCGCGAACGTGGGAGAATTGTTCCACGGGACGAACTGCTTAACATCGTTTGGGGGTTCGATTTTGTAGGAGAAACCCGCACCCTTGATACTCATATACGAACATTGCGACAAAAATTAGGGGACGATGCAGACAACCCACGATATATCAAAACAATCCGCAACGTTGGCTATCGCTTTATTGGGAAAGATGAAATATAAAAATTGCCGAAGATTTTTTCTATCTGCTACACTTGCTGTGTACATCATTATTCTTCTGCGACTAACAGTTTTCCGCTTCACTACAATTGACGAAAGAAGTATAAATCTCTCTCTTTTTTCTGACTTAATTCAAGTATACCAAAATCACGGCTTTTGGCGGTTTTTTTGGCTTTTTGGTGGAAATATCGGTTGGTTTGTTCCCTTTGGATTTCTGTTACCGCAACTTAAAAAGCTCAGTTTCGCCAAAACCTTGCTTTGCGGCTTTTTATTCTCCCTTTCAATCGAAACAATCCAGTTTATTTTTCGCATAGGGTTCGCCGAATTGGACGACCTTATCCTAAACACCACCGGAGTGGCAATAGGATATGCCCTCTTGCTTTTTGCAAACAAAATCATGCCGAAATTAAATCTTATTAAGAGAGCCAGCAATGACTAAAACCGCATTTATCGCCATTGTGGGGCGTGCCAACGTTGGCAAATCCACCTTGCTCAACGCCCTGCTGGGTGAGAAAATATCTATTATATCGAAAAAGCCCCAAACAACCCGCAACCGCATTACCGGAATTCTAACCCGTGGGGACGAGCAGTTCGTCTTTCTTGACACCCCGGGTATGCACACCCCCAAAAACAAACTTGGCACACACATGGTCAAGGCGGTTCGGGGTGCTATCGCCAGCGTAGATGCGGCAATTTTGGTGGCAGAGGCTGATCACCTCCCCGGCGACATCGAAAAAAACCTCCTCGCCCGCCTTGGACAAGCAAAGTTGCCGGTTATCCTTGCCCTAAACAAGACGGACAAAAGCTCCCCCGAGCGTATCGGCGAAGTTATCGGAGCATACAGCGGGCTGTGCGACTTTGCCTCTGTCATACCCATGTGCGCCCTAAAGGGCAAAGGCGTGGACATTGTACTGGCAGAATCGGCGGCATTCATGCGCCCCGAGGGCTGGTTCTTCCCGGAAGATGCCCTCACCGACCAACCGGAGCGACAAATCGCCGCGGAAATCATCCGTGAAAAGCTCCTCCGCCTGTTGGACGAAGAGCTACCCCACGGGGTTGCGGTGCTTATCGAAGAATTCCGCGAAAACAAAGACGCATCCCTATTTATCCGTGCAGAAATCTTTTGCGAGCGGGAAAGCCACAAGGGTATGGTCATTGGCAAGGGAGGGGCTGTGCTGAAAAAAGTCGGCTCATACGCCCGCGAGGACCTTGAAGCCTTTTTCGGCGTGAAAGTTTTTGTTGACCTCTGGGTCAAAGTGAAAGAGAACTGGCGTGACAACGACTTTATGATTAACAGCTTTGGACTTGATGATAAGGGAACATAAAATATCAAAGTCGTGGGCTATGCGCCCACACCGCACCACCTTTTTGAAAAAAGGTGGAACAAAAACTTTTTAATACACAAAAACGCAAGATGTTCTTGTGAAAAGGTTTTTGAGATTCAAGATATATCAAACTGAAAACCCACACATATATTGCAAATCGCAGTATATGTGTGGGTTTGTTTTTGTATCAGTCCTGCTTTTTCACCATCTCGCCTTCAGGAATTCGAGTATAGCAAATTGGCCGTTAAACAGTGGGGCTATCTGGCGTGCTTTGGGGCAAATCCTCCGCCGATGCCCCGGAGTGCACCGAATTCTTCGGACTGCTGCCACCACTTGGTCTGTTTCCGGTGTTTTTAGGGCCTCTACCATTGCCTTGAGGTTTCTCAGGCAAATACCCTTTAACAACAGCGGCAAAGAACCCAACAGCAATTCCGCCAAGCAACGGCAGTAAAACAGCTATTCCAAGCCTCATCATGTTAATACTGCCCGCCGATTGAGTAAAAGATGGAGTAGTAGACAACAAAGAGTTTTGCACTATCTCCTGTGTTTGTTGCACATAATAGTTGCTAATTATTCTATTAACGGTTTCAATGTAATTAGCTAATCTTTGAACCGATTCAAGAAGTACCGTTTCAGCGGCTGCCGAGTCAGTACGCATAGTTGCCTCCACTGTGCCAAGCCGCCCAATATTGCGCTCGTGTTGGGCAATTTCTCTTCCTATAGCAGTCGCCTCATATATAAGCTCTCTGGAAGTATTAAGGATTTCCACAGTGTCTAAAACAATCACACCCTCAGCAGAGTTTTGCTGGAACGCCTCAAGCAGTTCGTTGTATAATGTTATTCTTTCCAAAAGTATATCGCGGTTAATCTGCAATGTTTCTATTACAAAAGAAGAATTGGCTCTAAAACTATCAATATTACGAACATACATCCCTGTGGAAGTTCGCCAATGCCACAAACTCATTTCAGTGCGAAAATTTCGTATCTGAGCGATTAAATCAGTAAAATTGTTGCCACAATCAGATACAAAAAAAATGGAAGTTTCGTTTAGGGGCTGTAAGTGCCGTTCTATCATATAAAGATGGTTGTACAATCTTCTAAAATTTTCTTGAAAGCTATGTTCGTCCAAGTGAATAAGCTCGTTTGCAAAAGCAGCCCATTCATTAAGTCGCTGTCCATAAAGAAAACCCGCATTTTCGTTGTTTAGGTATTCAGAATTTATATGATTCTGAATTGAATTCGATAATGCATCAAGAAACGCTATGCTTGAATCATTTCTAACAAAAATGTTTGTGTCTGGATTAATCTCTATTCTAAATGATAGTGGCGTTGCAATTTCAGTTTCTCCGTCACTCGCAGGCGGAAGAATACGTGTAATAGTAATATTGTTAATGGCATCGGGAACAGTTATATTATTAAGTCCAACCTCATCTAAAGCGGCTCTCCACAAACCAATAGTAAAAAAGATTTGTTCATTAAATTCTTCGCCATTAGGAAGATAATTATTTTCCGCACCGGGATAATTCATGGTTATTATTATATAACCTCCATTGTCTGCCGGTCGCACCAACAACTGCATTGCTCCAAAAAGCAACGCAAAAACAAGACCTATAAAGCAACAAAAGAAAAACACCTTTCTTCCCTTATAAACGGTCATCACCATGTTCTGCATTGATAGACTGTCACCATCACCATTTTCCGGCATTTTAAGATTCAGATAAATCTCACTGTTTTTGTTTTCTGTCATAATTTTTTCTCCTTTTTTTTGACTTCGTTCGGGCATACCTGTTCAATCACAGATACAACACTCACAACTTGTCTAATTTTTCTTAATTTTTGACTTTACCGTGCCAAAAACACGGTCTGTCATTTCAACAAACAAATCTGCTTTTAATAAATACAGTATAAGTGCATATACCCCCAGCGAAACTACAGAAGCAGCTGCAAAGAAAATCAGCAACGGAAGTCTGTCGCGCAATAGCTCAAACAGCAGTAAAACTGGAACCATCGCAGTACATGCAATCACACATTTTCCAATGTTTTTCGCAAGAGCCAACCCACCAAACGCTCCAAACTTACGGCGGAATAATGCAAATGACACAAAAAACCCAACAGCTGAAGCCACAGTGGTTGCCAAAGCCAGCCCGGCGGCTTCCATATACCTTACAAGCACAATGTTCAGTCCTATATTAAACACCACGGACACAATACCGGAAATTAGCGGCGTTTTCGTGTCTTTGATACTAAAAAACGCGTTGTTAAGCAAAGTAGTGCAACTAATAAAAAGCATTGAAGCTGCCATAAAGAAAAATATATTCCCAGTAAGTAACGTTTCAGCGGCACCAAACTCTCCACGTTCATAAACTATCCGAGTAATATCCATTGGGAAAAACATACTAATCATAACAATTGGCATAAAAGCAAAAGCCAGCATTTTAACAAACCGAACAGCGGTGGCTTTTAGCTGGTCAAACTCTTTGTTTGCGGCTTGTTTTGCAAGTAGTGGGAAAACAACTGCCCAAACCGCTGCCGCAATCACGCCAACAGGCAAATCTCGCAACCGCTGAGCAAAATTTATAGCAGTTATACTCCCCTCCGGCAACCCGGACGCAAGTATTCTATCTATAATAATGTTAATATCCCATATGCCAACACTTAAATATATGGGCAAACTTAACTTTACTACTTCGCCAAAATCACCATTACGAAAGCTGAAAATTCTTGCAAACTTAAACACTTTTCTTGCTGATATTATCAGCATCAATGCCTGAACTACAAGAAAAAGAATGTAGCTAATAACAAGAGCATAAATTCCAAGCTGACCTGTTAAAAAAATAACAAAAAATATCGTAAACAAGGAAAATGGGAACTGTGCCACAACCGTAATAGTGAATTTTTGATATATTTGCAGTATGGCTGTTAAAAAGTTTGATATGTTAAACGCAACAGTGAAAACCAACATTATTCTGACTATAATCACTGTCAAAGCAAACGCACTTTCGTCAAAACTTGGGGCGAATATACGCACCAATGTTGGCGCGAAAACTATACCCAAAATTGACACAACCAAATACAAAAACGAGAAAATCCAAAGAATATTGCTTGCAAATATGTCTGCGTGTTCTTTTGACACCTCTTCTTTTTTGTGGTTGTACATCGGGATAATTACCGTGGCAACCCCTGCCGAGATTATCATGGTGACAACAAAAGCAATGCTTATTGCCATGTTGAACGCATCTGTTTGATACGTTGCTCCAAAAGAGTGCGCTATTACCATTTCACGCACAAAGCCTAGTAATCTTGTAACAAGCATCAGTACAGTTACCAAAGACAATGCTTTAGTTGTAGTTTTCACAGCCATTTACTCTTCCGTTACTTTTTGTTTTTTTGCACAAATTCCCACGCATCGCGGCACATTTGCTCAAGACCAAGCTGTGCTTTCCATCCCAATTCTCGCTCAGCTTTGCGCGGCTCTGACCAGCATTCAGCAGCATCTCCCTGTCGTCGAGATGCAATTTGATATGGGATGTTCACATTGTTGACCCGCCCAAACGCCTCTATCATCTCAAGAACCGAATATCCGTTACCTGTACCAAGATTATACGCCTCCACGCCCTGTTTCATACAGTTCAGTGCAGCAACATGTCCCTTTGCAAGGTCAACCACGTGAATATAGTCACGAATACACGTGCCGTCGCGGGTAGGGTAGTCATTGCCGAAAACCTTCAGCTCGGCTATTTTACCCGATGCCGCCTGCATAATCACCGGCATAAGATTGTTCGGAATGCCATTGGGGTCCTCTCCAAGTTTGCCGCTTTCATGCGCACCTACCGGGTTGAAGTATCGCAAAAGCGAGAAGCACCACTCGCTGTCAGAAGCACTTAAATCCCTGCAAATATCCTCGATAACCAGCTTGGTTCGCCCATATGGATTTATCACACCAAGACGAGCCTCTTCGGTAATCGGGGCAGTTTCGGGAATACCATATACAGTCGCCGACGAGCTGAAAATCATGCTCTTGCAGCCATGTTTTTTCATCACTTCAAGCAGAACTATCGTCCCATAAACATTGTTGTGATAATACATAAGCGGCTGAGCCACGCTTTCCGCAACCGCCTTATACCCGGCAAAATGGATAACGCAAGATATATCGTTCTCGGCAAAAATTCGCTCTAACAAATTTGCGTCACATATATCGCCTTCATAAAACTTTAGAGACTTGCCCGAAAGCTGTTGCACAATATCAATAGCCTTGGGCTTTGAATTTGCGAAGTTGTCCACGACGACAATTTCGTGTCCCCCGTTTAATAATTCAACGCATGTATGTGAGCCGATGAAACCGGCTCCGCCGGTGATAAGAATTGTTTTATTTTTGAACATGATTATCTCCCTATACCAATTCGTTATACTTTATGCTTGCCAAAAAAATGTGAATGGAACTATTCCCGAAACATCATTAACCAACCCATGTACAAATAGCACCCCAAAAACCGCAATCGTCAAAAGCATTGTTGCCAAACGCACATACTTACACTTAATAGAATTTATAATGTTAGGAATAAATAGCGTTAAAAAAAATGTGTAATAAAATCCTGCTCGAACAAACAAAGAAAAATTCAAAGTGACTACCTGTATAACAACTGTTAGAAAAATTAAATTATATATTACTACAAAATGCTTGTTCTCTAATAGTGCATGTCTTTTAAATAATAATCCACCAATCAATATTCCTAACAAAATCATTAACAATGTATAGCCTTGTCCGCTTACAAGGTACTCGGTATATCGACCATCAAGATAAAGTTCGACTAAAATTACTATTATATAGTTACTAAAAAGAAAAGCTGTTACTATAATAAAGACATATTTTATATAGTTTTTTGAATTTATTTTATGATGTGCAAAAAAATACATAGGAATGCAAACCACAGCTGTTAAATGAAATGACGCAGCGAACATGACGCATAGCAAAAATTTACCTATTTTTTTCTCCTCTGCATACTTCAGTGCAATTGCTATTATAGCCATCGCAATTATCTGTCTTAGCAAGTTCATTGTAGCGGCAAAAAAACCAAGTCCCAAAAAGATTATTACGCTAAGCCAAAGCATTTTAGATTTTTTATAAAAAACACAGAAGAAAATTATTAATGGAATAAAGCTGGTCACGAGCAAATATATTTGGAAATTATTGGTGAAACGCGAAATTAAAAAATTCAAAGCATAAAAACTTATATCTTGCCACCCATAACGTGATATTACATCACCGAAATTATTAAACAACAGTGCTTCACGAAAAAAGTAGTCATACCAATATAAATCGATACCTACCGACTGCGCTCTTAACGCAGCAAGAGTAAACAAAAGCATGAATAAAACTATTGCAACCGTTTTTTTAGAAGCGGTATGTCTTATATCAACATCAGCAATCCCAATGTTTTGTAATTTTGTGTGAAAAAACGATGGCCTTTTTTCAACAAAACTGCACATCAAAATTACAAAAAATAGTAAAAAATAAATACCCATGAGCTTCCTATTTCGTATATATATTTGACAAATGTGAAACAACTTCGCCTATGTCAAAACCGGCGACTTTGATTTTTTCACGCATATCCTCGCGAGTGTAACGGTCTATGCGCATGATTTTGCTTGCCCACACCAGCGACGGCTCGTCGAGGGAAATAAATTCTATGTGCTCGCTGATTTTGCACTCGGTTGTTACTACATCTGAAACAACAGATTTTAGTCCGTTAGCCTGTGTTTCAATTAAAGTTACAGGCAACCCTTCGAACAATGACGGCAAAACAAACACATCCATAGCACACATCAATTCAGGTATGTCAGAACGTACGCCTGTGAATATCACACTATCTTTCAATTCCAAGTTTTCCACTTTATACTTGATTTCTTTGTAAAGGGACCCGCCACCCACCAGTATTAAAATAGCATTATGGTTTTGTTTGTAAATTTCGTTAAAAATATCAATTAAAAAACTGTGGTTTTTTTGAGTTTCAAATCTGCCTATATGTCCAACAACAAATTTGTTAGATATGCCAAATTCGTTGCGAGTTTTATCTCGTTTTTTTGAATCAAAGGCAAATTCAGAAACATTTATTCCATTATTTATAATTTGTATTTCTTTTTCTGGAATATACTTGCCAAATAGATTTTTTCCTGCGGCTTTTGAGCAGGCAAAATAGTGTGTAGCATATTTTCTGATTTTGGATTTATATATAATATTAAATAAGTTGTCGCTAAAATCACCGTTAGATTTACTGTTGTGGCTGTGGAAAATAATCTTTTTAACATTATTTTTTTTTGCATAAATAAGTGTTGATATTGCCGCGCAGCTGCTTGCGTGCTGGTGCACAATATGATATTGTTTATTGTTTTTGAAAAAGGAATCGATAAATTTGCAATGTTTTAGGTAGTTGGGGGTTCTTCGGGGCATTCTATGAATTATGCCACCAAGCGAGAGAATTTCATCTTCAAAATCGCACTTTGTCGGATCGCTAATGAGAAAGTCAAACTGCAATTTTGAGCGGTCAATTTCGCGATAAACATTCATTATGAATGTCTCTGCTCCACCTCTGTTCATGCTTCCGATAACATGTAGAACTCTCACGATTTCGTTCATATCAAACTCCTGAATAAATTTTTTCAAGACATTCTGTTGTAGCTTGCACATCAAATCCCGCTTGTGCTACTTTTTCAGAAAAATAGCGGCGAGACAAGTTTTTATGCTTGCCAGATAAAACAATATCAGTCCAAAAAGGTGGAGGACTTGAAAGTGATACAAATTCTACAAGCTCACTAATTTCCACTTCGTTAGTTATTGTGTCCGAAATAACACAGGTCAATCCACTTGTTTGTGCTTCGACCATAGTGACCGGAAACCCCTCCCACAGCGACGGAAAGACAAACACATCCATCGCACACAGCAGTTCGGGTATGTCTGTGCGAATCCCTGCAAATATCACGCTGTCCATCAAGCCCAGTGACCGCACTTTTTCCTCAATCTCGCCACGAAGTTGTCCGCCGCCTACTAAAAGTAGAACTGCGTCACTATTTTTCCTGCTAATTTCAGCGAAAATATCAATCAAAAAGGTATGATTTTTCGGTGTGCTAAAGTTACCAACGTGACCAACCACAAACTTGTCATCCAGCCCAAATTCGCTTCTTGTTTTAGCACGCGAAGTTTCGTTGAACGCAAACTTTTGCACGTCTATGGCATTTTTTATAATATGAAAATTAGAATTTGTGTGGTAATCTGCGCCGTAACACCATTCAGCGGCAGGTTTTGAGCAAGCGAACAGATAGTCGGCGTGGTTTTTGGCACGGCGTTCAAGCATACTTTTGGCTTTCGCTCCAACACCGCTCCCCAAAGATGCCGTACTGTGAATATGCGAAATAGTCGTTTTATTAAACTTTTTGGCAATTTTCAAGTAAATAGCCGCCGTGCTTGTAATGTGACCGTGAATAATTTTGTGTTCCGGGTGATTTGCGAAAAAGTTTTTCCACGCCTTTTTGTATCCAAAATGGTTCTTCCCATTATATCGCGGCACACGAAAAATTTGCCCTCCCAGCGCAAGAATTTCATCATCATAGGCACACTTATCCTCGGTATGAACCATAAAATCAAACTGCACTTTGGTGCGGTCGATGTTTCTGTATATGTTCATCACAAAGGTTTCGGCACCACCGCGGTCAGTTCTGCCGAAAACGTGGAGGATTCTTATTGGGTTGTTCATTTTGTTACTCCGTGTACAAAATATGATGAATTCGGCTACACAAGGCGTTCTTCGTATAGTTTGATCGATATAAGGCGTGAAAATGGTTTGCGAGGATGTTTTATCATTTCATTTTTTTTACAAGTCTTTTTCCTACGCCAATTAAACGCGGGATGTATGTCTTCCTATAAGATAAACCTATATTTTCAGCTGCTACCTTTGGCGATAAGCCTTTTGCTTTCGCAACGCGTAAATATATTTCTATTTCCGATTGTTTCATTAACCAGCCACTTGTTGCAATTTTACTCATAGAGTACAATGAGAACCCTTGAAAATTTTTCACAACATTGTTTATGCCAGAATTTGTCAACCCATCTGGCAAATATTCGCACTTGTAAATTATGTTGTTATACCACCTTAGTTTATAGCCTGCTTTTGCTATTGAGTCCCACACTACCGCTTCACTCAAAAAGTTTTCGCCTTCAAATTCAGGAAAAGGGTATTTTATCATAATTTCAGTTCTATAGATTTCCGCTTTGTCGCCTAATAATTGATATTTTCGTCTTTGTAGATTTGTTGCATCAATGCATTTACTATATTTTTTATTAGATGGATATTCCCCAATTTTTTCGTCTTTGGATATATATCCCCTTAGCCCTGCCACACCCGCAAAACTATTATCATCTTTTATACTATTAATCCATTCCAGCACTAATTCGATAGCGTTTTCAATAATATAGTCATCACTATCAACGCAAAAAAACCAATTGTACTTTGCTAACTTTACTCCATCATTTATTGCTCGATGCTTGCCACCGTTTGCCTTTTTTTTATATGTTATTTCAAATGGATTATCGTTAGCTGAAAATTCAGCAACAATGTTTTCTGTGTTGTCTTCCGAACCATCGTCAATTATTATCCACTCAAACTCGTGCATTGTTTGGGCTATTAAACTTTTATACAAACGAAGCAGTGTGCTTTCTCTATTGTATGTGGGTGTGAATATTGTAATCATACAGATTTTCCTTTTTATTCAATTGAGAATATAAATCGCCTGCATTTCTTCCATCACAGACGCAATGTCAAACTTCATCACGGCGGTTTTATTATACTGCCCAATTTCTGGGTTGTCTATAGCTTTCAAAATGCCATTTTTGAAGTCGCTGGCACTACTTGGATTGCACAGAAAACCGCCCTTTTCATGCTCAATCAAGTCGGAGTTCCCGCGAATACCCGAAACCACGCAAGGCAAACCGGCCGACATCGCCTCCATGAGGGACACAGGCAACCCCTCTCTAAATGATGGAAACGCAAACACATCAGACGCTTTCAATAACTCGCCTATGTCGGTTCGATAGCCTAAAAAATGTACTCGTTCGGATAAATTTAAGTCGCTACACAGCTTTTGCAAGCTCCCCAAACTGCCGCCGCTACCGCAAATAATATAGTGCAGGTCATCTCGCTGGGTTTCAGCAAGCGCTTTAATAATAACCTGATGATTTTTGTTGGCGTTCAATTCGCCGACCGACATCACAACCGTGGCGTCGGAGGGGAGACCCAGTTCGGCCCTCTTCATGTCTCTATCGACAACCACGTTTGCAAACTTGCTTGTATCAACGCCTATGCCGTGAATGTAGTGGATTTTTTTTGCCTTTAGCTTTCGGTTTGCCCGCTCGTAATCCTCTTTGTTTATGGTGATTAAAGCATCCGTGTACCGTGCCAGCATCTTCTCCACAGGATAGTACAACGACCAATTTAGCTTTGGTGCGCCCTTGAAAAAATGAAATCCATGAGCGGTGTACATGACTTTTGTGCCGTGTTTGCGCCGTGACTTCCCACACAGTCGGGTCAGCATGCCACCCATTGGCGTGTGTCCGTGCACTATGTCTAAGCCTTCGTTTTTTATAATTTGTTTTAATTGGCGATAGGCTTTAATATTTTGCAGCTTAAAGGGCGAGCGTTGCACCGAAAGATGATGACGCACGTCGCAATATGGAATGGCTTCGTCCCCATTGGAAGCAACGTGAACCTCCCACCCTTGTTCTTTGAACCATTTTAGGTAGGGCAGATGAAACGAATTGATATGGGCAGTAATTGTGGCGACGAATAATACTTTCATAGTTTAGCTATTCCTCTTCGCCGGAACACCGACATAGACTCCCTTTTCCGTAATGTCACTGACCACAACCGCACCTGCGCCTATAGTACATTCTGATGCAATAGCAATATTATTGATTACCGTTGAACCGATTCCTATGTGGGTAAACTCACCCACTTTAACCGTGCCTCCAAGAGAAACATTTGGTGATATGTGGACAAAATCCTCGATAAAGCTATCATGTTCCACCACAGATGCACTATTTACAATGCAATGCCGCCCTATCTTTGCAGAGGCGTTTATTACACAACTTGCCATGACTACACTGCCTTCTTTAATCTGCACATCGTCTGCAATGACTGCACTTGGGTGAATAGCAGTGTGCCATTTAACATCAAATTGCTCTGCCATGCTTTGTCTAATATAATTATCACCTATACCAAGCACAAAACAAACTGAGTTATCAAAATCTCGAATACTTTCTATATTTCCCAAAACATGGTATCCCAAAACAAGAGAATGTTTTGCTGTGTTATCGTCAAGAAACCCTTTTATGGTGTCACCTGATTTGATAATTATATCAGCGATAACTTTGGCGTGTCCGCCTGCACCAACTATCACTACTGATTTAGGTTTCTTCATTACCTGTTTCTTTCTCTGGAGCAAATTTTTCCATTGTGACACTTGTATCTGAACTGACACCATCTCGTTTCAGCACTTTTGATATTGTCAAAAAAACAATTTTCATATCGCCAACAAAATCTAAGTTGTCTACATAGTTTATATCGTAATTGAAGCGTTCATCCCATGATGTAGCGTTGCGTCCGTTTGCTTGAGCCAGTCCAGTCAGTCCAGGTCGAACATCATGTCTGCGTTTTTGATGTTCGTTATACAGTTGCAGATATTCAACCAGCAACGGTCTTGGCCCGACTATACTCATGTCGCCTTTAAGAATATTCCACAACTCCGGTAGCTCGTCAAGGCTGGTGCTTCTTAAAAACTTGCCGAATTTAGTAAGCCTGTCTGCGTCAGGTAATAGTTCACCATTTTCATCTTTTTCATTTGTCATGGTTCTGAATTTGTACATGGTGAATATTTTCTCGTCTTTGCCCGGGCGTTTTTGCTTGAAAATTATAGGCGAACCCAATTTAACTCGCACCAATATTGCCAATATTAAAAACAGCCAAGAAAATACTATTAGTGACACTAAAGCACAAAAAATGTCAAGGGGGCGTTTGAAGAATTTTCTATACATCAAAACACTTCCTAACTGTAGAAATTATCAAATCTTGCTGTTCCTCCGTCATTTTTATATCGCTGGGAAGGCAAAGACCGCGTGCAAAAATATCAGCAGAAACCGGCTTGTCCGAAACCGAAATAAAATCTCTGTTTTCAAACACGGGTTGCATATGCATTGGCTTCCAAATAGGGCGACTTTCTGCACCCACTTCGTCAAGTGCTTGTATAATCTGGCTTGGTACAATCGCACAATTTTCATCAATGGTAACACAGGACAGCCAAAAGTTTGGTTGGCTGTATTCTAAATATGGATTCATTTTTACAGGTAAATCCGCAAATGCACTTTTATATTTGTGATAAATACGATTTTTAATCGCAACATGCTCGTCCAAATGCAAAAGCTGTCCACGACCTATGCCTGCAACAATGTTTGACATCCTATAGTTGTAACCTATTTCGCTATGTTGGTAGTGTAGTGCCGGGTCACGAGCCTGAGTTGACCAAAACGTCGCCTTCTTTGCCTCTGCCTCATCATCAGTCAAAAGCATTCCGCCGCCAGAGGTTGTGATGATTTTGTTCCCATTAAATGAAACGATAGACATTTCGCCAAACCCTCCGGTTTGCTTGCCATTATAGGTAGCACCAAGACTTTCGGCGGCGTCTTCAATAAGCGGCACTCCGTGTTTTTGACATATCGCTTGTATTTCGTCTATTTTTGCCGGTACTCCATAAAGATGCACAAGCACTACAGCCTTGGGGTTTGGATATTTCTTGAAAGCGGCTTCCAATGCAACAGGACACATATTCCATGTGTCTTTTTCGCTGTCAATGAATACCTGAACTCCGTTTTCATACGATATGGGATTAGCGGTAGCGGCAAAAGTTAAATCGGAGCAAAAGACAACATCTCCATCAGTTACGCCAGCTAACTTATAGGACAAGTGAAGAGCTGCCGTCCCTGAAGCAAGGGCAACGCCGTTACTTTTTCCTACATATTCAGCTAAGCCCTTTTCAAATTCATCTACGTTTTTCCCTAATGGGGCCACCCAATTGCTATCAAAGGCTTCTTGGATAAACACCATCTCGTCGCCATGCATAGTTGGAGACGATAAATAGATTTTTTTCATGAATATCTCCATGTGCAACGTTTATTCGGTGGAGCAATAATTTCAGTTGTATGCCTTTGCATCGCACAAAACATCTTACTCAAGCACCTCGCCACCTTGAAGTATTCCTCCGGTCATCACAACTTGAATTTGTGTTCTAATTGCGTTGATTGATGTTTGGTTTGGAAGAATAACCGATGTTGTAATTGATGGGTTCGCAGCACTAATAGGCTCTCGTGCCGGTGTGCCAAGCGCCTGCATGTTTTGTATATTCCAAGAGGTGCGATTTCCGATTTGGTGTTGCAACAAGAATTCAATGTCTTCACTTGAAAAGCTGGTTTCAATTGCAGTTGGTAAAATATTCGTAACATTTCTAATAGCAACAGGGTTTAGCAAGAATCCAGGAGAAATAGCACGGCGCATAACCCCGTTGATTAGTGCCGCATTGTTGCGCCCTCTTTGGAAATCACCGTCAACAAAACCTCTGTGACGAACAAAGTTAAGTGCCTCCCAACCATTAAAATTGTTCATTCCTTGAGCAACACGAACTCCGCCATAAGCATTAAACGCTCTTTCAGAATATACCTCCACTCCACCCATTGTGTCAACAAGACTTACGAAAGAGCCCATTGTTACTCTTATAAAATGTTCAATTTCTATGCCGTAAATTTGGCTCATTGTTGCCATTGAAATATCAATGCCACGAGTGTTCCCGGCACGCAGTGCACCGGCGTGTGCCAGTTTATCTCTGCGGCGTCCGCGAAATTCTCCAGTCGCAGGGAACTCCACCCAAAAATCACGGGGTGTGGTTATTATAAGCATTTGTCCAGTTCCGGGATTAACTACAATCAACAAATTAGTGTCGCTTCTACCGACTGTGTTGATGCCGCCCTCTGAATCAATGCCACTAATAAACACAGCAAATGGCTCGATATTTATTGGAGCAGGTGGAGACTCTTCTTCTGGTGGTGGTATAATGATAACATTTTCAATGGTTATTGTGTACAACACCCGAACCGAGTAAAAAAAATCTTCAAATATGTGCTCTAATTCATCAAGAAAAGCACTGTTATAAATCATAGCATCTACTTGCTCGTTTAGCAACGCCTGTGCAGCGTCTGCAACAACATCATGCACCATTGTATGGAAATCACTGCCAAGTTTTTCGTCTAGTTGTTCAAGGCTTTGCTCAAGGTCACCACTACCTTCGACTATACCAAAAGTATATCCTGCCGCATCTTGCAATTCTTGTGCAGGGTCGTATCTGCGTACAAGAACTACAATGTCTTCAGTTATAAGCACCCTGTCAGGTCTTGTAATTGCGCCAATAATGTCATCGCCCATAAAAGCATAAATCGAGCCCACGCACAAAGCCAGTGCCACCAAGACACTAAGAGTTTTTACAGAAACATCAGTGAAGGTTGATATTTTCTTATCCCGAGGCATGGTATACAGCAAAAGGGATACCACCGCAAGCATAATTGGTATTATGCTAATGATTACTATATAATTTGTAGACAAAAATCTAAGGCGTAGCATAGCATATAAAAACACTATAGTTGCTATCATTTGCAACATAGCTATGAAAAAGCCAAATTTTTCTTTTCGAGTTGATAAAACCATCTTTCTTCCTTTCTCGGTTACTGCTGATCGGCACATTTATATGTTGTGACAATTTCTTTGATTTTAGCTATAGATTTTGTGCTGTTTTCTTCTGCAAGAGTGCGTAGCTCGGCACAGTCAGAAGTTAGTTTGCACTCGTCAAGTTCAATTGGGCGAGCGATATAAATAAGTTTGTTTTTCGTTTGTTTTAAGCCCTCTTCGTCCATAAGCATTTCTTCAAACAGCTTTTCTCCCGGTCGAAGCCCTGTGTAGGTGATTTCAATATCCACATCCGGAACAAGACCCGATAGAGTGATAAGATTTCGTGCCATGTCGTCGATTTTCACCGGTGTTCCCATGTCAAGGACAAATATTTCGCCCCCTTTAGCATAGTAGCCCGCCTGCAAAATCAGCAACACCGCTTCTGAAATGGTCATGAAATATCGCACCATCTCCTTGTGGGTGATGGTGATGGGTCCGCCGTCTTTGATTTGCTTTTGAAAAAGAGGGACAACGCTTCCTGCGCTATTAAGCACATTTCCGAAACGCACCGCAACAAAGTCGGTGTCGTGCTTTTTGTTCATGGTTTGGATAACCATTTCGCAAAGTCGCTTGGTCGCACCCATGATGTTGGTTGGGTTGACCGCTTTGTCTGTGGACACAAGCACAAACCGCTGTGTGCCGTGACGAGCGGCTGCCTCGGCGACGTTTTTTGTGCCGAAAACATTGTTTTTGATGGCCTCGTTCGGACTTTTTTCCATAAGCGGCACATGTTTGTGCGCCGCCGCATGATACACAAGATTCGGACGATAGGTTGCGAAAATATCGTCTATTCGCTTTTCGTCACGAACAGAGGCAATAAGCACTTCTAATTTAAGTGTTGGATAGGCTTTAATCAGTTCTTGCTCTAAATCATAAATATTATTCTCATAAATATCCAAAATAATCAGTTTTGATGGGGCATATTTTGCAATTTGGCGACAAAGTTCGCTTCCAATAGAGCCGCCGCCACCGCTGACTAACACCACCTTGTCGGTAATGTATTGGGCGATTTCCAGCATATTGATGTCAACCGGCTCTCGGTCAAGAAGGTCCTCGACTTTTACTTCACGAAGCAAAGAAACCGAAACTTCGCCGTTAATAAGCTGATACAGTCCCGGAAGAGTTTTCACTTCTCGTTTGGTGCTTTTGCAAACAGCATAAAATTCGCTGATAACTTTTGTCGGTGCAGAGGGCATAGCGATATAAATTATATCTATTCCGTATTTTTCAACGGCACGGGGGATATAACTTTTTCCGCCAACTATTTTCACTCCGTGGATAAATTTGTTCTTCTTGCCCGGGTCATCGTCAATGCAACATACCACAGTATCGTTTAGGTAGCTACTTTTTTTAATCTCATTGATAAGGGTAAGTCCCGCAAGACCGCCACCCACAACCATAATTCGTTTGCTGGTTCGGTTAATGCCCGCATTGCTTTTACGGCTACGAGCAACAAGAAAACGGAAAAGGCGGGGCAAAACTGCACCCAGCAACAGAAATGCGAGGTAAAATGTACTGAAATTCAAGGCACGCCCTACATTGAATGCCACTAATGTTGCGAACAACACTATCGCAGATACAAAACAGGCGAAAAAAATCTTGATAAAGTCCCTAATACCAAAGTATTCCCAAACAAAACTGTACATTTTGAATCGCCAAAACAGAAATACAGTTAATACTGTGTTTGCTATCGGATACAAAGCAAACATGCTAAAGTTTTCCGGCAAAACAACCGTACCAAACTCTAAAAAGTATGCCGCCAACATCATTAAATTTATTATTGCCACGTCGTAAAAGACTGGTAAAAACTTTTTATACTTGTGCATTTTCGTCTTTCGTTTAATGTTTTATGAGTGTACTCAAAGTCTGTAAAAATGTGGTTTTTCAGGCAAAAACACAGAGTACAATTATACCCTATATTCGACAATAAGTCAATAGATAATTTGTAAACAAAAATATATATTGACAACATTGTTTATTATATTATAACCCATTTTCCCATCCAATAATCTTGCTGATGTCCGCTTCAAGGGGCAGGTCAAGGGCTTCCGGGTGGGCTAACAAATCGCGGATTAACTTCAGGCTTTTGGCGAAGTAATAGCCGTTGCCGATACGCTCGTCAAGGGTTAAACCAAGCTCTACTGAATCTCGCATTGTTACATTTCCGTCATCGTCATAGTACGGGCGTTTTTTCTTTTCGCCTATGACAAGAAATAGGGAATTTGTTCCCCAATCCGCAAGATGATGGTATGTGGCGGACAGCTTGATGCTACCTAAATTGGCAATAAATGCGGTCGTATGGTATGGGTCGACTTTTTTGATTGACATGGGCAGTTTGTCGATATAGGACAGCCCCCGCAAAGTCTTAACCAGCAGAGCAAGGAGAGGGCGGGGGAGCTTTGACAGCGGGTTCATAATATCTCCCGCTTCATCTTTGCCACCTTCGCTGCGTACCGATGTGACGCGCTTTTTAATCTTCCCATGAACTTGGTCGATGACAGAAATTTCGCTGTTACGGTCGGCTTTCATAATAATAAGGGTATCCGCCGAGCCTTCGGCGAACTGCTTTTTCGCCACAAAGCCAAAAGTGATGTCCTTGCGTTCGTAAAAACGATGGGCATGAACAAATCGGTTCAGATGGGGCCGCATATGAACTGTCTTGGTAATAGCGGCGGTTATCACGTGGAACAGGGTGTACTTAAAGTCGTCATTGCCCGCATTTTTTGTTTCAAGATAGGCGTTGACTGCGGTAAGGTCAAGTAATTCGTTGACTACTGCCTCGTTTGCTGTGCGCCCAGGGAGCATATATGGCATAAGTTTGTGCATGGGGTCAAGGTCGCTGATATAGTACGCGTCTTTTCGGTCTCTGCGATGTCTTTTTTTACTCATGGTTCGTGCCACGCGCGAGGGCGGTCACGCCGCAGGGAGCAAAATAGTTGCATCCCGCATTGTTTTCGCTGTTCTTGCGCGTCCTTTGGGTTGTTATTTTCAAACTTTTCTTCGCTATTAAGTGCGTTGAATAACGATATTATAACACAAGTTTGACTCAAAATCAAGAGGAATGATATTTTGTGGGTTATTTCACGAAATTTTTTCTCTACCCCCTTGCATTATTATTTATTCTGTGATATAATGCCTTTGTTATTGCTATTTCTGATAATACTCGTATGACGGTTTCGGGAGAGGGGCGTTGCCTGTGGTTGCATCAAAACCATGGCACGACTAAAGGCTCCACCGAAGGAATAAGTGACGGCTCTGCACCCCGCCACGAAGATCTCAGGTAAACATACCGAAACCCGACGAAACTCTGGAGAAAATGCACCGCATTTACCGTAGGAGCAAGCAGTTTTTCAGTCCTTGGACTTTCACTTGCGAATCTCTCAGGTTAGACACAGAGCGAAACGCAGACTGCTTTTTGCGTTTCGCTGTTTTGTTTGTGGTAGCAAGACGGAGTGGTTTTGTTGTCGCTGATGTACCGCCGAACCACCCCGTCTTGGCAGAAAACCACTGCCAATCCACCCCTCCACGGGAGGGGAATAAGGTCAAGGACTATCTATGCTCCTACTAACCAACAACCCCCGCGCCGCAAAGGCTTTCGCCGAGGGCGGTGCGGCGGTGGAACTGCACGACTGCACCCTGCCGCAACTACTGGTGAAAGCCCGTGACTACGTTCACGCAGGGCATAAACTGCTCACCCATCCCCTGTCCGGCAGCGTAAAGCCAAGCGAAACCCCATACAAGTCCATGTTTCTCTCCGCAGAGGCGGGAGGGCTTGACCTGTCGTCCCTGAATATAATCGAGTCGGCTATTGCCTTGTGCGCCAATTTCGTGCCGCCGGCGGATAATATCCCGGAATCGGTGAAAAATGATTTTATGGAGATAGATTTGTCTTTAGTAAGCGCTGGAGGTTTCGTCGATTGGGCGATTCACTCGTCCAAAAAGACGAAAACGGAATGCGTGAGCGAGTAATAAGGGGTTGGTGAAGCACTTGATGGGGCGAACAGCAGGAAGCGCGAATGGATACAAGCGTGTTACCCTCACCAATGAAGAAACAGCCAATATGCCAATATAATAGAAGGATTTGAGCAAATAGTGGGCGGCGAATTCATCACCGCCGAAGATTATATGAAAAAGCGTGGGTTGAAGTTGTAAGGACGGCAATTTGAACCCCGCACAAAGCGGGCGGGCAGAGCCTGCCCCTACAAAGGTTTTGCCAAATATTTTTCGTGCGTTTTCGTGTCTGTTCGTGGTAAAATTCCCTTGATCTAACGCCCTTGTTTTTACATTATCAATCAAATCACACAAAATTCCCCCAATGGAGGTTAAAAATATGAAGCTACAAGTAGGTTATATCGAAATCAAGGACATTGCGTTTGACAAAAACGCCGGTGTCCGCGGCGGCACTCTGTTCATCAATCCTGATGAAGTAAAAGCGGTGGTGCTGTCAGACGAGCGTATTCGCTCAGTCGAGCTTGACCTTGCCAAACCCGGCGAGGAAGTACGTATCACTCCTGTCAAGGATGTGATTGAACCCCGCGTGAAGGTCAGCGGCGGCGGTGGAATGTTCCCCGGCGTGATTGCAGACGTGCACATGGTGGGCAGCGGCGTTACCCATGTTTTGCGTGGTGCGGCTGTTGTGACAACGGGAGCGATTGTCGGTTTCCAAGAGGGCATTATCGACATGAGCGGTCTTGGCGCGGAGTACACGCCATTTTCAAAGACGCAAAATCTCGTGCTGAACTTTACTCCTGTGGACGGCTTGACCCCTCACGAGTACGAGCAAACCCTGCGTCTTGCGGGCTTGCGTGTGGCGTGCGCCATCGGCGAACTTGGGAAAGATGTTACTCCCGATGAAGTGGTGGAGTACGAAACTTTGCCCCTGCTCACAGCGAAAGAAACATACCCCGACTTGCCACGTGTTGGCTATGTGCAAATGTTGCAAAGCCAAGGGCTTTTGCACGACACATACGTGTACGGCGTGGACATGAAACAGTCCATTTCCACCCTCATCAACCCAACCGAGATTATGGACGGAGCGATTATCAGCGGTAACTGCGTGTCGGCGTGTGACAAAAACACCACATACCACCACCAAAACAATCCTGTAATCCACGACCTGTTCGCCGAGCATGGGAAAAGCCTTGTATTCGCAGGCATGATTATCACCAACGAAAACGTGTACCTTGCGGACAAAATCCGCTCTTCTGACTGGACACAAAAGCTGTGTACAATGCTGGAGTTTGATGGGGTTATTATCTCTCAAGAGGGCTTTGGAAACCCAGACACCGACCTGATTATGAACTGCAAAAAGGTTGAGGGTGCAGGCATTCCGACGGTTATCATTACCGACGAATACGCCGGTCGTGACGGCACGTCACAGTCCCTCGCCGACGCCGACCCGTCAGCCAATGCGGTTGTCACCGGGGGTAATGCGAACCAGGTCATCACCCTGCCAAAAATGGCGAAAGTCATCGGCTCGCTCGAGCATGTTGACCGTATCGCCGGCGGTTTTGACAACAATGTGAACCCGGACGGCAGTATTACTGTGGAGATACAAGCGATTATCGGTGCTACCAACGAGCTTGGGTTTAACAAAATGAGTGCGAGGTAGGGGTGGCGACTTACGAAACAAAAAAATTGAACACCCTCTACCCGTTGGTGCGAATTCCCTTGAACACATCGACAAAGTTTGTGCCGAGGAAGTTGCAAAGCAAAAAGTCGATGGATGGGTTTATGCCTGCCGAATGCGAATCAGAAGTTGCGTCGAACGGAGAAGTTATCCTTTGTGTTGCTTTTAGAAAAACTGTTGCGTGAGGTAATTTTATGACTAAAATTAGTTTTGAGTGGGACGACAGTAAAAGTGAAGCTAACATACAAAAACATAATGTTTCATTTATTGAGGCAATTACTGTGTTTGACGATGCAAATGCTTTGTATAAAGCAGATAACGAACATTCACAAAACGAAGAACGGTTTATAATTCTTGGAATTAGTAAAAATCTTAGATTGCTAACTGTTTGCCATTGCTACAGAGAAAGTGATGCTGTAATACGAATAATATCAGCAAGAAAAGCAACAAAACAAGAATGGAACCAATATGGAGGCAACTTATATGAAGGATAACTACGATTTTTCCGATGCAATCAAAAATCCTTTTGCGGGGAAGTTTAATGGAAAGTATACTGTAACTGTTCATTATGATTTCTCTGGCACTTCAGAAACAAAAACCATTGATATAAAAGAAAAACCAAAAACACAGAAAGGCTATACACATGAGCAAAATCAAAGTAGTACACTACATTAACCAGTTTTATGCGGGCATTGGTGGCGAGGAATTCGCCGACCACAAGCCTGAAATCCGTGAGGGCGTTGTTGGTCCGGGGCTTGCGTTGCAGGCCGCTTTCGGCGACGCTGCCGAAATCACACACACCATTATCTGCGGAGACACCTACTTCAACGAAAATGTTGACTCTGCCACTGCCACAATCCTCGAAATGGTGAAAGGCACAGGAGGCGAGCTGTTCGTTGCCGGCCCTGCCTTTAACGCAGGGCGTTACGGAGTTGCTTGCGGAACAATCTGCGATGCTGTGAAAAAACAGCTTAACCTGCCTGTTCTCACAGGTATGTACCGCGAAAACCCAGGTGCGGATATGTTCCGTGACAAGGTTTATATTATCGCCACCAAAAACTCTGCGGCTGATATGCGCAAAGCCGCACCAACAATGGCGAAAATGGCGCTGAAACTCGCTCGTGGCGAAGCTATTGGTGCATCTGCTGAAGAGGGCTATCTGCCCAATGGGGTTCGTGTGAACTTCTTCGACAAGGAGCGCGGTAGTAAGCGTGCTGTGACAATGCTTCTTGACAAGCTGGCAGGGCGTGAGTTTGAAACCGAATACCCAATGCCCGACTTTGACCGAGTTGCCCCAAATGCGGCGGTGAAAGACATCAGCCGTGCGACTATCGCCCTTGTGACTTCGGGCGGTATTGTGCCGAAACACAACCCTGACCGTATCGAGTCAAGCTCTGCCAGCAAATATGGCGAGTATGACATCGAGGGTATGGATGACCTGACGGATGCTACCCACGAAACCGCGCACGGCGGCTACGACCCTGTGTACGCTAATGCGGACAGCGACCGTGTTCTTCCGGTTGATGTTCTCCGTGACATGGAGCGGGAGGGCAAGATTGGCAAGCTGCACCGCTATTTCTACACAACCACAGGTAACGGCACAGCGGTGAAGTCCTCTGTTGCTTTTGCCAAGGAGTATGCCGGGAAACTTCTTGCCGCAGGAGTGGATGCTGTTGTCCTAACCTCTACATGAGGGACTTGTACGCGTTGCGGTGCAACGATGGTAAAAGAAATTGAGCGTGCGGGCATTCCCGTGGTTCATATTTGTACAGTCACTCCAATCTCTCTGACAGTTGGAGCGAATAGAATCGTTCCGGCGATTGCCATTCCTCACCCTTTAGGCAACCCGAATTTGCCTGCGGCTGAAGAGAAAGTGCTACGCCGTAAGATAGTGGAAACCAGCCTTGAGGCGTTGGCGACCGAGGTTAGCGAGCAGACAGTTTTTGCTGTGAAGTAAGTAATTTAATATCGTCATTAAGGTTGTAACGAAATTAAAAATTACTCCATCTTAGAGCAAACAAACAGCCTCGTCATTGCAAAGCGGTGATTTTCCGCGTGCAATCCAGTCATTGGACGAGAAATTTCATTGTTTTACGGGTTGATTTATGGCGATTTCTTGCCCTTTCACTGGATTGCACGGCACAAACCGCCTTTGCAATGACGGTCGGTGGAGTTGTTCATAAGACGTTATTTAATTTCGTTACAACTCTATTGCGAGGTGGTTTTCCGAAGCAATCCATTTCGTGTCAAGGGATTTCGCTGAACCAAATATTCACCTAATGGATTGCTTCACCGCAAAGACGGCGGTTCGCAATGACGGTCAAAAACATCCGTAGGGGCGGGGCTTGCCCCCGCCCGACAACACCCACAGAAAGGACACATCCATGAAAAAGCACAAACTCCTCACATTCGGCTTGTACAATCAGGACGGCATGAACAATGTCAACAAACACCTTGAAGATGGCTGGTTAATAAAAGAAATACAAACCACGTCGGACAACGAAACCAGCTATTCAGTTGTTTGGTTGGAGAAAAAGGACAAAGAGGAAAACGAATAATGATGATATAATGTCAGATGAACAGGATTTAACAGAGGAGTTATTCACATGGATAAAGCAACAGTTATAGATACAGTTTCCCTTTATGCAAAAAATGTTATTAGTGAGTATTCCCCGTCTGCTATCATTATTTTCGGTTCGCACATCAACGGCACACCACACAAGGACAGCGACATTGATGTTGGCGTGGTTTTCGATGGATTTGATGGCGATTGGCTTGATACATCCGCACATTTGTGGAAACTTCGCCGTGGCATCAGTTTTGACATTGAACCACATTTACTTGACAAACAAAACGACGATAGTGGCTTTGTTGCCCATGTCATGAAAACAGGAAAAATAATTTACCAGAGGTAACACCATGAAAAAACTTAAAATTGGACTTATCGGCTGTGGTTACATGATGAAAAACCACATGAACGGCGTGCGGACTTTCGACGACGTGGAAGTTGTCGCAGTCGCCGACCCCCGCCCGGAGCGGACGAAAGACATGATGGAGTTCACCGGGGCGACTCGTTCGTATACTTCCCACAAAGAATTGTACGAAAACGAGGATAACCTTGACGCGGTTTACATCGCCGTCGAGCCGACCGCCCATAATGGGATTGAGGAAACGGCTATCCAGCGTGGTATTCCCTTTATGGTGGAAAAGCCCATGACCATTGACATGGCACAGGGCAAGGCTATCAGCGACGCCGTTACTGCAAAAGGGCTTGTTACCAGCGTTGGCTTTCAGGACCGTTACTTGGACATTGTCAGCCGTACCAAAGCCGAGCTTGAGGGCATGGACGTTGGCATGGTGTACGGTAGCTGGATTGGGGGCGTGCCACAGGTTTGGTGGTGGATGCAAAAGTCCACTTGCGGAGGGCAACTACTTGAGCAAAACATTCACCTTGTGGATCTGTTGCGATACTTCTTCGGGGAGGCGGACAGCGTGTACGCCACTTGCGGGCGTGGGCTGGTAAACCCAAGCGAATTCCCTGACACCCTGCCCAAATACGACACCGACGACTTTTCAACTGCTACTTTCACATTCAAGAGCGGAGTGGTAGCCAATCTTATGTCCGGCTGTTTTGTGCAAGCGGGAAACCAGTTCCCTAACGGGCTGAACATTATCGGGCGTAAACAGTCCATATGCTACACTCTGCGGAACAATATTGTCATTAAAACCGCCGACAACCAAGTGAAAATTGACAAAGCAAACAACAACCAAGCCGAACATTCACGGGCGTTTATTGATGCGATACATTCAGGCGACCCCACCGCCGTCCGCTCCCCTTATCCGGATGCGTTCAAATCGCTTTTGCTGGCAGATGCGGCAAATCGCTCGATGGAAAGCGGAAGTGTAATCAGACTATGAAACTATCCCTATGTCTAAATGTCGTGAATGCCAGCAGAACCGACGCCATGCGCCTTGCGAAAAGCATTGGTTATGATGCGGTGGAGTACTGGGAGGGCAAGGACTACTCGGTGGACGAGTACAAGCAAACCTTGACCGAAACAGGCTTGACTGTGACATGTGCAGGCTTTGCCACAGGCTTGGTTGACCCTGCCACTCGTGAGGATTTTCTGCAACAGGTGAAAACTTCGGTGGAAAATGCTAAAATCATTGGCAACAAAGGAATTATCGCCACTACCGGGCAGGAACTACCGGGCGTGAGCCGTGAGGAACAGCACCAGTCTATCGTTGACGGACTGTGTGAGGTCGCCGCCCTGCTTGCAGGGACAGATTATACCCTGCTTCTTGAGCCGCTGAACGTGCTTGTGAACCACAAAGGCTACTATCTTTACAGCTCCACCGAGGGGTTTGAGATACTGCGGAAAGTGAACAGCCCCAACGTGAAAATGCTGTTTGATATTTATCATCAGCAAGTTTCCGAGGGGCAACTGATTGCTAACATCACGCAAAACATTGACCTTATCGGGCATTTTCATGTTGCAGGCAACCCGGGGCGGGGCGAGCCATATTTCGGCGAGATTAACTATGCCGAAGTGTTCACCGCCATTGACGCCACAGGATATTCGGGCTATGCGGGACTGGAATATTGGGCAAAGAGTGACACCGTGGAAGACAGCTTGAAGAGGTGTTTGGAGTTGTACGGCTGAGGTATAATATGTTATCCAAACATAGGAGTTATTCATATGGATAAAGAAACAGTTATAGACGTAGTTTCCCTTTATGCAACAGCTGTTACAAAAAAATATTCCCCGTCTGCTATCATTGTTTTCGGTTCGCACATCAACGGCACACCACACAAAGACAGCGATATTGATGTTGGCGTAATTTTTGACGGATTTGATGGCGATTGGCTTGATACATCAGCACATCTGTGGAAATTATGCCATGGCATTAGCTTTGACATTGAACCGCATTTGCTCGACAAACAAAATGACGATAGTGGCTTTGTAGCCCATGTCATGAAAACAGGAAAAATAATTTATCAGAGGTAAAAATCATGAACAAAACATACGATGTAATCATCATTGGCGCAGGTCCTGCGGGGCTGTCTGCCGCACTTTATGCCGGGCGGGCGCGCCTGTCCACTCTGCTTATCGAAAAAGAGCGCGAGGGCGGACAAATCGTCACCACCAGCGAGGTGGAGAACTACCCAGGCAACATTGAGCACGAGTCGGGGCAGACTCTTATCGCCCGTATGTCCGACCAGGCGACGAAGTTTGGAGCGGAAAAGGTGTTCGACACCATCACCGAGCTCACCCTTGAGGGTGATGTGAAGGTCATCAAAGGCGCAAAGGGGGAGTACCACGGCAAGACGGTAATCGTTGCTACAGGTGCATTCCCACGGAAGTTAGGTTGCCCGGGTGAGGCGGAATTCACCGGCAAAGGGGTGAGCTATTGTGCCACCTGTGACGCCGCATTCTTCGAGGATTTCGAGGTGTATGTGGTGGGCGGCGGCAATTCTGCGGTGGAAGAGGCAATGTTTTGCGCAAAATACGCCCGCAAAGTGACTATCCTTAACCGCACCGAGGCTCTTACTGCCGAAAAAGCCATACAGGAGAAAGTTTTCGCTCATCCAAAGGTGGAAATTGCGTGGAACACCGAAGTTGTGGAACTAAAAGGCGACGGGATTCTCACGTCAATGACCCTGCGTGACACAGTAAGTGGCGAAACTCGCGAGGTTGAAGCAGACGAAGAGGACGGCACATTCGGGGTGTTCATTTTCATTGGCTTTGTGCCGAATACTGCCCTTGTGGAGGGCAAGCTGACCACCGAGCGGGGCTATATTGTTACCGACGAGGATATGCGCACCAACATTCCCGGGGTGTTCGCCGCCGGTGACCTTCGCAAGAAGACGTTGCGCCAAGTTGTCACCGCCGCGGCAGACGGAGCAATTGCGGCGACAATGTGCGAGCATTATTTGGCGTAGGGTAAGGTCAAAAGGTCAAGACACAAGGTTAAGACACAAGGTCAAGACACAAGGTCAAGACCGTGGGCTGTCCGCCCACACCCGACAAGTTTTTTGTAAAAAACTTGACTAAAAACTTTAGAAATTGTTGTCTTGTAGGGGCGACCCTTGCGGTCGCCCGTGCGAACGGAACGCAGAAAACCCGTAGGGGCGGGTTTCGGACTTTTGTGCCCGCCCGCTGATTCACACATTCCCCCACAAGGAGACCCCCATGGACAACACGACCTTTCATCCATCACCAAACAAATCCAGCCCAATAATCATCGGCAGTCTTATCATTGCCGCAACAATAATCATTGCATTGCTTGTTATAGTTAACATCTTTGGTCATCGTAGCCATAACTGCAATCCCCATGTGAATGTCCATTGCCCTCATGGGCATATGCAAGAGCAGTTCGGCGAGTTTCTTGACGACTGGCAAGCGGCATCGTTTCTGCGCTTAAATCAAAGCGAACTGATAAATTTGGCAGAAAGTGGAGAACTTGACGGAACTTTTACTACACGCATACAAGTGGACAGATGGTATGTTCATCCGAGCAGACCAAATATGATGTACCCGGCAAATGCACCATTTTCAGTAGGACCAGACGATTTTGACGATTTCGGCAATCGACCGCGTCCCCCGAGTGTAGCCGCCGGATACCAAGTCCAATACACAGAAACAACAGTATATACCTTCAGCCGCACCCGCCTAATCGAGTGGATGGAAGCACGTATGGACGGGGGCTTCATTGGCGAGGACGCAAATGTGAACGACGACAACGAAACTGCCGTTGCGGAGTAGACAACATGAAAATCTACACAGTTGATGAAATCAAAGAAATATCCGTGCCAATTGCCAAAGCATACGGCGTTAAAAAACTCGCCCTCTTTGGTTCATACGCTCGTGGCGAAGCCCGTGAGTGGTCGGATATTGACTTTGTTATTGACAAAGGTAGTAGCGAAAAGTTGCGTGGGTTGGATTATTTCGGGTTTATTCTTGACTTGGAGGACGCAATGAAAATTGATGTTGACGTTATCACATACGACAGCTTGAAAAAATCGCCCATTGCCTATGCAATAGAAGACGAGGTAGTGCTGTATGAACATGAATAGAGATAAGGTTATTTTGAAAAAAATAATTGATTATGCTGATGATATTGAAGGGTTTATATCAGATGACAAGTTAAGCAAAGAGCTGTTTGTTAATGATGTTAAATCGCAATACGCAATAAATATGTGCGTGTTGCAAATCGGCGAAATTGCCAATAAATTTTCTGCGGAATTTATTTTGAAACACACATATATTCCATGGAAAAAGATAATATCCCTTCGCCACAAAGTTGTCCATTCGTACTATAAAATAAACATGGACGAAATATGGGATATTGCCACAAACCACATTCCCGAATTAAAGCAGGAATGCAAGAAAATATTGAAAACGCTTTGAGGAGTGATATATGGCAATAATACCAGTCGGTGCCCACAAAAAGAGCGAGTTATTTGCTTTGTAAAAGATGTGAAATACCCCCCCACAAAAGGAGAGCTAAATGGAAAAATGGGAATATCTAAGTATAGAACTTGAGCCTAAAGTTGAGCTTGGGGGCAAGAAAATGGACAAAATAGTGTCATCTGTTTGGAGTGCCGAACATTTCACTGAGCAGTTGAATGACTATGGGAAACAAGGATGGGAATTGGTGTCGTTTTTTTGCATACAGGCACCGATTATAACTGGAACAACATTAGCTACCATTAACAACGGAACAAATGGAATTTTTGCTACATTTAAGCGTAAAATGTAATGGAAATGTTTTCTCTATACCTAATGGCAATAAAAAGCTAATCACGCTACAATCGATAGCGTTAATAAAACCACAAAACAAAGGAGTACCACCATGTTAGAACTAACAAAAGAGAACTTTGAGACCGAGATTTTGCAAGCCCAGGGAACATTTTTCGTTGACTTTTTCGGCGACGGCTGCGCCCCATGCGAGGCACTTATGCCATTCGTTCACGCTTGCGCCGACAAATACGGGGACAAGCTGACTTTCGCTAAACTGAACACCAGCAAAGCCCGTCGCCTTGCCATTGGACAAAAAATCCTTGGCTTGCCTGTTGTCGCCATCTACCAAAACGGCGAGAAAATCGAAGAATTGGTGAAAGACGACTGCACCGAGGCGAATATAACGGCGATGATTGAGAAGTATATTGGCTAAACCTCCTCGCTGTAGGGGCATACCTTGTGTCTGCCCTCCAAACGACAACAAGACCAAAGGTGGGCAGACACAAGGTATGCCCCTACAACAGCGTACAATCAATACAATCTCTAAAAGGAATACCACATGCCCGTCAAAGTTGCTATTGCAAAAAATGAATTTGAGCTAAGCATGATACGCGGTTTGCTTGAGGAAAAAGGCATACCGGCGGTTTACGAGCCAATTTACGGTGCATTTGTGAGTGCAAATGGTGTGCCTCATGCAATCGGGCATACTGTCATTGTTCCGGAAAGCGTGTCACAGCAAGCGAAAGAGTTGATAGACGCATTCATGTCCTCGGACGAGTTTGTGTTTTGCGAAGAGAATGATTTTGGCGAGAGCAAAGACTGTGGCGGCGAATACGAGGAAGCATATAATAAAAGAAAATGGCGTTGGATAAACATTTTCTGCTCGTTTGTTATCGTTGCTTTTGGTCTTTTGCTGTTGGCATTATTGTTCAGCAACAATTAATCCCACAAGTTACGCACTGCCGCCCAACAGCGGAAATGCGTTTCAATAAATAAAAAATCAGAGCTTTCATAGTCAATAACCGACTATACAGGCTCAAAAAGGAGGAAACGTCATGTTAAATGGCAAAAAAGTCATTGTCATCGGCGACCGCGACGGGATACCCGGACCGGCCATCGAGGAATGTGTCAAAACTGCTGGTGCAGACGTTGTTTTCGCGTCAACCGAATGCTTTGTCTGAACGGCGGCTGGTGCAATGGATCTTGAAAATCAAAAGAGGGTTAAGGAGCTTACCGAGCAATACGGTGCGGAAAACATCGTTGTTGTTCTTGGTGCCGCCGAAGGCGAAGCGTCCGGGCTTGCGGCTGAAACAGTTACCGCCGGCGACCCCACTTTTGCAGGACCATTGACAGGAGTCCAGTTGGGACTTAGAGTTTACCACGTTTGCGAAGACGAGATTAAGAATGAAGTTGACGCTGCTGTGTACGACGAGCAAGTCAGCATGATGGAAATGGTGCTTGACCTGGACGAAATTCGTTCAGAGATGGTAGCCATTCGTGAAGCGCATACGAAATATTAGTGCATACACGTAGGGACAGGGGTAAACCCTGTCCCTACAACCACCACAACAACAAAGCATAGGAGTGCGGTGCATTCCTATGCTTTTGTTTGTGTATTTTCGTGTTCGTTCGTGGTAAAACATCCTTGCCCTTACCCCTCACACTTCCACTCCGCAAAGCGAAGCTCGAAGCCGTTCAGGTCGGTGACGAAGAACAGATTTGTACCCCAACCTTGGTCGAAAATCTCGGTGACACTTTCGCAACCGCGGGCGAGAATATCCTCTCGCAGGCTGACGAGGTTTTCCACAAAGATGAACGCCGACCCACGACCACCTGTGGCGCGTGTCGGCTCGCACATAAAGTGGATGCCAAAGCCGTTTTCGTAGTCGCTGTCTAATTCAATCATCATGTGACCATAGGCGTTGCACTCTGCCATGTCCTCCGGGCGCGGGCCTTTCCAGCCCAGGTTAGCTTTGTACCATTCAGCCGTGTCCGCAAGGGAATTCACGAACACAATCGGCTCGGGAAAACGTAGTTTGAACATATCCTTCCTCCTTTCTCCAATGCCAAGAAGTTGGTCTACACTCACGGCGAAATATTCGGCGATTTGGGGCAGCAGGGTGATGTCCGGGTACGCCTCTCCCCGCTCCCATTTGCTCACCGACTGAAAGGACACACCCAGATAATCCGCAAGGACTTCCTGGGTCACGCCCCTGGCTTTTCGTAGCCGTTTAATGCTTTCGTTTAATGTGATGTTCATTCTTGACCTCCGGTTTGTGGTTGCACAGAGCCATGTAGGGACGACCATTGCGCGTCTAAAAACACCCGTCACTCACTTCGTTCGTGCCACCCTCTTTGAAAAAAGAGGGCTTGGGTGCGGTGTGCCCTTGACCTTCTTCCCCTCTGTGGAGGGGTGCAATGCGTAGCATTGACGGGGTGGCTTGTGTGGGCGGCAACCGCAAGGGTTGCCCCTACGGCAATGATGTGAAGTGTCGGTTGTCTTGTAGGGGCGGGTTTCCATGCCCGCCCGATTGTTTGGTGCGTGCCGTTTGGCAGGCGACCGAGGGCGACCGTCCCTACAAAAGCAACATATGTTACCTATATTCTACACCATACCGCCAAGAAAGGCAATAACAAATTAGGCGAGTTCAGGGCGAAAAATTCAACTGTTGGGCGAGTTTTCGTTATTCCGAAAATAACTATCATCACCCACGGCTATCAAGTGCAGATATTCCTCCACATTCTCGGCAGTCACACGGTTTTCCAACGCTTCGGTGATAACTTCACGGCTTTCTCGTTGATGTGGCAAGTTACGGGCGATTTCCAAAGCGGAAGTTATGCCATAACTACTATTGTTATTTTTGTCAAATTCCAATTTCGCACTGATAAAGCACAATAACGCCTGTGCTGTATTTTGAATTTTGCTTGAATTAAAGCTATCCGCTATAAAAGAGCATAAGTCAGCGGCACAATGAGCATCAGCAGCATCTCCGCCAAGTCCTAATGCCATGGAATATCGCAGAACTATGCCTTTATCGTGAGGGAACTTATTGAATGCATTGGCGTAGTGCTTAATAGCTTCTTTGTAATTTTTCGCTTGCAACAACACATTCCCCACCTTGTGAATCTCGGCTATCCGCTCCCGCTTGCGTATCTCACCCACACCCAGCAAATCGTCCACAGTCACATCGTAGAACGCGGCGATTTTCGGAAGCAGTTCAATGTCGGGGTAGCACTCGCCCCGCTCCCATTTGGATACGGCGTTGATGGATATGGTGAGAAAGTCGGCGAGGTTTTCTTGGGTCTTGCTTGCGTTTTTACGCAAAGTTTTCAGATTTTCTGTGATGGTAATGTTCATAGTTGTTCTCCATTTTATTTGTGATTTTGCTTGCAAGCTGACTATATTATATGGTATAATGGGGTGCAAGTCAATGACCGGGTTGTTTAATTAGGGTTTAATAATTAAACACAGGGTTTAATAAAGTTGTAACGAAATAACCGGGTGGATACCGCAATAAACTTGTATCGAAACAAAAACAACAGCTTAATTTCAAGTCTTAACCCCAAACAAACAGCCTCGTCATTGCAAAGCGGTGATTTTCCGCGTGCAATCCAGTCGTTGGACGAGAAATTTCATTGTTTTACGGGTTGATTTATGGCGATTTATTGCCCTTTCACTGGATTGCACGGCACAAACCGCCTTTGCAATGACGTTCCGAGAGCTTAAATTAGGACGATAAGTTTGTTTCGATACAACCTTAATGACAATGTTTTTTGCGTATCTATACTCATATTAAACATTTTGTTTCGTTAAAACCTTAATAACATAAAGGACACACCTATGACCACACCAGAACTCCTTGCTCCTGCGGGGAATATGCACTCCCTGAAGTCCGCTCTGCTTGCCGGCGCGGACGCTGTTTATATTGGCGGGGAGCAGTACAGTGCGCGGGCGAATGCGAAAAACTTCACCCTGCCTCAAATTGGCGAAGCGGTGGAACTTTGTCACCATCACGGAGCGGAGCTTTATGTTGCGGTGAACACCCTTTTCACCGACCGCGAACTTGAAATCGTGGTGAAATACTGTGCCGAACTGTACGCCATTGGTGTGGACGCGGTTATTGTCGCCGACCTTGGATTAGTTGCCTTGCTACGGCAATATATGCCCTCTCTTCCCGTCCATATCAGCACCCAAGCAGGGGGGCATAACGCAGAGGGCGCAAAGTTTTTCGCCGAATTGGGCGCGAAGCGCATGGTGTGCGCCCGCGAACTGACGGAACAGCAAATATCCGCTCTTGCGGCATCAAGCCCCATTGAATTGGAAGTATTCGTTCATGGGGCGCTTTGCGTGTCGGTGTCCGGGCAATGTCTGCTGTCCTCCTTTATCGGCGGGCGTAGCGGCAACCGCGGGGATTGCGCCCAACCCTGTCGCCTGCCTGCCTGCGACAAAAACGGCGGAGGAAAGACTGACCATATTCTCAGCCTGCGGGACAACTGTCTTGCCCCACATATTCCTCGAATTATCGCCGACGGTGTGGCATCTTTGAAAATCGAGGGTCGGATGAAGGGTGCGGACTATGTGACCTCTGCGGTGTCCACATATCGCCGTCTATTAGACGAAAATCGCCCTGCTACCAACGCTGAAGTGGCACAAATGGGTGCGGTTTTCTCCCGCCAGGGCTTCACAGACGGCTATTTTACCGGTGACATGGAGGATATGCTTGGCAGGCGGTCGCCTACGGCACAACATAAAGGCGATGTTTCCGCAAATCTGCACAATACGCAAAAACGCCCTCCAATCCATACGCCTGATACCTCTCGTCCCCCTCTTGCGGAAATGCCGTCATATAAGCCTCCACGAGGCCCGCATAAGACGAAAAACCGCACAACTGCACGGTTTTATGACCCTGCGACTATCCCGACAGACCATGATTTTGACCTTGTTTTTCTGCCCCTCCATCGCTTTGCCGAGGGCAGGGGCAAGGCGAACGGAGTGCTGTTGCCGTCCTTTATCACCGATGACCGACTAAGGGAGGTCGCAAGCCAGATTGAACTGGCGAAAAGCCTTGGTGCAAAGCACATTATGGTGGGTAATGCGGGGCATATTTCACTTGCTGTGGCAAGCGGACTTGTGGTGCATGGAGATTTTCGCCTGAACGTGACCAATTCCCTTGCGGCGCAACAGTTTGAAATGTTGGATAGCATTATCCTCTCCCCAGAGCTAAATCTTGCCCAAATGCGTGACATTTCGGCGAAAAAAAGCGTGATTGTTTACGGACGAGTGCCAATGATGACCCTTGTTCGCCCTTTGAATCTTCGTCAAAGTAACGGGTGGGGTGGGGTTCGTGACCGCATGGGCAAGGTGTTTCCTGTCACAGGTGAGGGTGGCGCGGACGTTATGTTCAACAGCCTGCCCATCTACATGGCAGACAAAACAAAAGCCCTGCGGGAAGCAGGGCTGAATCAGCGGCACTTTATATTTACTACCGAAACTGCCACCGAAGTGAAACAGATTATAGCGGCATACCAGCAAGAACTTCCTCCGACGACACTTTTTGCGGAGATTAAGCGGATGTGAGAAACCTATTCTTGAGTGCACCTTCTATCTCGGCGGAAAGCGGCGAATAGCCACGCTTCGCAATAGAGTTGTATCGAAACGAACTTATCGTCCTAATTCAAGCCGTCGGAACGTCATTGCAAAGGCGGTTTGTGCCGTGCAATCCAGTGAAAGGGCAAGAAATCGCCATAAATCAACCCGTAAAACAATGAAATTTCTCGTCCAACGACTGGATTGCACGCGGAAAATCACCGCTTTGCAATGACGAGGCTGTTTGTTTGGTTTAAGACTTGAAACTAAGATGTTGTTTTTGTTTCGATACAACTATTACGATAACCTGAAGATAAAGGTCAAGATCGTGGGGTTTGGGGCAACGCCCCAAGACAAAAAAGACCCGAAATGCGTGAGCGTTCCATCTTTAGAAGGCACTTCTATTCATTTGGGCTAACGTGTACCATACAATGTTTCACCTTTGGAAAGGCGGTTTCGATTGCGTCGTGTACTGCGTGGGAAATGGCATGAGCCTCCGCAAGGGTTTTGTCTGCATCTACAATGATTTCCACGTCAACATAAATACGATTTCCGAACACACGAGTGCGAAGGTCATCGATGTCCAACACAGAATCTTGCTTTAACACAAGAGTTCGCATTTGCTCCACAGTATCCCCGTCAGCCGAGCGGTCTGTCATCGTGCCAAGTGCTCCTGCGGCGGTCTTAAAGGCAGTGTGCAGTATCATCAAGCTGATGAAAACCGCGGCAACTGCGTCCATTATGGGTGCGCCCAGCCTTGCGCCCAATATTCCAACGAATGCACCAATTGATGTGATGGCATCAATGCGGCTGTGCCATGCGTCTGCCAGCAATACAGGAGAGTCTATTTTCAGCGCAGCCGCACGGACATACCAAAACAACCCCTCTTTCACCACCAGCGAAACTATTGCGGCAACAAGGGCAAGCACCCCAGGTAATGGGATTTCGGCGATTTCTCCTGACAGAATGGTGGACAGTCCGCTCCAACCCATAATTCCTCCCACCACAAAAAATATTCCGGCGAGAACAAGGGTTGCTACCGACTCGAAGCGTTCGTGACCATAGGGGTGGTCGCTGTCAGGGTCACGTGCGCCTAATTTAATTCCCACAATAGCAACGCAAGTGCCAAGCAGGTCGGTAAGAGAGTGAATGGCATCTGATACCATTGCGGCTGAGTTGGCGACGAACCCTGCAAAAAACTTGAAAATTATCAACAGGGCGTTAATAATAATGCTGGTGCGTGCGGTTTTCATGGCAATTTTGTTTTTGTTCATGTGATAACTCCTTTGAATGCCCGCAAATAAAAGAGCCTACGGGACAGACTTTTTGCTGTCCCGTAGACTCAACCTGAAGAAAAAGTCTTTTTTGTCTTGGGGCGTTGCCCCAAACCCCACTTAGGAACTTTTTGAAAAAAGTTCCTAAGAACCTCAAAAACTTTGGTACA
>Ga0209755_10000433_pt1 | contig 77044 bp, 70 predicted proteins | sample TergutCo191P1_FD_187301 | JGI IMG/M metagenome (GOLD analysis project Ga0209755, IMG submission 187301) | Cornitermes sp. P1 segment gut microbial communities from Petit-Saut dam, French Guiana - Co191P1 (SPAdes) (version 2) | ecosystem: Host-associated > Arthropoda: Insects > Digestive system...
GATGCGGGCGCTCCGTAAAGCCACTCGGCTTGTAACGGAACCCGGCGCGAACCGCTCCTTATAACTTCATCTGCGCCAAAATTAAGATCCATTTTAAGTCTGTTGGGCATAACGGTTTCGATTTTGATGTTTCTGTTGAATGTGCTTCCGCCGACTCTTACCTTCGCTGTCCAATCTCCTGTCGGCGCATCGGATGCGGTGGAAAAAGTGATGGGATAAAAACCGTCAACCGATGTTGTAAAAGTTCTGCTGATAACGGGGCGGCCTCTTGAATCTTCCAGTTCAAACGAAACAGGATGGTTTGCGGGGAGCGTTCCTTGAGGATCGGATAAAAGGAAAGTTAAAAAAACATCGTCGCCGGGACGCCAAACATCGCGTTCACCGTAGATGAGTCCGCGAATGCCGGTAGTCGGCGTACCGCCCGCTATGTCAAAATGACTTACAGACAAAGCAAGCGAATCGTTTACTTTGAGATACGCTCTTCCCAAACTGTTTTCGGCGGTTATAACAAGCCGCGTTCCCCTTGCGGTATCGGGTGATGCGGGAACAACAGCAAGACCGTTTGCGTTCGTTCTGCCTTGCTGCAAAACGCGTCCCTGAAAATTTAAAATTCTATAATCGGCATTGGGCACAGGACGCGCAGTTAACAAGTTGGTCGCGGCAATCAGCCATGAACCGTCCAGCGCTTGCTTTGCATGCAACCCAAGATCGGACACAAGAACATTTCTGCTTTTTGTAATGTTATTATTGTTCATGGCTGTATAAAACGCAGGATGGCACGGATCGTTTCTGTGCCTGTGCCATTGGTTGTAATCGTAACCGGGAACGCTCATTTGGATTCCCCAATCGTAATCCCAGCCCGAGTACTCTTTGTTTTCCGAAGTATACGGAATAAAATTGTCATTTGGAAATTCCAAATTTGAAAAATTGCCATGATTGGCGGAACATGTATATCGGATATGTCTGTGCCTGAAAGAAATTCGTATATGGAACATTCCGCCCGGAAATCTCCGGCTTAACTCGCCCATATCAAGACCGCGGCGCACCCACCTGTTTTGATCCTGCGGCGCCCATTGAAAATCAAACGCTTTTTTCCAAACAGGTTCGCCGACTCGATCCAATTGCTCGGTTCCGGATAAATTATTCACCTGAAGAAACTGATTCATATTATGGTTATAAATTTGAAACGCTTCTATCAATATGCCGGAAACATTTTTTGTTTCTATAACAAGCTGCGCATTCTGACTTGTCGGTAAAATTGTTCCCGAACCCGTAAAACGAACTTCGGGCAATTCCCAATTGCTTGGAGCTGTAAAATTGACAGGCGTATTCAACCGTTTGCCTTCAATGTCTTCCAAGTCTTGAATTACAAGTTCTGCGCCTGCGGGAATAACCCCTGAATCGTCTCCGAAAATTCTTATAATGTTTCCTTCCAGCGAGTAGCGTATATCGGTGTTGCCGGAAAGCGAAATAAAGCCTCTCAAATCCTGATTCGCTTTTATGTTGCCGGAAAAAGACGCTTCGATAATTCCATTTTTAAAATCAAGACCTATAAGTTCAAAATTGTCCCTGCCGGGAATCATCACAGTTGTAAAACCGTTTTCCCTCACACCCAAAGGAGTTCCGTTCCAGGTTATTTCGGCAGTTCTGGAAGCCTCGCCTCTTTTAATAGCGGAAAAAACAAACCGATGCTCTCCGTTATCGTGCCTCCATTCGGGTTTTCCCAGTTCTGCGGAGTTGACAACCCTTTCAATTTTGGAAATCTCAATATCTTCGCTAAAGGAAAGCGTTCCTCCGATTGAGATTTCATTATTGTCATCCAACCTGACAGGATCAAATTCCACGCTTAAAACCGGAAGTGCCGCCCTGACAAAAAAATCGAACGAAGGAATGCCCGCGATATTTACGCGCACTTTATAACGTTTGTCGGTTCTTAAAGGCTGCGAAGGTCTAAACACCAATGTATATTCGTCATGCCACGACGTTATTCCTTTAACTCCATGATTTATTGCAAAGACATTAGACGGCAAAGGAACCGATGTGTCATGGCTGTTTGTAAATTCCACGATAATGGGATCATTCCTGTTAATGACGCCGCTTACCGCCGCAACATGTTCGGGGTTAGGGGATATTTTACCATTACACGAAACAGATAAAGCGCAGACAAGAGCTGTTATAACGGAAACTGCAAAGAAACCTGATAATTTTTTGGGTGTTTTCATACTAGGCATTATATCATATAAATGCGGGAATTTCAATTAAATTGGATGGGATGCTTTGTCAGCGGATTTAAAAATGGTGTCTAATACCTGCTTGTTTCATTATTAAATTTGCCATATGTCTGGATTTGATTACACTATCTACAGGAAAAGTTCGATTTGATATTGGACTGAACCAAATATCATGATCGCCTTTTCCCCGGCGTATAAAATGACTACCATGCTCTTTTAATTTCTCTCGAACTTTTGTTTCATATTCTGCCAAAACTATGCCACCATTGCCTGACAATCCATTTCAAAATGAAGTGTGATGTTTTCATTATTATTACCATTTAATTCCAGTAATTCCGGTGTTGCAATTCTAACTCTTTCTATTAATGTGTCAAGTGAGTCTGATTCCAGGGCGATAGGAATATCATCATTTTCTGCAATCCATACGGAAGCTTCTTCATCCCATGTTAATAAGATAGTATATTTAATCATAAAACAAGTATATTGCCTATTTTTTAAAAGTCAAGCGCAAAATAGGTTGCTGAATAACACGGAGAAAATTTAAGACCTTTACAACGAACCGCACGAACAAAAACCGAACTTGCTGTCCGCATTTTCATCTTATATCTAAGGAAAATAAGATAGTAAAAAAATATTTAAAAAAGAGTTTCTCGCAGAGGCGCTAAGCTGCTACCGCAGCAATTTAAAAGCAGAGAACGCAAAGGAAGAAGAGAAGAATTTCTACCACGGAGGGCACAGAGAACACGGAGGAAGAAGGAAGAAATTTACCACGAATCTTGTCCGAAAGTTTCTCTCTCCTTTCGTGAAAATCAATGTGAATTCGTGGATCCGTTTTTTTGTAAGAACCGCAAGGGTCTTGTTTGTGTGGTTAGTGTAAATTTCCTTTTTATTAATTTATCACAAACAAAGAAAATCCATAAAATTTTTCATATATTATAAATATATCTTGATGTATTGTTTTACTTGTGATATAATAATAAAATGAGGTTACTATCTATAAATATAGTATTATCCACGGCAAAACGTTTAAAAAAAGAAGGTTGGAAATTTGACTGGGATAAATCATTTGGCGCAATCTCACAAAAAATAGCATACTTAGAGAATGACAAAATACAAGGTTTAGTAGAATTTGAAGAAGTACCTAGTTCACTATATAATATTATTTATCGTATTGAGTTAGCTCCTGATAATATTGGAAAAAATAAAAAAATTGATAATATAGCAGGTACACTTTTTGCTTATGTCGCAAAAGATTCACTAGATGCAGGATTTGAAGGTTTTGTGGTATTTGACAGTAAAACTATTTTAATCGATCATTATGTTGAAAAATATGGAGCACAGGTTCTTTTCGGTAATAGATTGTACTTCGATACAAAAGCCAGTAAAGCCTTGGTGAATAAATTTTTAAAAGGAGAAAACAATGGTTAAGAACTTAACATTGATAAAAACAAATCCAGATATTTTAAAATATGATAATCGGAAAGCTATCGAACTTGCTCAAACTCTGGGAAGACCATTGACATCAAGTGAGTATGAAAAATTAAAAATAAAAAAAACATTTAAACCGAAAATATTTACTATAGCGAAAAGTTAGCTGCGATGATGTACACACAGATTTGATGAATAAAAGCCGAACTTGCTGTTTGGCGGTTCTGTAACAACAACACGTTACGCGCAATTCGAGAAATACCATAGTCCACGGATTTCCACTAATTAACACGAATCTTTTCCGAAAGCTTCTCCTCTCTCCTTTCGTGAAAATCAGTGTGAATTCGTGGACCCGTTTTTTTTGTAAGAACCGCAAGGTTCTTGTTTGTGTGGTTAAACTTTTAAAACAAATCCCTCTACTGCTTTATCCAGCTATCAGACCCCGCAGCTCTCGTATACGTCCCTGCGCCGCCGCCTGTTGCAAAATAAACATCGCGTAAATTTCCAGGGAAAACCGCACCAGTAGAGAAATTCGCTGATGTAATTGTACCAATTGTCACACTCGTTAAGTTTGTACAACCATTGAACGCCTGAAGATCAATGCTCGTCACACTGTTGGGTATCGTGATACTCGTTAAGCTTGTGCAACCATAGAACGCATAATCACCAATACTTGTAACACTGTTAGGTATCGTGATACTTGTTAAGCCTGTGCAACCGGCGAACGCATCACTACCAATACTCGTCACACTGTTGGGTATCGTGATACTCGTTAAGCCTGTACAGCCCAAGAATGCACTACTACCAATACTTGTCACACTGTTGGGTATCGTTATACTTGTTAAACCTGTACAGCCAAAGAATGCACTACTACCAATACTTGTCACACTGTTGGGTATCGTGATACTCGTTAAGCCTGTACAACCAAAGAATGCTTCATCACCAATACTTGTCACGGCACTTGAAATGTTTACAATTTTAAGTAAATGTCTTATACTATAATATAAAAAATCATCTGCTTTAAGAGCCGGGTTATAATCCCATGTTATGGAAAGGTTTGTTGAACCATAAAAAAAATAGTAGAACGCATATTCATCAATACTTGTCAAGCTACTGGGTATTGTGATACTTGTTAAGTTCCAGCAACCATTAAACGCATAATAACCAATACTTGTCACGCTGTTAGGTATAGTAAAACTGCCGCTGATGCCTCTAGGAACTACAATAAGTCGTGTTAGTGATTTATTATACAATGCTCCATTATGGCTTGTATACATTGTGTTATTTTGGTCAACTATGATACTCGTTAATCCTTCGTAACTACTAAACGCAGATTCCTCAATAATCGTCACGCTGTCTGGTATTGCAATCTTTATTATATTGTAATTATAAAAACTTTCTATTCTAGTTACAGGTTTTCCTTCATGTACTGATGGTATTACAACTTCACTATCAGTTTCTGAATAATTCGAAACCGAATATTCCGTACCATTATTTATAAGCGTGAAGTCAAGTCCTAGCGTCATCCAAATTTTTGGTAATCCTCCAACAAATCGCCAACGAAAGTTTATATTTAATTCTGGAAACACCTCAGAATAATAATATCTGTTCGCATTTAAAAAACTCGTATTACTGGAACCAATCGCTATCCCTGTCCAATTTGCACTGGAAGCACCGCCGTAATAAATCGTATTTAAGCTGATGCAGCCGTCAAATGCAAAATTACCAATGTTTGTAACGCCTGCAGGTATTAATACACTTGTCAAATTATTACATTGAAAAAACGCATAGTTTCCAATTCCGGTTACGCCGTTTGGTATTATCACACCAGTCATGTTTGAATAAGATGTAAAACCCGAATCCGTTATCGCAACTACAGGAAGTCCATTGTGTACAGACGGTATTATAACAACCGTAGAAGTCGCTGTTCCTTTGGAAACCGAATATGCGGTATTATTGTTTATTAAAGTGTAAGCCAATCCTGGCGTATGCGCTGTTATGGCATCTGTTGGTGAGCTTGTAATACTGCCCGAATTGCCGGAACGTGACACTGTTACTGTAATAATTGAACCAACATCAGACGCTTTAATCGTATATGTGTTACTGTTATTGGGATTATTACTCCACGTATATGAAATTGTGCCGCTGCCGCCCAAAGATGAAGTATCTACCGTAAGAGTCTGACCAACCTGAGAGGCTCCTTCTATACTCACGGTTCCTGTAAGGGCTGGCAGTCCCGATTCCGGCTCAGGCTCACATCCAAAAAATACCCCAACAATCGCCAGAATGGCTATAAAACAAGCCAATTTTATCGAATTCTTCATCTAAATACCCCTTTTTTCCTCTTTTTCATGGAATTATCATAAAAATATGTGTCTTAATACTAGTTTTTTCGTATTATTGAAAATATTCCACGAATATACTCATGTTATATGTATTTATAACCTAATATATTGGGGATGTCAATAAACAAAGTACTAATTTTATCGTATTTTTAAAATATGGGATTTAGGGAGAATTTAAAGTCTCAACTGGAATTTTCAGGTATGTTGATTAAAGAATTGGCTGCAAATTCAGGAATAAAAGCAAAAACAATTGATAGCTACTTGGGAAATCGCGGTCACAGTCCCTCCGCCGAGGCGGCTGTCAGTATTGCAAAAGCGCTGGGCGTGTCGGTTGAATACCTTGTAACAGGAACAAAAGCCGCAAAGGATATCCCTCTATCTTCACTGCCTGCGGATATTCAGGAAATTTTAACAGAAGCAAAACAATTAAATGCAAAAGACCGTTATGTGATATTAAATCTGGCGCGGCTTTTGAATAAGAGGTGAGTTTGTGTCTATTCTTAACCATATTTGACCAATTTCCCTTTTTTTGGTAAAATTTAGAATCTAAATTTTACCAAAAAAAGGGAAATTGGCTGTATTTATTATGTCTAACCACTGGACTAGCTGTGAAAAGTCGTTTATATTTTATTTAAGGAGGAGCAGATGACTTTAATTGAGGTTATGAAAATGGATACAGCCGCATTCCAGGAAGCCTGTAAAGCCGCGGAAATTGGTATTACTCCTCTTGGACCCATAAATTCCGGTACAAAAACTTTTGAAGCCGCAGTTAAAAGTTTCAATACTTTCGAATCCACTCCTGAAAGCATTTTGGCAATACATAAGACAGGACAAGCATGCCCATAAACGCCAAAGCGTCTTCTATTCAACCACAGGCAGTTTCAGATGAAGCTCTGGCAGAACTTGAAAAAGTAATCCAAAAAAAATATCTCTCATATATAAAATCTTATCGCCAAGTGATTTGGCCTACAGTAATATCAAAATGCCCTGATCGCGGAGCTTTTGTTAATAATGGCATCAGCCAAGTAAATTTTGATCTGGTAAATTTCAATCTGGCTGTTAAAGAAATTCTACAGGATATAAAATTTATCTCAGCTAGACGCGGCTCTCTTATCTCAGTAAATAGTAAAGGGCAGCCATTAATGTCTGCCGGAAAACTTGCAGGAGTAATTACTTATCGGCTTTCACGAAGACAAATTGCACATAGTGATTATCGCTGTCTCCAATGCAAAATCCGCTGTGTATCCAAGTTAAATACACAATTTGCTTTGCAATGCGGCACAGAATTTATCGCAATGCAGTTTACTACTATTGAACCTTTATTGCAAAAAGAACTTTTTTATCAGCTAACATCACGTCATGTTAACCAGGAAACACTTGGTTTAATATTTGATACAATTCATATCTGTTCGCAAAATAAAGATAAACTATAAAAGTAAATGTTTAAATTATAATTACTTATAAAAACATATATATCAGACTGCTTCGATAATCCCATCAAACAGCTTTACCGACGACTTTAAATATTTGCGGAACTTGTCTTTTTCTTCATTTCCGTCTTCGTTGTTAATCGGAGGTATTAAAAACCCTGCCACTTCTTTTACATCGCTCTCTGTTAATCGCCGCGTAATTTCATCAAGCTCTTTTAATACTTTATTCTGCTGCTGCGGATTTAACGGGTATCTTAATGCGCGCCGCGCTATTTCCGCTCCTTCCAAAGCTGCGGTCTTGATACTTTTAAGTCCGCGTTCCAAAAGAGAAACGGCGTTGTCATAACGTTTTGCCCTTTCTGTTTTTTCCTGCGGCGCGTTAAACTCATTTTCTATTTCAGTAAAAATTGTTTTAATGCGGCTGTCAATTTCTTCGCGGCGTTTTGGCAGCGCAAGAAATTTTTCGGTATCCGCCGCATGGAGTCCTGATATGGCAAGCCCTTCCAAAAAAAGACCGTAATTTTTTACATTGGGATTATTGCGAAACTGAGCCTCGAACCATGCGGCGTAGAGCGATAACCTTCTGTCAGTCAGAACCTGATCGCCTAAAACGCCCGTTGCCCTGAACGGAAAGCCGTCACGAAGCGCTCGTAACACCCATTTTTCTACAGGGTTAAAACGTGTTGAGCCTGCATTTGCGCTTTCTTCAAAACGCGCTCCGCGAAAATGCGTTTTTAAACCGGGGAAAGCAAGGTCCAAACCTGCTATCCAGATTTCTTTTGCGCCAAGCGAACGCGCAAAATCCCATGCCGTTGTGGCAACGGAGCCGCCAGCGCCAAGCCTTCCCTTTGGGTCAACCTGCTTTTCGATAAATGTCCCAAGCGGAAATAACGAACCGCATAAAAATTTGTTCTTAAACGGCAAATTAAGCACAGGCGGAAAAACTGCGGATTCTGCAATTAATGCAGTCTGCTCGCAAGCTGTATCGCAGATGGCGTTGGAAGCGGCATCGCAGATGCAACGATCCAGATGGCGGCTGTTCCAAAACTGGGGATCAACAACAAGCACAAAGTCGGGCTGAATGCCGTTCTTTGTAAAAAAACGCAGACTTGTATCAACGGCGATTACAATGCATCGGTCATAAATGTCGCGTAACAGAGGTTTGATTTTGTCAAGACTGGGTCCTGCCGCCGCCAAAAATACCGGTAAATTATTTGCAAGGTTCGCAAGATGGTGAACGCCGGGAAGGTCGCGAATGGCGCTCATGTTTTTCGTCAGGTTTCTTACCCATCGTTTGCCGAAACGTTTTTGCGTGGCGGCGTTTACGTCGTCTCTCATTGACCATGTGCGGATTTTGTCTTCTATTGTTTTATACCATTGTTCATCAAGAGACATCAGCGTCCTGTTGCGAATAATCGAAGGCGGTGATTTTTTTTCTATATTGGATTCATCTTGCGATTCAATCAGCTCATTTGCAATCGAAAGCGCGTTTGTGATACCTTCTCCTGTGCCGCCGACAATAAAAATGATACGGTTCTTGGAAAGAAAATCACTGAAATCCCTAAGTTCAAACGCTTTAAGGAAAAGGCTTTTGTATTTTTCCACAACAATAATCGGAACGCCCAAAGAAGCGGCGGCACAAGCCGCGAAACCCAGACCAAAACCCATAACAATTACAGGAGATTTAATTTCAGCGAATGATTCTGCAAGCCGCTGCGCTTCACGCACAGGATCGCGCGGCGAATGCACATGCAATCCTTTAATGCAAAGCGTCGGCTCGCCTGTAGAAGCGGCATCTATCTTAATGTCGTCTAACAACAAATCTTCTTCATTCAAATTATTTGAATTTATTTCTTCCCAAAACCCTGCATATTGCTGTTGTAAAATTGTTTTATTTTTATCCAAAAACGACATCGCTTTTCTATCTCTTCCTCATTCCAATTCCAATATAATCGTCATTCCGTTTTCTACAGGCGTTCCGGGACGCGGATACTGTCTGCGTACCCAGCCGTCGCCGCGTATTTCCACATTCAAATCGCTTCGCATCAAAAGCGGCAGAAGCGTTCTTTTTGCAAGCCCCGTAAAATCGGGGATACGGGTTTCTACCGCAGGGAGACGGCCTGCGGGAATGTTTACAGTCGGCGGATGATCGATCTGCGGATTGCGTCCGCGCGGAATGCCAAGATAATCGATTAATGACTCCGCCGCTTCGCGGATTGCAGGAGCCGCGATTCTGCTTCCAAAAATAACGCCCTGCGGTTTAATGACAGCAATATAAAGAATCAAAGTCGGCTCTTCGGAAGGCAAAAACGCGACGCAACTTGCGATAAAGTCAGTTTCGGAATATCTTCGCGTAACAGGATCGATAATCTGCGCGGTTCCTGTTTTTACGCCGAGCGACATATCCTGAACGCCTGCGCGCGAACCCATAGCTCCCGTTGATGCAGTATCCGCCATGTAGGAACGCAGCGCTCTTGCAGTCTCCGCGCTAATAATGCGGCGGCTTGGCTCTCCCTGCCACTCGGTTTCCGTTCTGCCGTCTGCAGAAACTATTTTGGAAACGATTTTCGGCGGAACAAGCACGCCGTTATTCGCAATTGCAGATGTCGCCTGCAGTATCTGATACGCAGATACCGCAATTTCCTGCCCGAACGCAATCGTCGGTTTTGATCGCTCGGACCATGCGGAACTTGGAACAAAATAACCTGCTGTTTCGCCGGGGCTTCCCGCGCCCGTTCTAATGCCAAAACCAAAATTGCTAAGCATCTGATAAAATGCGGAAGAACTTATGTTATCGGAAGCGTAGGCGGCGCCTGCATTGCACGAGCTGATAATTATTTCTCTCGCCGTTACGTTTCCATGCCTGCCAAGACAATTAATCGGCGTTCCCCTGCTTGGCGTATAAATGCCATTGCAGAAAAAAGTCGTGTTTCTGTTAATCGCGCCGGTATCCATCAAAGCGGCAATCGAAAAAACCTTAAAGGTGGAACCCGGTTCAAAAGCCCAGATAACAGGGCGGTTCATTCGGGTGTTTGGATCGGAAGCGCGTATATTATTCGGATCGTAATCGGGCAAAGACGCAGAACCCAAAATTTCACCCGAGCGAGGATCCATCGCGACGAAAATAACAGCTTCCGCTTTTGTTTCTTCCATTGTTTTGGCGGAAACCTGCTGAAGGATATGCTGCACGTAAGTATCGATTGTCAATACGACATGGGATCCCCTGCCTTCGCTATCCATGCCGGAAAGAACATTGTTAAAAGCAAATTCAATTCCTTCAAGACCGTTGTTTCTGTCGCCTACAAAACCGACAACCTGACTTGCAAGATTTCTTTCCGGATACACCCTGCCTACAATCGGTTGAACCATCACTCCCCTGATCTTTTTTTCCTGAAGAAGAGATGTCAATCTTCTTGCCGTTGCGTCATCAATCTGTCTTCTTAAATAAAGAAAATTCGATTCCGAGTCGCTTATTCGCTTGCGAATTTCATCAGGTGTCATGTCAATAATAACCGCAATTTCATTAGCCAAAAGATCAACGTCATTTATCGAAGGCCGCCAAACGCTTACATCGGCAAACCTGATTTGAAGCGCAAGATATCGGCCGTTTCTGTCCAAAATGGAACCGCGTTCGGGAAGGCTTGGAATTTGGCGCAAAGGAGGAGGCTGATCGCTTCCAAGAATCAAAATGGCATAATGAACAAGAAGGTAAACCAGAAAAGCGGCAAAAAATGAAAAAACCAAAATGTAACGTCGCTTAAAGTGCATCTAATACCCCAAAACCTTCCCGATAATGTCATGCAAGGGAATTGCCCCGTAAGACCTTGAATCATAAGACGCAAGACTGTTGTCTCCCTGTGCAAATACGCTTTTTTCAGATACCGACACACATCGTTTTACGGCGATTTCGCCTTCGGGCGTTTTAAAAATCACAACATCTCCAATTTTAGGCTGCGCCCAATGAACCAAATATTTACCCCATGGAAGCTGAAACCCGTACCGCAATCGATTTATAACAAGAACAGAGCCGTCATGAATCGAAGGTTCCATTGACAAGCCCTGGGCAACGATGAAATCAAAGACAAACAGCTTTAAAATCAAGGCTGTTATAACTGCCAATATTATCGGCTTTGCCCCTCTCATTGATACAGTATATACCACCGCGCGCCGCCTTGTCGCTAATCTCAACCGCCTTTTTTGTCGATATAACAAGTATGGCGGCAATAATAGAAAAACAACATATCAGTAAAAGGCGAAGAAGCTCTTCCAGACCTGCCAAAAAATCGGCAGGTTTTCACTCGGGATTTATGAGCCAGTTCAGTCAAAAACCGGGGCGAGCTGCGCATAAAAAATCAAGCGGCTTCAGTTTTCCGCTTCCTTCACTAAAAACGCTTGCGGTTATTGCAGGCACCGTAGTTATCGCGCTTGCCGCCTTTAACTGGGAAAATTTCAACTTTGAAGTAAGAGAAATTTATTCGTTTCAGCCTATAGAAAACCCGGAAATTGCTCAGGCGCGTATTGTACAATATACCACAACAGGAAATCCAACTGTTTGGAATCAACAGGCAGAGGAGCAACCTGCGCAGGAAAGCGCCGCTGCCAGCACGGAAAATGAAAACTTTCACGGCTCTCTTGTTGAGTTTGAATGGCAGCAATACCGCGTAAAAAGAGGCGATTCTGTCTCTGCAATCGCCCAAAGACACGGAGTTTCGGTCGGCGCAATCATCGCGTCCAATGATATTCGCAACGCAAGGCGTCTTCAGGAAGGAACTGTCCTTAGAATCCCGAATATCGATGGAATTCCGTACCAAATTCAAAGGGGAGACAACCTTTCAAGGATTGCCGCCTCGTTTAATGTGCCTTTGGAAGTCGTTTTGGACGTAAATGACATAAAAAGCGACAATATCAGGGCGGGAGAAACGCTGTTTATACCCGGCGCAAGGATGAATGACATCGATCTGCGCTTAAGTCTGGGCGAATTGTTCATTTTTCCGCTTCAAACAAGACGTCACATTACAAGTTACTTCGGCATGAGAAAAGACCCGATAAGCGGCGTGCTTCAATTCCATGACGGCGTCGATTTTAGGGCAAATGTCGGCACAACGGTAATAGCGGCAATGGAGGGAACGGTCTCGGTTGTAAGCGAAAACTGGCTGTACGGCAAATACATCATCATTTCCCATCCTAACGGATACAAAACCCTTTACGGCCATTTAAATTCATATAACGTAAGGCAGGGCGACAGGGTTGCAAGAGGACGAAAAATCGGCGAAAGCGGAAATACAGGTTACAGCACAGGCCCTCATCTTCACTTTGGAATTTACGATAAAAACAACAGGCTGTTAAATCCCCTTGATCTGATAAATTAATTAATGTATAGTGAGGCTTAGATGAAAAAATTGATTTTGGTATTACTGGCATTTTTCGCATTATTTACATATTTGCGCACTTTCGAAGTCGTAGTTGCCGATGAAACTCCCGCAGAAATTTCAGTGGAAATTACACATTAAAGTATATTACAATTAATATATGACACTTGGAGAAAGATCCGCTGCCGGTATTAAACGGTTAAAACTTGCGGAAGATTCCGGCGCATGCAAATTCAGCGATGTGGTTGATAAGGCGTGCGAAGGATTAATGGACAAGCAAATCAAGAACTCAATCAGGCGAATTCAGGAGATGGAACGCCGACTTTCGGGCTTGGAACAGGAATTGGACGCATTTCTGGAACAAAAAGTCGAGGGAGAAACATGAAAAATCGATCATTTTTTATATTGATCCTTTTTTTCATGTCGATTTTTCGTCTTTGGGGCGTAAATTTTTCAGGTTTAACCCTCTCAAACGACGACAGGCTCCTCTTTAGAGCCGATTTTCTGTCACAACACGCGCTTTTTATCACAAATTTAAACGATATGTCGATTCAGCAGCTTACCGCAGCCGCCGAAAAGCTCTATTTGGTCGAAAACGGAAGAACAATCATCGCATTAAACCGATTCGGCGCATCAAGAATCAATATTACAGGCGGCCTTCCTTCGCCGCTAATCGGATACCCGTCTTTTGAAAGGGGAAGTACGCCGCTTAAAGGAAGGCTTCAGGACATTGCGATTTCCTCCGACGGAAACCGTTTTGTTTATATCGAGCCGACAAGCCCGGGTTACGGCAATTTAATCCTGGTGGACAGAAGCGGCGCAAAACGCGTAATCACAAACAGGGTTGAGCTTCCCGGAAGCGAATTCCCCGTAAAATGGAGTCCCGATTCGCGCCTTTTTGTTTATGAAAAAGGCGGTCATCTTTTTTACTTTCCCATTTTGAACGATATTACGGTGCTTGTCGATGAAAGATTTCGAATGATTGGCTCGGGCACAATCAATTCGGTCGCGTGGGGACGAAACGGAAATTTCTTTTATTTTACGGGCAATGTGTTATATCAGGTGATAAACCCCGAGCTTTTTACGCGGACAATTTACGGCGATTTTCTTTCGATTGGAAGAGTCGCGGCGGTTCTTCCGTTTAATTTTGATCCGCGCTTTGACAAATATTGGGTTGCGCCCGATTCGGGTTCTCTTCTTGTAAACAAGGGTTCAAGAAGCGTCTTTCTTTACAAGTTGGGCGACAACCAAAACGCTTCGGGCGCTTTTGCGGGGGACTTTCTTCCTCAGGTGCCGATTCCCTACGGAGCCGGAAATTTCAACATTCTTTGGACGGAAAATTCCGCATCTGTAAGTTATTCGGTTCAGAACGAAACAACACTGATAAAATTCAACAACATAAAAGAAAATATCACCATAAGAACATTCAGAAGAATTTCATCGCTTTATAACATTGCCATTTCTCCCGACGGCACAAAACTTGTCTTATGGGGAGAAAACGGTCTTGAACTTTTTGATTATGAGCACATAACGCCGATACAGGCATTAAGCAGGGAACCCGTTTTTTCCTGCGCGTGGCTTAACAGCAGACAGATAATTGTCGGAAACCAAAGATGGATAGAAGAAATAAACATTACAAGCTCGGCGTATCCGCGAAGGAGAATTTGCCTTTCTTCCGCATCGGAATTCGGTTTTGAAGAATCGGCGGGAAACGCTTCGCGCATCCTTGCCAAGGCGGGGAATGACTGGTTTGCAAGCAACGGCACAAATGCATGGGTTCCCGTAAGCAATGTTCAATTGCGCCAGACTTCGCTTTCGTCTGAACGTTTCCGCGTTTTTTTGCAGCCTCAGGGAGCTTCGGGTCATTACAGAAACATTCCGATGATTCGCAGCATGCAATCTACAGGCACTTTGTCGCTTGTATCAAGACACATCGCCAACAGTTCATACAACGCCGCCCGTCCCGTACAAATCGCCCTTTGTTTTGATCTTTACGATGACGACACAGGGCTTCTTCAGGTGCTTTCGGCGCTTAAACGTCACAATATAAACGCGACGTTTTTCCTTAACGGCGAATTTATCAGGCGCAATCCCGCGGGCGTATCATTGATTTTAAACTCGGGCCACGAAGCCGGAAACATGTTCTATTCCCCGATTGATCTTTCGGATACAAGGTACCGCATTACGCAGGAATTTATCGCGCGCGGTCTTGCGCGAAACGAGGATGAATTCCACCGCGCAACAGGACGCGAACTGTTCATTTTGTGGCATCCTCCGTTCTACCGCTCTTCCGGATTTGTAAACGCAGCCGCCGCCGCCGCAGGATACACAACCATAGAAAGAACAATCGACCCCGGCGATTATATTTCCAGAGAAGACGCATTGCGCATGAACCTTCGCCAGGTTCCTCCCGCCGAAATGATTGAACAGATTTTACGCAGAAGGGAAAACGGCGCAGTTGTCCCCATTCGCCTTGGACTGCTTCCGGGCGGAAGAGACGAATATCTTTTTCAGCGCATTGATGTTCTTATAGACGCGCTTTTGCGCTCGGGGTTTGAAATTGTTCCTGTGTCCGCGGCGATTAGGTAATAATGTTAGAAACGGAATGCCAAAAAACAATCAATACAATACCTGCGTTAATAGAAAAAACATTTCCGATACCGGCAAAGTTTAGGAGCAAACTGCCGTCCGATATCGCGGAATTATCGCGTTTATTGACAAACAAACGCGGCGATCGCTCTCTTTCGTATCTCGCTCGTCCCAATTTCCTCTCCGCATATTTGTATTATTTTTTACCGTGGAATCTTTTTCGTCTCTGCCTCCTTATTCCAACCCTGAACATCAAACTCTCGGCAAACGACTCGATTACGGATTTTGGCTGCGGTCCCCTTACCTTTGTTTCGGCGCTGTGGATCGCAAGAGCGGATCTGCGTAATGTTCCGCTGGAAATAAACTGCATTGACAGAAGCAGTCAGGCAATGGAAGCGGGCAAGAAATTTTTCACTGCATTGTGCGAAGCAGCAGGACTTGGCGGGCAAAATATTTCATGGAAAATAAACCTAATAAAAGAAGACATCGATTTCAGGAAAACGCATAAACCATCCGCAAAAAAAAGGAATCCCGCTTCCCTTGTATGCGCCGTAAATATTTTTAACGAAGTATACGAAAATATTCCGCATAGCGATCCGCAAGCCCTTGAAAAAGCCGCAGCGAGCGCCGCCGTTTTGCTTAATAACGAAGCAAAGAAAGACGCGCCAATTTTAATCGTTGAGCCAGGCGTGCCTCAATCGGGGAAATTTATTTCTCTTTTGCGGCATGAGTTAATGAAACTAAATCGTTTGCCGGCTTCTCCCTGCACGCACGCGGAAAATTGTCCCTTTATTGGCGGCCCTGCAAAAATGACACGGGGACGCAATTGGATCGATACAAAAAAACGCTGGTGCCACTTTGCTTTTGAAACATTTTCTGCGCCCAGGGAACTTCATCGTCTTTCCGCCGCCGCAAAGATTCCAAAGGAAAGGCTTGTTTTAAGCTATCTTTTGACAGGGGACTCTGCCGGCAAGCGGCGCAAAGAAGACGCGTATGCCCGCGTCATTTCGGATTCATTTCCGCTGCCTGAAAATCGGTACGGACGCTACTGCTGTTCTCCCGACGGGCTTGTTCTTATCACCGGCAAGAGAAATGACATAGAAGAATTAACTCCGCACAGCCTTGAAAAATATTACGCAAACGGTCAATATGATAAAAAAAGCGGCGCATTAATAAGCGAGGTAAAATGAACACAACGCCATTGTTTTCCAGCATGCACACACACACAACTTTTTGCGACGGCAAGGATGACATAGAAACGATGTGCCGCGCGGCTTATGAAGCGAATCTTTTTGCGATTGGTTTCAGCGCTCATGCTCCGATAGAAAAGCAAACCGGTTCAAGCAACGAGTGCAATTTAAAAGACGAGCGCGTCAGTGAATATGTCGCGGAAGTTCTTGCCGCGAAAGAGCGTTGGCAGGGAAAAATCAAGGTGTTTCTTGGTTACGAGGCGGATTATATCAAAGGAATACGCTCCCCTTTGGACAATGACATTACTTCGCTAAACCTTGATTATGTAATAGGAAGCGTTCATTATCTTTTTCCCGGCAACAGCGGAAAATCTTTTATAGTGGACGGTTCCAAAGAAGAGTTTGATACAGGTCTTAAAGAATTTTTTAACGGTGACGCGCAAAAATTCATGCACAGTTATTATGACGCGATCATAGAAATGATCGAGGCAGGCGGCTTTGACATTCTGGGACATGCCGATGTTTTTAAAAAAAATTGTCAGGATAAAACATATTGGCCCAAAGAAACGGAAGAAAGCCGCCAAAGAGAAACAGCGCAGGCGTTGGCGAAAGCTCATGCAAAAACGGGCATGATAATAGAAATAAACACTGGCGGAATAAATAGAAATAAAATAAATGATACTTATCCTTCTTTATCCTTTTTGCGCATAATAAAAGAATATGATATACCAGTAATAATTACAGCAGACGCGCATCGCGCATCGCAGATAAACGGAAATTATGATTTTGCATTAAAAGCGATTATTTTAGCTGATATTAAGAATCATTTCCTTTTTGACGGCAGAAAAAACGGCAAAGCCGTGTGGATAAAAGAAAAAGTATAGAAAATTTTTAAAAAGTACTCGACTAAACAATTTTAATTTATTATATTCATTATAAGGAGTTATCATGCCAAAAACTAAAGAGTCACCAGGATCACTGCTCTTGGAATTTATTGACAAGTACGATCTTAACTGCAACAGACTTTCGAAAGAAATCAAGTGCAGCCAGACTGCTTTAAGGCTAATAAGCCTCGATAAAAGCAGAATTACAACATCAATTGCCGTTCGTCTTGCCAAATACTTTTCCACAAAGCCGGAGTTCTGGCTGTTAGCGCAAATGGATTACGATCTTGCAAAAGCGACAGCAAACAAATCGTTGGAAAAAGCGCTTAAGGGAATTTCAAAAGCAGTAAAATCAAGGTAACAACCGTTAGGAATGAAGAACAAGGCGAAGCGTTAAAACTTCCAATCTTGTTTTTCATTCTTAACTATTTAAAAATAAATAAATATTATCTGGAGCGTTCGACTCCGTTTCGCATGCATTGTTTTCTGATAACACAGCATGAACAAAAAGGGCTAACCGGTCTGCAAAGCTTCTGTCCGTATAAAACAAGCAAATAATTTATCCTTTTCCAGTATTTATGCGGCAATATTTCGCGTAATGTCATCTCTGTTTCTTCGGGGGTTTTGCTTATAAGCCAGCCGCATCTGTTTGAGATTCGGTGGACATGAATATCCACGCACAATGCGTCAATATCAAAGGCTTCCGAAAGGACGAGATTGGCTGTTTTTCTGCCGACTCCGGGAAGAGCCAAAAGCTCTTCCATTGTTGAAGGAACTTTGCCTTTATATTGAGCCAAAAGTATTGCCGCTATTTTTTTTAACGAAGACGCCTTATTGTGATAAAAACCGACAGGATAAATCAGTTTGGCAATTTCTTCCTCTTTCATTGAATTTAACTGCGAGGGATTTATTGCCGCTTTTAAAATTTTTTCCGATGCGGCTAATGTTACATCGTCTTTTGTGCGTAAACTTAAAATGGTGGAAACAAGCACAGCCCACGGCTTTTTTTTGTATTTTTCCGCCACTGTCGTTACGGACGGGTCTTTTACGCTTACGTCATCGCGCCATTTTTCGAGCGCTTTAAAAACAGCATTCCAATTAACCATTACAAACTTCTACTTTTGTTTCTCAGATTTTACCAGCAGACACTGCGCGAATACTTCTACCGCTTTTCCTTTTCCCGCAGCGCCCAATCCTTCTGCGGTTTTGCCTTTAAGAAAAACGTTTTCGATTGAAGTCTCCAGCGCGTCCGCCAGTGATTTTCGGATAACGTCGCGAAAAGGAAGCACTTTCGGCTTTTCGCAGATTATTACGCAGTCAAGATTGTTCAAAATGTATCCTGCCTGCCTGACCCTTTCGTATACGCTTCGCAAAAGTTCCATTGAGTCGGCGTCTTTCCACTTGCGATCCGAAGGCGGAAACATTTCGCCGATGTCGCCAAGCGCCGACGCGCCAAGGAGAGCATCGCTTACCGCATGGGCAAGAACGTCACCGTCCGAGTGTCCTTCTTCGCCTTTTTCAAAAGGGAGCTCGATTCCTCCCAAAAGAAATTTTCGCCCCTTTTTCAATCTGTGAATGTCATAACCAATACCGATTCGTATCATATTTGCTCTCTTTTAATTTGACATTGCAACGCCGGGAAGAGCGCGGTAGGCTTTAAAAGAAATATATTTAAGAGGGTGGATATCAAGCGCATTGGGAAACCATCCGTCCAGTTCCCCCGTATCCACAATGTTCACGGCGGGATTGTAATAAATCGGGAGAATTGTTCCCCTGTCCAGTAAAAGTTTTTCCGCCTGAGAAAGCGTTGCAAGCCGCACCGAGCCTTCTTCGATCATCGATTTTTCGATTAACGCTTCATAATCGGGATCATTCAAGCGCGCATCGTTTAATGTCGAGTCGCGGCGGTGCATGTGAAGAAAAGCATAAGGGTCCGCAAAATCGCCAATCCATGTAAGCGATCCTACGGTATAACCTTCTTCTCTCATGGAATTATAATATCTGTCAAAAGAAACAACTTCTACGCGCACATTAAAACCAAGCAGCTCTTTCCATGCGTTTGCCATTAACGAACCAACGCGCTCCGCGTCTCTTGTCGGCGGCAAACGAATTACAAGTTCGGGCAATCCCGCCAAACTTGCAAAGCCCGCCTCCGCCATCAGCTTTTGCGCTTCTTCAATGTTCGATTCTGTTATGCCTTCCACAGTTGGATAACCTGCAACCGGAAAAATCAAGGTCTCGGCGGGCAAAAGATAAATGCGCCTGATTTCTTCCCACGGCAAAACAAGCGCCATAGCTCTGCGCACCCTGTGATCATTCCACGGTCTTTGCGAAGAGCGAATAAAATAATAGTGAGTTGCAAACATTACATTTACCTGAATGCCCGAACGATCCGTTAACGCATCAATGTTTACGTCGCCTGAAATCCATCGCGCTTCGCCCGAGTTCCAAAGATGAGCGGCAGCTTCCGCCGTCTCTGTAAATTTAATTGTTATTTTGTTAAGTGAAACTCTTTCGCGATCCCAATACTGGGCGCATTTGTCCATAACAATACTTTCTCTGTTCATGGATACAATTTTAAAAGGTCCGTTGGAAACGGGAGGCACCCAATTTCTTTGTCCGCTTGCAGGAGACCAGTCTGTTCTGTTTATCATGGAAGAATGAATCGGGCTGAACGAATGATGGCAAAGCATAGCCGGGAAAAACGACGCGGGAGACGTTAACCTTACGACCAATGTTCTTGCGTCAACTGCGGTTATGCCGACGCTTCGCGCATCTCTTGTTACGCCGTTACGGTAATCGCGGGCGCCTTCTATGATATCAAAAAAACTTGAATACGGCGAATCTCTTTGCGGAGCAAGAAGCGAAATCCATGCTGCGCGAAAATCTTCTGCGCGTACGGGATCGCCGTTGGAAAAACGCGCATTGCGTCTTATCAAAAATGTCCATTGTTTTTTATCGTCGGAAAGTTCCCATCTCTCTGCCAAAGCGGGAACCGGTTCCAGCGTAAGCGGATGATAGGTAAAAAGCCCTTCAAAAATACCCGTAAAAATTTGCGCTTCGCTTGCAAAGTAAGATTTTCTTAAATCAAGTTCAATATCAAACCGCGAAAAAGCGATTGTAAGTTCATCCAGATTGCGCACTTCGGGTCTCATCGCCGCATATTCATGCGGTTCTTCCCGCACCTTTGAACTTTGACACCCTGCGATTAAAATTACGGTTAATGCAAAAAAGAGCAATTTTCCAATATTTGACATATTACCATTTTAATGCATAAATTGCCGAAATTCAATGCTGCGCCAGTTGTTACTTGTCCGTAATTACCTCGTAATGCATGGAAGTCATGTCAATTCCCGCTTCCTTAAAACCGTTTTGAATGTTTTCATACAACATGGTATATATCGCGGGGACTCTGCCTACATCTTTCGTGTAACAGTTAATCTGATAACATGCGTAAAAATCGTCCAGTTTTGTCTGAAGCACAAACGGTTTTGGCTTCTTTAAAATGCTGTCGGTTGCAAGCGCGGCGTTAATCAAAATTTCATGAACAGTCTGCCACGGCGTTGAATAGCCGAACGTAACTTCGGCAAAAATGATCAAACCTTCTTCGTCTTCATCGCTTGACGTATTGTAATTGATAATATTGGAACCCAAAATCATCAGATTGGGAAATGTCACATATTCGTTTTTATGCGTCTTTAAACGCACTACCATAAGATTTTTTTCCACAACAAAGCCTGTTATATCTTTTATATTTACCCTGTCGCCGATTTTAAACGGACGCATATATGTGATAACAAGTCCCGCGACAAGATTGCCGATTGCGGTTGACGAACCCAGCGAAAAAATAATTCCTACAAAAACCGATACGCCCTGAAAAGCCCTGGAATCCGACCCCGGCAAATACTGGTAAACAATCGCAACCGTAAAAGCGATTAAAAGCACTTGCAAAATTTTATATGTGGGCGCAGCCCAGTCGGTGTAAAAACCGGGAATTTTCAATCTGCCTCTTTCAATTTGATTCGTAAAAAATTTAAGTCCTTTTAACACATAGTGCGTGATAATAATAATAATTGTAATCGTAAAAAGATTTGGAATGTAATCAATAGCGTCACGCCCGATTTTTTTTAGCGGATTTAACACATAGCCGAAAATTGTCGCCGCCAAATTTTTAGTAGGTTCAAATAAACTGAATATAATTGGAATTGTAAGAAAGAGCTGTAAAACGGTAATAACGTATTTTAATATTCTTAACAGGGCTTCTATAACTTGAACAATCTGCTTTGTCGTAAGAATTTTCAGGTTTTTTATCACAAGCGGTTTGACCTGCGCCGCATTTGCGCTGTCCAGCTTTTTTTCCAGCCGTTTGAATAAAAACCAAACAAGCCAAATTAAAATTATCTGCCCTGCCAAAATTGCAAGCGCAATCAATATCCTTTCAAACAAGGAAATTTCATCTTCAAGCGGTATTACGCCTTTTGCCCAGCTTGCAGATGAAACAATGTCAGGTTCTACGATTGTTACTGTCTCGGCGGCAATGTTTTCGTAAATTTCCCTGGGAATGATCACACTTTCTTCCGCTTCGGGAACATCGGCGCTATTATCCCGACTTTCTTCCTGCGCAAAAATTACAACAGCGGACAATAACAATAGAATCGAAACAAAAAACAATCGTTTCATAACAAACCACCTTTAATCAGAAACAGCTGACAATCGCGCTTTCAAAAGCGTCAAGCTGCGGATGGATTAACGCGATAGGATCGCACTTTTTCCACAACTCTTTTAAAAATTCGGGTATTTCGATTTCCTTTCCTGTCGCTTTTTCCACAAGGTTCGCAGATCTTGCAGGATGACCGGTCGCAAGAATTACAGTGTGCGAATGCGCGCCCCATTTGCGTTCGCCGGAAATTTTCTGAGCGGCGGCATACGCTACCGCTGCGTGAGGATCAATATAAATGCCGTATTTTTTATAAACCTGCTCCATGGCGGCTAAAGTTTGTTCATCAGAAACCGACGCGGGGAAAACCATGTTTCGCATAACAGCGGGCGCTTCATCGTAAAACGAGACAAGACGGTCATAATTAATCGGAAAACTCACATCGAGCGCGGGCGAATTTGTAAAAACAAGCGGCTTTGGAATAAATGGCTTTCCAAGAAAATATTCGCCCATCGAACTGTTCGCGTTCATTGCGGAAATAAATCCGTTTACAGGCATGCCGAATTTCCACGCATAAAGGCCCGCGATTAAATTTCCAAAGTTTCCGCATGGAACGCTGAAAATCAAGTCTCCGCTAAGACTGCTCTTTAATTGTATAAAAGCGTAAAGATAATAAAAAACCTGCGGAAAAAGTCTGCCGGGATTCATCGTGTTTGCGCTTGTTACATTGTAGCGTTCCGTAAATTCGCGGTCTTTTAGCGTTTCCATTACAAGACGCTGGCAATCGTCAAATGTTCCGCGAATTTGTATCGGAATAATGTTGCCGCCGTTTTGCACAAACGAAGATGAATCGAGCCCGCGCAATTGACCCGACGGATACAAAAGAACAAGCGAAACGCCTTTTCTTCCGCGAAACGCATGGGCCATGCTCACTCCGGTATCCGGTCTCGCGGCGGCAAGTATCATCGCTTTTCTGCCGTCTTTCATGAATTCTTCCATCATCGCGGACATAAAAGCAATGCCGTAATCTTTGAATACGCCTGTTGGTCCGTTGTATAAATTAAGAAGCGAAATATTATCATCAAGTTTGATTAATTCGGGCGAAAAATTGTACGCGCTCTTTGCAACGTTGGAAGCGGAGACAGGGTTCACTCCTCCTTCCAGAAGAGACGGCGCGACTGCCGCAACAAGCTCATTAAAACTGGTCTTTTCGTTCATGTGCAAAAAAAATTGTTTAAAATCCGCCGCCTGATCAGGCACATAAAGACCGTCATCAAAGGGAAGACAGTTCAACGCCGCTTCCTTGTACGAGACGAGTGGTAATTTTGCATGTGTCGATCTAAAATGCATATAAATAACATTATTGCCGTGATTAATATATGTCAACTAGTTAAAAAAACACTATACAACTTAATAAAAAACATATAATATTAACTTTACCTATTTTAAGGAGGATTATATGGGTTTAATTAAAGCGCTTGTCGGCGCTGTAGGCGGAACGCTCGCAGATCAATGGCTCGAGTTTTTTGTATGCGAAAGCATGGAAGCTGATGTGCTTGCGGCGAAAGGTCAGAAGCGCATAAGCAAAAGAAGCAGCAACACCAAAGGCGAAGACAATATAATTTCCAACGGCTCGGGCATTGTCGTTAACAAAGGACAGGCAGCAATCATTGTAGACAACGGACGCATTGTTGAGTTTTGCGCCGAAGAAGGCAATTATACTTTCGACAAATCAAGCGAATCGAGCATTTTCTACGGAGGACTGGGTCAGGGAATTGCAGGCGCGCTTAAAAGTATAGACGAACGTTTTAAACACGGCGGAAGCCCCGGAAAAGATCAGCGTATTTATTATTTTAACACAAAAGAAATAATCGGAAACAAATACGGCACGCCCAATCCGATTCCGTATCTTGTAGTGGATCCGAACATAAATCTTCGTCTTACAATCAGTTTGAGAGCAAACGGCGAGTACTCGTTTAAAATGATTAATCCTGCGTTGTTTTATGCAAATGTATGCGGCAATGTAGAAGATCAATATACGCGCGATAAAATTGACAGTCAGCTTAAAAGCGAAATAATTACGGTTCTTGGTCCTTCGCTTGCAAAGCTTGGAAGCGGAATGGAATACCACGAAATTTCTTTCCATACCGATAAACTTGCGGACATTTTAAACGAAGCTCTATCCAATAAATGGAGGGACGTTCGCGGAATCGAAATCGTCAACTTTGGAATAACATGCACCGCTTCCCCGGAAGACGAAAAAAAGATAAAAGATCTTCAGGCTGCCGCTGTAATGCGCGACCCGACAATGGCAGCGGCATCGCTTGTAAGCGCTCAAGGAGACGCGATGCGCACCGCCGCAGGAAATGCAGCGGGAGCGATGACAGGCTTTATGGGAATGGGTATGGCTTCTCAGGCAGGCGGCATGAATCCGCAGGCGCTTTTCCAGATGGGCGCACAACAGCAAGCACAGCAACCTGCGACACAACAACCTGCAGCAGGCGGCTGGACATGCGCTTGCGGAAAAGCGGGCAACTCAGGAAAATTCTGCGCAGAATGCGGACAGCCTGCGCCTGCAGCGGGATGGAATTGTCCATGCGGACATGCGGGTAACACAGGAAAATTCTGCGCCGAGTGCGGAAAGCCCGCGCCTGCAGGAGATTGGACTTGTTCATGCGGAAAAGCGGGCAACACAGGAAAATTCTGCGCCGAGTGCGGAAAATCCAGGGAATAGACAATGGAAATAAAAGAATACAAATGTCCGAATTGCGGCGGCGCGGTAAAGTTTGACAGCTCGTCGCAAAACATGAAATGTCCTTACTGCGATGCCGAGTTCTCGATTGAAGCGTTGGAAGAACATCAAAAAGAACAAGCTGTCCCGGAAAAAGACAACATCAAATGGCAGGAAAATGAAAACCTAAAACCGTGGGCGGAAGAAGAACTAAACGAGCTTGCCCAAGGTTCGTGTCCTTCATGCGGCTCCGAGCTTTTGGGAGACCAAAACACAGCCGCGATGGTGTGTCCCAACTGCGGCAATACGCAGATTGTTACAAAGCGCCTGACGGGCATGTTAAAACCCGATTTTGTAATTCCGTTCAAACTGGAAAAAAAAGCCGCAATTGGAGCATTAAAAGATTTCTACAAAGGCAAACGTCTTCTTCCCGACAGCTTTAAGAATGAAAACCGCATTGGCTGCATTCAGGGCGTTTATCTTCCTTTCTGGCTTTTTGACGCAAACGCGCGCGGACACATTCGCTTTAAAGCGACAAAAACAAAAGTATGGGCGGATTCAAATTACACTTATACAAAAACCGATTTCTTTTCTGTCGTGCGCAACGGAAGCATATCGTTCGAAAAAGTTCCCGTAGACGGCTCGGAAAAAATGGATGACGACTATATGGACGCAATCGAGCCTTTCAATTATTCCGAAATGAAAGATTTCCAGACTGCCTTTCTGTCCGGCTATATCGCCGAAAAATACGACGTGGACGCGGATAAAAGCAAGGAAAGAGCCGGACAGAGAATGAAAGCGTCCGTAGAAACGGAATTCAGGAATTCCGTTACGGGGTATTCAACAGTAATAACCGAAAGTTCCAATGTTGATATTGACGGCGGAAAAGTAAACTACAGTTTTTTCCCCGTATGGGTTCTTAACACAAAATACAATAAGGAAAATTACATGTTTCTTATGAACGGTCAGACAGGCCGTCTTGTAGGAAGGCTTCCTGTTGATAACGCCAAGGTAATTAAATACTTTGCCCTTATTTCCGGAATTTGCGGCATCGTCTTTACGGCTTTATCCCAAGTTTTGCGAATTTTAATATAGGAGTCAAAAATGAAAACCAAATTTGTTATATTGTATCTGATTATATCAATATTAATTTTCGCAGTTCCCGTTTTTTCGCAGGACAGGGTTGTTGACAACGCAGGACTATTATCAGAAAGCGACAAGGAAAGACTTCAAAACAAAATAACGGCGCTGTCTTCCATGTACAACATGGATTTAATTATCGTTACGGAAAGAAGCATAGGGAACGAAAGCCCGATGAATTACGCCGAAAATTTTTTTACTGTCAACGGGTACGGCATCGGCGACAACAGGGACGGCTGCCTCTTTTTAAATGTTACAGGCACAAGGGACATATGGGCGACCACATCGGGAAGAGCCATTCGCATTTTAAATGACACCGCCCTTGATAAAGTTCTTGATGATGCGGCAAAAAATTTAAAGGCAGACAATCACTACGGAGCGTATCATTCGTTTTTAGCCAACTGGGAAGAATTTCTAATCCTTGAATCAAAGGACAGAAATTACAATATCATACAAAAAAACAATGTCTATGTAATTATTGGAATATGGGTTTTTGCTTTTGGAATAGCGCTTATCGTAATCATGCATTGGAAAAGGCAAATGAATACAGCTATTGGTCAAACCCATGCCGCGGCTTATATTGTTCCCGGAAGCCTGTCTTTTACAGAAAAGAAAGACCGTTTCCTTTACAGCACTGTAACAAAGGTAAAACGCGAAAAAGACTCAACATCAAGAAGCGGATCGGGAAGAAGCTTCGGCGGCGGCGGAAGACGGTATTAGAGTTTTATGATTTTTCTTCTGTTTCGTCCAAACCGGAAAACATGGACAGGAACGGCGAAACAATATTTACATCGGTAAGGAGATCCTGCGTCTCCATGTCAAGGACGGGGTATTCGCGGCTGAATTCAATTTCGCTCGCAAGCGCAAGCAACCCTTTGCGCACGGGCGGTTTGTTGCTTGCAGCCGCAAGAAGTCCCTTGCTTTTGGAAGATGATGATGCCGATGATTTCGAAGAAGGCGGTTTTTTGGATTTATCGTTTGCGCGGTCCAACAAACCTTTGCCTTTTGTTTTTGTTTTGCTTGCCATAACAGGAACTTTTTCCGCTTCTTCGATTTCATCAAGTTCTTCGATCTCTTCGATCTCTTCGATTTCTTCGATTTCGTTAATATCTTCAAGGTCTTCTGCTTCTTCTATCTCATCAATCTCGTCAATCTCTTCAACTTCGTCAAGAGCTTCCACTTCTTCCGCATCTTCAATTTCATCCAGAGATTCAACTTCATCAAGAGCTTCCGGTTCTTCGGCTTCATCAAGAGCTTCGACCTCTTCGACTTCTTCCACTTCTTCAAGTTCTGCGGCTTTTGCAGGTTCATGCGTTGCCGTTGCCTTACCGTCTTTATTAATCGTTACGCTGTCGCCGCTGGATTTAAGTACGGCAAGAAGCTCGTCCCATGACTTGTCGATGATGCTGTCAATTGCCGCGCTGGTACGCGCGCTCAGCTTCATGTTCAGCTTTAATTCTTTGCGTATTTCTTCGCGTCGCTGCTCAAGCTCCAAAATCCACTTGACCCTGTCCTGACTCGATTTGTTTACATATAACTGCTGGAACAAATTATCCTGCAAACGCTTGATGCGGTTTCTTACAACTGTTATGGGATTTGGTTTTAGATTGAACAGGAAGTACAATGTTAAAAAGAATGTCAAAAAAATCGACAGCTGAAGAATCAGCTTCATCGGTTCGGAAATGGAAAACAAATAATCGTCGATCAGCCTGCCAAAGAAAATTCCATGATTCGTTTTAAAGGAAATTAACGAATAAATCATGCCCGAATCGGGGGAATCAAGAACAACGCGTCCCTGCATTCCTTCGTTCCAGACTTCGGATATTTTTTCCAGAATGCCGGATTTTGCAATCTCGGGACTTCCCAAAAGAATTCCCGGCGGAGCATGCACTACAGAAACCGCATCGCTTACATTCAAGCGTCCTTCGGCAATCAGTCTTTCGGCTAATGTTCGTATCGAAACTGAAAAAAGGGCCGTTCCGCGGTAAACATCCATCGAATCGTTAAACGGGAATGAAAAAATAATTCTTTCGCCATGTTCATCCATTGTATATTTGGAGCTGCCGCCGTCATGAACGCCGACAAATTCGTAAGGCAGAGCAAGAAGGTCTTCGTTGTAATTGCGATATGAAGTGGAATCGCGGCTTTGATTCAATATGTCGCGCGCAGAGGTTGAAAAATGAAGCCTTATTCCGTTGCTGTCAACAAATTGCACAGACTGAAGCCCCGATACCGATTCAAGCAGAATGCCAAAAATTCGGGAACGCTCAAAAATATCTTCGGAACTTTGATTGTAAAGAAAACTGCTTAGAATCGCAGGTTCCGACAGAACAGCCAAAAACCGTCCTTGAAGATCGACAATGTGATTATGAACAAGTTCTGCGTCTACTGCATTTTCTTTTATGTATGAATTGACAACGGAAGGATTGTAAAAGCGTGTCTGGATAAAGTCCTGCAGGTCTTCATTTACCAGCCAGGTAAAACCTGCAAAAATGAGAATTGATATTACCAGCGCCAAAATAGGCTTTAAAAAAGTAGGCAAATTTATATCCCGTTTGTTCTATTATCGGCATATAATTCTACCAAAAAAACGGTTATTTTTCCTGTGGCGGCGGCGGCGGCGCTGCCGGAGCGGCATCCTGAACCTGCATTGGATTGACCCCAAGACGCTTCATCTGCTCCTCGGATTCCTTTTGGGCATTGTATTCATACAGCATTTGGTTGGCTTTTACATATGTATTTTTCAAAGCCGACAATTCCGGCTTTATTCCCTTGATTTTCTCCCGTTCTGTCGGCTGGACATTGGTCTTAAAGAACTCGTCAAGTGCGCCGAGCGTCTTGTGGAAATTCGTCACTTCCTTGATATTTCTGTCCAAATAGCCGATTATCTGCTCTTCTGTCATCGTTGTAAGCTTCTGATAGGCATTACCCTTGCAAAAACTGGACAAGATTCTGGTCTTTTTTTCCAGATCTTCCATAAATTGATGGAAATTGATCTTGTCTTTAATCGGAATTCCTTTAGTTTGATCCATGGTCTCGATGGTATAAAAGACAACTTCGGGCTCCGCATTGGTTATCTGCCTGATTAATTCCTTGATCGCTTCAAAAAGGCCTTTCTTTCGGCTTTCCAGTATTGTCTGGTTATCATACAGCTTGGTGCAAATCTCGGTAAGCGAAGCCGATGCGCCGCCTATCACCTGAATGCCGTCAAGAAGGATTTGCTTGTAATTAATTGTCTGTTTTGCCGCCTTCGGCTTTTCTTCCTTGACTATCAGAGAGTTTAAGATACCGTCCCTAATCTCCCCGCCGCTTGCCGAGTAATCTTCTTTGATGATTTCTTCAATCAATTCCCTGTAAAAAGGAGAACCGGGCATTGCCGCAGGCATTTTTTTCTTGATATTTTCGGGCGTTGCCTCATTCGAAGACATAGAACCCGATATGGTTTTGCGAACAGTAAGTTTATATGTCTCTCTATAGAAGATATTAAGCTCTTTTAGCGTATTCATCGCGCCGGTTGTCGTTTTGGACAGTTTTGAGAGACTTTCCCCGATTATACTCAGGGTAAGCGGATCAACGCCGACCTTTGATTTGTTGGACAATTCGGCAACTGCCTTCGTCATACAGCTTGGAGCATCCGGGATAAGGCCAAGCCAGTCGATATACCTGACAAGCCCTACAATCCGTTTAATGCGATCAAGATTCAAAAAATCGATATTTAGCTGGTAAAAATTGACCAAAAAGTCGATTTGACTGTCAAAATTTGACAGTCTGATGGAAAGCTGCTCAATTCTCTTGGCTTCGTTAAAAGGAGTCGAGTCTGGAACTTCAAGCTCGCTGATTTTGGTCTCCTGTTTGTACGGATCCTCGTCTATCGACTTTTTTTTAAGGTAGATGTTGTAAAGTGAGGCAAAGGAACTCTGAAAAACCCTAAGTTCGTCTTTAAGTTTGATAAGTTCGACTCTTTCGAGCCAGTCTTTTCGAGTTGAAAGTACCTGTTCCAGGTTAGTCATGTAGCCATTTATATCTGTTTCAGCCATTTATTTAAGTATGATATATTTCGATAAAAATTGCAAATTCTTGCCATTTCGCTAAAGCAAAATGGCACTCTCATGCCATATAAGGGTATGAAAATAAATAAATCAAACTTAACCAAAATCCCCTTGCTTGCATTTGCTTTGCTTGCAAGTGCCTTGCTTACAGCAAGCTGCGGGGAGCGTTTCCCTTCCTGGTATATTTTGGAATTGCCGCAGCCGCCCATATCTTGGGTCTCTTTTTTGGGAGAACCAAGCTGGATGGTCGAATGGGTCGACCCTGACGGTCAAAAGCAAATAATGCTTCTGGAACCAAACCTTCCTGCGGAAAACGGTTTGCAGGCAAACAGCCTGCAAATTAACCTGCCTGTTACATGGGCAAGTCCTGTAACTGCCTGGCCATATTGGCAGCATCACAACCTGATCCCCGGCCTATTTAAGCCTGCAGGCGCGATTTTTCCGTTTGACGCAAACGGCAATCGGCTAAAATTAACCTGGGAAGCCGGGGTAGACGCCGTCTTTTTTTGGGAACTAGCCCTTGCAAATGAAGGAAATTATTCCCGAGTCCCGTCAAATTTTGACTGGCCCCGCTTTCGCGATCTTTTTACCCCCGAAATTTTACGCGAAGAAATCTGCGAAGACCCCTGGCTTGCAAACTGGCGTTCCATCGCAGAAAGAACCGCAAACGGCAACTTTGACCGCCGCCGCCTCGTCCCGGAAGCAACAGAAGAAATCGAAATCCCTGTTACCGCCCGCACATGGTACGGAACATCACCCTTTTCAAAGCCGATTGTCTTTCCGGAAAACGAATCGTCAATCTTTCAAATTCGCCCCGGCATAAACGTCTGGGTCTCCGAAGAGGGAATCCTGCGTGCATACGGCAATGTATGGATACTGTCAACATGGAATAAATAAGGAGAAAAAAATATGGCAAAAATAACAGATAAGTTAGATAATATAAATGAAACATTAGAGAAACTGGTAAAGGTCATGGACAAACCGGAACACCCGATAATCAAGTATTTGGGAATTGCCGGAATGATTGCAGGTGTATTTAGTATAATGAGTACAATTGATATAATAATGAGATGGTTTTAGGAGGATTTATGGTATTTGCATTAGAAGTTGTCAAAGTCTTTCTTCACCTTGTTATTGTTTTTCTTGGCATGAAAATGTTTATAATGGCTCTGCAAGAAACGAGGCGATCAAAGAAAGTTTAAACCATGAGACGGACTGCCTTTTTAATATTTTATTTTCTTCTCTTTGCGTTGAACACACAGGCGCAGAACCAGCCTGTCTATGCGGGGCTTAGCAATGATGAGCAGCTTTCTCTTGTCGGCATGATGATGGCGGATCTTCTTGAACGGTTCGGATCGCCAAGATCGGTTATCACAGAAAGGGGCAACGAAGCATGGCAGGATGACGTTGTCTTTCAATATAACGGCGCAGATTTTTATATTTACAGGGATCGTATCTGGCAGATAAAAATTGCGTCTACGCACGGAGTGTCAAACGGAGACAGGCGAACTGCTGTTTTGCAGGTTTTGGGAAACGGCGCGCAGGACAGGGGAGATCATTTGCTTCTGCCGATAACGGGAAAAAATTGGCCTTTAATGATAAGGGTTAATTTTAGTAATTCCGGCAATACGGGGCAGGTTACGGCGATATACATTTATCGCCCGGATTTCTAAAGGAGAAACCAATGTCAAAAAATTGTTTGTGCCTGACGGCAAAAACCATAGACAGAAACCTTGAAATACTGAACAAATACCGCAAGTTTGCGGATTTGGCGGAGCTTCGCGTCGATTGCCTTGATGCCGATGAGCGTCTCTACATCCGCCGTTTCCCAGAACTTGCGGGGCTTCCCGTTATCCTTACGATAAGGCGCGATGTTGACGGCGGATATTTTTCAGGCGGCGAAGGCGCAAGGGTTAAGTTACTTGCAAACGGACTTGCTTATGCAAACGCCGACAGAAGATTGAATTATGCATATGTCGATATCGAAGACGATTTTGACGTGCCAAGCCTTGAAGAAGCGGCGCGTACTTTCGGAACAAGAATTATCCGCTCGTGCCACGATTTAACAGGCTCCATACAGGATATCCCGGCAAAAATAAAATCCATGCAGCGAGCAGGCGACGAAATAATAAAATGCGCAGTTGCCGTAAAATCTACGGGTGATGTTTTAAAAATGCTTAAAGCGTCAAAGGAAAGCGTCCATCTGGAAAAAATTCTAATATGCATGGGACACTACGGCATTTATTCGCGCATACTTGCGGAAAAATTCGGCTCGTTTTTAACATATTCAAGCGCGTTGTCCGAAAGTGAAGTGGCAGGCGCGCCGGGACAAATGGATGTCCGCGAATTGTCCGAGCTTTACCGTTTCCAAAAAATTACCAACAAAACAAAAATTTACGGTCTTGTCGGCTATCCGTTAAAAGCAAGCGTAAGCCCGTGGTTTTTTAATTCAATTTTTAATCTTGAAAACAAAAACGCCGTATATGTTCCCTTCCCTGCAGATTCAATTTCCGATATTTTAACGATCGCAAAAGAGCTGAATGTTCAGGGTCTTTCGATAACGGTTCCTTACAAGGAAGCGGTTCTTCATGAACTTGCAATAAGCACTCCTGTTGTAGAATCAATCGGCGCGTGCAATACGATATCCTTTTCCGAAGACGGATGGACAGGAGACAATACAGACTGCGCAGGATTTTCCGCGTCTCTTCTTGAATTTTTGGGAAAGAAAAATTTAAAACACCAGAAGATAACAATTATCGGAGCGGGAGGCGTTGCGCGCGCAGTTGCGTCGGAAATTTTCAGGCTGGGCGGCAAAGCGCTCATTATAAATAGAACCATACATAAAGCAAGGAATCTTGCAGATCCGTATAATTTCCGCTGGGGAGGTCTTCCGCAAAACGGAAGTGACACCAAGGTTCTGGATCTCATTTCCAAATATAATGATATTCTGATTCAAACAACTTCTGCGGGAATGGAAGGTTACGAAGTGTCCGATCCTTTGGAACTTTATTCCTTTACAGGGAAAGAAGCCGTGATGGACTTGATTTACACCCCCGCCGTTACGCCATTTTTAAAAAGGGCGATGATGTCGGGATGCAAAACAATCAACGGGTACGACATGGTTATTCGTCAGGCATGTCTTCAGTATACGCGTTTCACAGGCGGAGAAATCCCCGAGAAACTTTTAACGCAGGTAAACATTTCAGGAGCGAACACATGGAACAAGATACGATCAGCTTGATGAAAATAGCGGCGGGAAAAGCCGCCGTTGATAACATGGTAAAAAGCGGCATGAAACTCGGGCTTGGAACGGGTTCAACCGCCATTCACGCGGTTCGCAGGGTAGGCGAACTTTTGGCGCAGGGTGAGTTACGCGACATTTGCGCGTTCCCGACAAGTTTCCAGACAGAGATTGAATGTGAAAAACTTCGCATTCCGTTTTTTACCCTGAACTCGCGCGAATTGTCTTCGGGATTGGACTTGACAATCGACGGCGCGGATGAGGTCGATCCAAAAAGCAATTTGATTAAAGGCGGCGGCGGCGCTCACTTGATAGAAAAATTGGCCGCCTATGCTTCGGCGGAATTTGCCGTCACTGTTGACGAATCCAAAATAACAGAGAGCCTTGGCGGCGGATTTCCAATCCCTGTAGAGGTTATTCCCGAAGCGCGGGTTCAGGCGGCAAAAACACTTGAAAAACTTGGCGCAGATGTTATACTTAGGGAAGCAATCAGAAAAGCCGGGCCGGTTATTACGGAACACGGAAATGTAATTCTGGACATCCGCTTTAGTCATAAAATAGACCCTTCGTTAATGGAAACAGAATTAAATCAAATCCCAGGCGTTGTGGAAAACGGGTTATTCACCCGAAAACAGCCGGTTGTTTATATTGCCCGTTCCAGCGGAACAGTAGAAACTCGAGGTAAATGATGAATGAAAATGAATTGGAACAAAGTTCAAAAGAAATCGCGGCGCGTGTAAAAGTATTAAGGGAAATTGCAGAATTATCGGCGGAAGATTTATCAAAAGAGCTGGGTTTTGATCAGCATGAATATATGGCATGCGAGAATGGAGAAAAAGATTTCGCCGTAGGAGCTCTTATAAAGATCGCCGCGCGCTTTAATGTAGACCTTGCCGAAATAATCAGCGGAGCGTCGTCAAAATTAAAAACTTTCTGCGTCACAAGAGCGGGATTTGCTCCCGAAGTGAGCCGCCGTCCGATGTACGGCTATTGGAACCTTGCATATAATTTTCACAATAAAAAAGCCGAACCGTTTTTGGTCGAAGCCTCCGCAGAAACCGAAGGCAAACCCATAAATTTAAATACGCATCCCGGACAGGAATTTAATTATTTATTGGAGGGGCGGCTGCTGATATCGATCAGCGGCCACGATATTGAGTTGAACCCGGGCGATTGTATTTATTACAATTCTTCCGAACCTCATGGTATGAAAGCGCTCGGTGGAAAAGCCGCCCGCTTTCTTGCATTCGTACTCTAAAATATAATTTCAGGAGTTAACTATGTCACTGCTTGACAAATATTTGCCAAGAACGGATTTCGAATCCTACGAGGATTTTTATAAAAATTTTAAAATCGATATCCCGGAAAATTTTAATTTTGCCTATGATGTCATCGATGAGCTGGCTAAGGCAAAACCAAATGAACGCGCATTGCAATGGTGCGACGAAAAAGGAGCGGAGGCTGCTTTTACATTCGCAGAAATGAAAAGATTTTCCAACAAGGCTGTCAATGTATTGATCGGCGCAGGCATCGGCAAGGGTGATCCTGTCATGCTGATTCTAAAGCGCCGCTGGGAATACTGGCCTGTTTTGCTTGCGCTTCATAAACTCGGCGCAATTGCAATTCCCGCGACGCATCTTCTCACCACCAAAGACATTGTATACAGATGCAATGCCGCCGACATCAAGGCGATTATCTGCGTTGATGACACTGAGCTTATGCACCGCATCGACGAAGCGGAAGCGATCATGGAACGAAGCGGCGAATCTCACGGCGTTATGCATTTAAAATACAAGGCGTTTATCAAATCAGTTCACACGCCGAAAGATTACGACCCGGGGCAGACTGCGACGGAACACCTACTCGAAAAAACAAAAACTGTTCACGAGGTTGATCCTTTCCTGGGCAGCATAACGGACGGACCTGCGGGTGTCTTTGGAGCAAAGCAGGGAGCGGAAACTGCATTCCCCATGCCCGAAGCATTACTGTCATGGACAGACTTCGGCGTGTTATTGGACGATGCATCTCATAATTTTGAAAGACCATCTGCGGTAAACGCCAACGACGACATCATGCTTCTCTACTTTACATCCGGCACAACGGGCATGCCCAAAATGGTACGCCATGATTTTGCGTATCCGCTGGGGCATATCGCAACCGCAAGGTTTTGGCACAGGGTTATCCCCGAAGGGTTGCACCTAACAGTCGCGGATACAGGCTGGGCAAAAGCGGCATGGGGATGCATCTACGGCCAATGGATTTGCGAGGCGGGAATTTTTGTGTACGATTACGACCGTTTTGTGCCTACCGCAATGCTGGAAATAATGAGCAAATACAAACTGACAAGTTTTTGCGCGCCGCCTACAATTTACCGTTTCTTTATAAAGGAAGATTTGAAAAAATACGATTTTTCTTCCTTAAAACATTGCAGCGTAGCGGGAGAGCCGCTGAATCCCGAAATCTTTGATCAATTCCTTGCAGGGACAGGCATCAAACTGAGGGAATGTTACGGGCAAACAGAGCTGACCGTTTCTCTTTGCACATGGCCGTGGCTTGAACCAAAACCCGGCTCAATGGGAAAACCCGCGCCCGGTTACGATATCGACTTGGTGCGCGAAAACGGCGCATCCTGCGACATGGGCGAAGAAGGCGAGATCGTCGTAAGAACAGACAAACGAAAACCGTATGGAATGTTCGGCGGCTATTTCAGGGACGAAACACTGACATCGAGCGTGTGGCATGACGGCGTTTACTATACCGGGGATGTTGCATGGAAAGACGAAGACGGTTATTATTGGTTTGTAGGGCGAAACGACGATGTAATCAAAAGTTCCGGTTACAGAATCGGACCGTTTGAAGTTGAAAGCGCGTTATTGGAACACCCTGCCGTTTTGGAATGCGCCATTACAGGCGTACCGGACGAAGAGCGCGGAACGGCGGTAAAGGCAACGATTATACTTGCAAAAAATTTTACGGCTTCTGAAGAATTAAAATTGGAGCTTCAGAACCATGTAAAGAAAACAACGGCGCCGTATAAATATCCGCGCGTAGTTGAGTTTGTAAGCGAGCTTCCCAAAACCATAAGCGGAAAAATTCGCCGCGTTGAGATTCGGGAAGAAGACAAGAAAAAATAAGGAGAAGCACATGGACTTAAAAGAACACTTAAAGGAAATATCAGGAAACGATTATATTGATTCGGAATTGTTTACCAAGTTCAGCGTAAAGCGCGGACTTCGTAACGAAGACGGCACAGGCGTTCTTGTAGGTCTTACTCGCGTCGGCGATGTACACGGCTACGATGTCAAAGACGGAAAAAAAGTTGCCGTTCCCGGCAAGCTTTTTTACCGGGGAATCGACGTTGAAGAAATTGCCTCCGAAGCCGCGAGCCAAAACCGCTTTTGCTTTGAAGAAACAATTTATCTCCTTCTCTTTGGAAAGCAGCCTGACAAAAAACAGCTTGAAGAATTCAACAAATTGGTCGGCGAATCAAGACCGCTTCCCAATCATTTTATAGAAGACGTAATCATGAGAGCGCCGTCACGCGACATCATGAACAAACTTGCCTCTTCCATACTCGCGCTTTATCCTTATGATGAAAACCCGGAAGACCAGTCTCCCGAAAACGTTCTTCGCCAGTGCGTTGAATTAATCGCCCGTTTCCCAAGCATCGCCGCCTACTCCTACATGTCAAAGAAACACCACTTTGATCATGAAAGTTTAATTATTCATCAGATTGATCCGTCATTGTCCTGCGCGGAAATACTTCTTTCGCTAATCAGACCGGATAAAAAATATACTCCGTACGAAGCGCAGCTTTTGGATTTGGCGCTTGTGCTTCACGCGGAACACGGCGGCGGCAACAACTCGACATTTACGGTTCATGTTGTTTCTTCTTCCGACACCGACACATTTTCTTCGATTGCCGCAGGCATCGGCTCGCTCAAAGGTTATAAGCACGGCGGAGCAAACGCAAAAGTAATCGAAATGATGGACGACATTAAAGCGAACGTAAAAAACTGGGAGAGCGAGAAAGAGGTATCCGATTACCTTGAAAAAATCCTTAAGGGTCAGGCTTATGACGGCACAAAATTGATTTACGGACAAGGACATGCCGTTTATACAATCACAGACCCACGCGCAACATTACTGCGCGACAAAGCAAAAGCGCTCGCAGAAGAAAAAGGCATGATGAAGGAATACAATCTTCATTGTTTAATTGAAAATCTTGTTCCCACAGTCTTTAAGAGGGTAAAAGGCTCCGACAAAGACATCTGCACAAACGTCGATTTCTACTCAGGCTTTGTTTACAGAATGCTCGGAATACCCGAAGACTTAAACACGCCGATTTTTGCAGTAAGCCGAATCGCGGGCTGGTGCGCTCACCGCTTGGAAGAAATTATCGCAGGCGGCAGAATTATCCGCCCTGCCTACAAATGCGTACAGCCTCAGCTTGGGTATACAGGATTGGATAAGAGATAATTATTATTACAAAGGCATAGACAAAACTTTACGCGAATGTTTTATACCTTTTAAAATAAAGGCATGGATGCAAAGCCCTGCCGGGAGCAGTTGGCTCTGGCATTTATCAACGCAGCCGTTAGCTGGCATTTTTAACGCAGACCATAGACGCCCGCAAACTTTTTTACCTGCGCTCTTTCAAGTGATTATTGAGCATACGATTTGGAAAAATAAATCTGTAACGGCGAGGAACTTTAAAAGCGGTTTTAGCATATGCGTATCGCCTTTTCGTTTTAAAAATAAATATCATTTCTGTAATAAATATAGATACTCTTTGATGTGAATATTACGATTATTTAAATTTCGGCTTCCTCTGAAGGTATTGTACTTAGTTTCTAAAATTTCCAATTTTCCAATCTTTTCTAATAATTTAATCATTTCATAATGTTTGATAAACCCCTCCGAGTTAAAGGAAATTAACAAATATTTTGCATTTATATTTTCTACAAGATGGGTTAATGAATTTAATGCGTGGTTTTTTTTATTAAAAAAAGAACGTCTCCATCCTTCAGGAATGCCTGATATCTTGCTGGTTTTTTCGGGGTATTTATAATCAAGTATTAAATTTAACATAAAATAATTGGAGCCATAAGGATGCTGATTATATGGCGGATCGATATAGGCAAGGTCAACTTCGGGAAGCGTTTTTATTATTTCATTTGAATCGTCATTGTATACCTGTACATCACAGTTAAAATTGCTAAATACAGGAAACGGCAAAATAATATCTCCTGTTATTCTGGGCAGCGCATCGCTATTCTCACCGCCAAATTGTCCAATACCCGTTTCCTTATTTTTGTAAAAACCCTTAAATACACCGGATGTATTTGCATGTATTGATGCTTCTGACAGTAAAGGCGCTAAAAAATATTTTTGATAATTTTCAGGAATATTTTCTATCAATTGCCTTACTGTATCAATGTATATTGCGTTTTTCTTTGTATAAAAAGCTCGTTCGCCTTTTTTAATATTTCCATCATCCTTTGGCGCATACAATTCAGAAATAATACCGCTTTTTAATTCTTTATCTGTTTCAGATATTATTTTATTGTAATAGTCCCGTAATATTACAATATTTATTTCATTTTCATTTGATAAATAGCATTCATTTATTACCTTTGAATATTTTTCCAGATCGTTTGTAATTAATAGTTCTGAAAATTGTTTCAAATACCTTGCAACGATACCGGAACCGCTGAATACATCGAAAGTTTTTATTTTATTTTTATTTAATTTATTAATTGCTTTTTTAATTCCAATCTCAATAAAAGGCAATAAACTTCTTTTATTGCCTATATATGTTATTATTTGCTTATTTAAGTATGATTCATTTTCATTTATCATACATTATATTGTATATCAAGAATATTAATAGTCAATACTTTATAATATCAAGAGCGGTGACGGAATGCCCTGTGGGCGTCTATGGTCTGCGTGGATAATGTCAGCTAGCGGCTGCGTAGAAAAACGCCAGAGCCATTTAGCCCACGGAGTATTTCGTCACCGTCATTGTAATATAATGTATTTTAAAGAATTAATTCTTATTATATAATCCATTCAACATTAATATCTCCGGTCTATATTCAAAATGCATTGTGTCAATTAATGCCCAATTGCCGCCCCAGATAAAACCGTGTTCTTCAAAAATCCTGATAACCGATTCTGGCGGCATGTAATAATTGGTGCGGTTTATTTCGACTGTGTTGCCTTCGTTCCAGCGCCAGTAAGTCAAGCGTTCACCCAAATCTCTTGGCAATAAGTCAACGGCAATGCCGTATGAATGATTGCTTCTGCGGCTTGTTTCGGCGATTACGCGCCAAGTCCAGCCAAAACTCGGCGTTCCTGTGTGAAGCTCTGCAATCCATTCACTGATGGAAATGTCTTCGTTCATTGCGGCGCGAATATGTTCCGCTACACTGTCAAGTTTTGGTTTAATGTAAGGATGGACAAGCATTTTTACGCCGAAAAAATTGTATTTTTCCTGCAAATCCCAGCTTGTGTCTTCGTTAGGTGACATGTAAAGAGCGTCAAATAAAAATGAAGAGCCTACGGAATAAACGGGGTTTTCCAAAAAGACGCGTCTTTGCGCTTCTGTGCCTGTAAACGGATATGCGTAAAAATCATAAGGAAGATATTCCTCCCAATAGCCGCGCATATCTTCGGACAGAAAACGTCCGTGCGCATAATAAAAACGCTCGCCGTTTACAAGCATTGTCCAATCGTTGTCTAAAAACTCTACGTTTCTTATTTTATCGGGATAGCATTGAGCAAATGCAAGCAGTATTTTATGCTGAGCTTCCAAATCGTCCGCAATTGTAACCGTAGAAGGAACAGGCAGGGGATAATCGTTCTGCTCCGCCTTATTAAAAAGACCGCAGCAGGATAATAATAACGCAATTGCAAAACAGCCAAAAAACGATTTAATTAAAAGCTCCATCCAAGAGACAGGGTCATGCGGGGACCGCCTGCGAAAATAAAGGTTTCCAGAAGCTGAAAGTTTTCTTCCAAGTCTTCAAGACCTGTCATGGGAAAATTTGAAACACCGAATATTCCTTTCTGAAACTGGTTCGTCAGACTCTCGCCGAATGCAGCCCCGATATCATAACCTATGGAAGGCTCAAAAGTAAAACCTTTGTTTTTTCCGAAACGTATGCGCCAACCCGCTCTCGTGCCGAATTTTATGGAATGTCTTTCAACAATAAGAGAAATATCACCTGAATAAACATTACCAATTGGATCGGTTACTGACGCGTTGCCATCCAATCCAATATTTAAATAAGTATAACCAATAAGACCACCCATAAAAAATGTTCCGTTAAACGGATAAAAACGAAATTGGTTCTCAAATGTAATTTTATATACATTGATATTACTAATATTCACGCTGTCAAAACTGAAATTAATTCCCGTACCAAAACCCAAATAGTCCAACCGCCACGCCAAAGAAATGCGATCGTCAATATTTCTTTCATATTGAATGCCAATGCCAAAACAATAAAATCCGGTTACTTGATCGCCGCCTATACTTTTTACCACTTCCGGCGCACCCAAACCCAAAATTACGGGAGCAACATCCAAGGTGAATGTGTTATATGCAATGGCATTACTCTCGGGAGTATTCTCCAAAGCATTCTCCTGACCAAAAGCAACTCCTGCAAAAAACGCTGCAATTAAAAGCGAAGTTAAAATTTTCTTTGTCATTATTCGTCTGCTTCCTGTACTTTGAATTCTGCGCGCGCCTTGATTACATCGTCCGCAATACGTCCGGAAATCGGCGCATAATGGCTAAAATCCACATTAAACGAACCGGTTCCCGATGTAATCGAGCGAAGGTCTATCGAATAACGCAGGAGTTCCGCCATTGGCACTTCTGCGCGCACTTCCGCAATGCCGCCCGCAGAATCCTGCCCAAGAATCTTTCCGCGCTTTCCGGAAAGATCGCTCATAACGTCACCAAGATATTTTTCTTCGATAAAAACCGTAAGGTTCATAATAGGTTCAAGAAGCGTGGGCGCAGCCTGTTTCATAGCTTCGCGGAAAGCATTTCGCGCGGCGAGCTTGAACGAAAGTTCGTTCGAGTCTACCGGATGATATTTGCCGTCCGTCAGTTTTACTTCGACATCAACGACAGGATAGCTCGCCATGGAGCCGTGCGCCATTCCTTCGATTAAACCTTTTTCTACGCCGGGAATGTAGTTCTTTGGAATTGCGCCGCCAAAAATCGCATTTACAAATTCGTAACCTTCGCCGCGTCCGCGCGGAGCAATCTCAAGCACGACCTTGCCGTATTGTCCATGACCGCCTGTCTGCTTTTTGTGCGTATATTCCGCGCCGTTTTTTTTGGTAATCGTTTCGCGGTATGCAATTCGCGGAACCCGCGTTTCAACTTCGATTTTTTGGTTTGCCTTAATTTTATCCAAAATGATATTGATTTGAAGCTCGCCCATGCCGGAGATAACCGACTCTTTTGTTTCCACGTTATAATGGAAACGGAAAGTCCTGTCTTCTTCTGTCGCGCGTACAAGGAACTCGCCAAGTTTGTCTTCGTCTTTTTTTGCAACCGCATTTACCGCGACAGAATGAACAGGTTCCGGCAGGCGTAATGGCACATAACCGGGACCGTCCGATGCGGCAAGCGTGTCGTTTGTTTTAAGCGTAGCGGCTTTTGCAATAATGCCGATATCACCCGCAAACAATTCACGCACTTCTTCCAGCTTTTTACCCTGGCATGTATAAAGTTTTCCGATTCGCTCTTTTTTATTTTCCGTTACATTGACAGTCTCACTGTCCGCCGTCAATTTTCCTGTAATGATTTTTAACCATGAAAGTTTTCCGGAGAACTGATCATAATTGGTTCTTATTACAAGCGAAGACATCGGCTTGTCGGAATCGATTGTAACAGGCGTTTCCGCGCCGTCTGCGCCGCGAGTTGCATCTTTTGCAGTGCGCGGATTGGGAGCTGCGTCAACGATAAAATCCATAAGCGGCAAAATGCCGGAATTTTTTAAAGGAGCGCCTGCAAACGCCGGCACATATTTATTTTCGGCCAGCGCTTTTACAAGACCAACTTTCATTTCATCGGAACTTAACGATCCGTTTTCGATATATTTTTCCATCAGACTGTCATCGCCTTCGGCAGCCGCTTCGATCAATTTTTCGCGAGCCGCTGCAACCGCATCCTTAAATTCTGCAGGGATGGCTTCTTCTTTTTCTATCGCATCACCTTGAACCGTATACGCTTTTTCGTGAAGCACGTCGATAACGCCTTTAAAACCGCCGCCGCTTCCCATCGGAAGAGTAATCGGCACAGCATCAACCTTAAATTTTTCTTTTATGTCGGCAAGGGTCTTGTTAAAATCAGCCTGATCGTTATCAAGCTTGGTAATAAAAACGCCTCTTGGCTTTCCGTTTGCATCAAGGCTGCGCCAAAGTTTAACAGTCTCGATCTGAACGCCGGATTTTCCGTCTACCATTAAGAGCGCAAATTCCGCAGCGCGAAAACTCAATATAACAGCGCCTGTAAAATCCGACGAACCGGGCGTGTCAAACAAATTGATTTTTGTCCCGCTTCGCTCGACATGTCCCATCGCGGCATATATCGATATTTTTCGTTCTATTTCCTCCGGGCTGTAATCGCTGGTCATTTTCCCGGATTCCAAGGTCTCTGCCCTTTGAATTACGCCTCCTGCAAACAGTAAGTGTTCAAAAAGGGTTGATTTTCCGGTCTGTCCATGGCCGGCAATAGCGACATTTCTGATTTTTTCTGTTGAATGGCTCACAAAGCGCTCCTTTGGAAATATTCTTCTATATATATTGCCCTGTTTAAAGGCAGTTGTCAAGGAATTTTTGCCTCCGAAAATAATCAAATAGCCTTACAATCTTTATTGTGTTAAAATGAAAAAATATGAAATTCTATCAGTTTTACAGTCTTGGATTATGCTCCCTTGGAATTGCCGAAGATGAAGGCGCAATTTCCAATGTTTTTTTTGGCAACAACAAACCGCCCAAGGGTTTTGAGAAACACGAGACCCCATTAATAAAATCGACCGCAGCGCAGCTTGAAGAATATTTTAATAATAAACGAAAAGTCTTTAACATACCGATCTCCTTTAACGGAACGCCGTTTAAAGTTAAAGTCTGGGAAGCTCTTCTTACCATCCCCTTTGGCGAAACCAAAAGCTACGGCGAAGTTGCCGCCATGATCAATAAGCCAAAAGCTTGCAGAGCTGTCGGTATGGCAAACAACACCAATCAAATTGCCATCATTATCCCATGCCACCGCGTCATCGGACACGATGGCAGTCTTGTCGGCTACGCAGGGGGACTGGAAATAAAAAAGAAATTGCTCGAACTGGAGAGAACGGCAGAATGAATTTATTAAAAAAAACAATTCTCGTCAGATAACGCTAATTGTTTACTCGCCGATTATTTTAATCAATAGTCGTTTTTTTCGCTGCCCGTCAAACTCACCGTAAAAAATCTGTTCCCATGGACCAAAATGCAGTTTGCCGCCGGTTACGGCAACAACCACTTCGCGTCCCATTATTTGTCGTTTAAGATGCGCATCGGCATTAACCTCGCCTGTGTTGTGCCTGTATGACGAAACAGGCTCATGGGGCGCAAGTTTCTCCAGCCACACATCAAAGTCGTGATGCAGCCCCGACTCATCGTCATTGATAAAAACACTGGCGGTAATATGCATGGCATTTACAAGGCATAATCCCTCTTGAATGCCCGATTCCTGCAACAGGGCGTCTACTTCGCCTGTAATATTGATAAATTCTCTCGGTTTTTTGGTGTTTACCCACAATTCTTTGGTTATTGACTTCATGACTAATTATGCCATTTTCTGCCGGAAAAATAAATGCACTTGTCTTAAAATTGAATTTAGTGTATTATTTGGTACAACCTCACTTACCGTGATTAGCCGGCGTGGCGGAATGGCAGACGCAGTAGACTCAAAATCTACCGTACGCAAGTATGTATGAGTTCAAGTCTCATCGCCGGTATTAAAGGAGTGTAGAATGGAAAAGCTGCATTTTTTGGAACACAGCGACAATAACGAAGAAAAGGCCGTACATCTGCAAAAACTGATGAACAGCATGGTTGTTGTTTTTGCAGAAATTATTGATAACCGCGACAAAGGCATTGTAGGCCATCTTGAGCGCACAACAAAGTTCTTAAAAATATTAACGGATGCAATGATAGAACACAAAGTATATAACAGCGAACTCGGCGAATTTGATTTAAATTCGCTCTATTCCGCTTCGCGCCTGTACGAAGTCGGCAAAATATTCATACCGGAAATAATTTTGAACAAACCCGGCAAATTGACACAGGAAGAATTTGAGATTATGAAAACCCATGCAATCCAAGGCGAACGCATAATAGACAGAATTTCGTTAATGACAGAAGCAAAAGTTGAATTTTTGCATCATGCCAAATTATTCACAGGGTATCATCATGAACGCTGGGACGGAAAAGGGTACCCGTGCGGATTGGACAGATTGAACATTCCACTTCAGGGACGCATCATGGCAATAGTCGATGTTTATAACGCGCTTGTTTCCGAACGCCCGTACAAGACGCCGTTTACTCCCGAAGAAGCTGTAAAAATAATAATGGACAGCACGGGCGAAATGTTTGATCCTTTAATTGCCGACGTATTTTTTGAAGTTAAGGAACAATTTTACAACGCCTAAAAAAAAGCGGCTGTCGTTGGCAGCCGCTTTAATTTTATTTTTGGAGAGAAATTTTACACTAACTTATCTGCAGCAGCAATTTCCTCTGCTCTGAGAGTTCCTTCCGCTTCGGTTATTATTCTGCTGCTGGGGTCTTTGCCTGTCATTGTCATGACGGCGTCCAAATTTATTTTGATTGCCAATTGACTGTCTCTGTGCCGGAGCGTCAAAATCGTAAGTTCTTCCGGCTATTGTAACGTTTACAGGACGAATGCTGTTTCTGTCGTTGTTTCTTACGCCAACAACCGTCACTCTTGTGCCTTCTGTTAATCCGTTAATAAAACCGATATAACGAGTCAGCATTGGAACCGGATAAACAGTGTCGCCGCTTGCAACCGCTACCATACCTCTTTGAAGCTGTAATGTGCCTTCTACCGTAACGGTATTATCTGTACGCTGACGGTTTGTCTGCTCAGGACGATTCATTCCTTCTCTTCGATTGCCTCTTTCCGGATTATTTGAGTCTGCTGCCTGCTGTTCCCTTACAGCTTGGGCAAAAACCATACCCGCAGTCAAACTTGCTATTAATATAAAAATCACCATTCTTTTCATACTTGCCTCCATGTTTGCAGTTTCTATATTTATAACCATAAACCAACAGAAGCGTTACAATATTTTTGCAACTTTTTATACTAACTGTGCTGAGCTGAAAGCGATATTAACGAGACAAGAAGCGATACTGCCAATATTGCAATATACACCGCAAGAGCCGCAGAAAACCCGATTGTCAAAACGAGCCAAATGCCCAATGTGTTAAAAACCGAACGATACAGGAAAACAAAACCATTAAAAACAACAGGCAAAACGGGAAGAAGCAGCACAAAAAGATAGCGCGGTCTTTGCCTTGCGCGATAACGCCAGGAAATAATTATTACAAAAATCGCCATCGGTAAAAAGAATAAAGCGGAGCCAAGCCGGTTTAACACTTCCGCTTGAAAAATCTGCTGAACATATCCTGCGTTATTCAGCCTGTTTGCCGCCGCAAAAAGCTCGTCAATCTGAAGATTGTCAAGTCCATGCCGCGCTTTTGCCGTAAGCAAAAAATCTTCATAACTTATATCCAGAATAATTCCGCCCAGGGGCTCTCTTCCAACAAGCCATTCGCTTTCAAAAAACCGATCTTTATTGTAACGATCCAGCGAATGGGTCAAAACAAGCACTTGCGGCTTATTATGAATGGTTATTGGAATTAGTTTTGCATAACGCGCGGTTCCGTTTGATTTTAAAATCATATATTCGTCAACATCCATGTAACTCAAACCAAATCCATAGGCGACATCGTTTGTAAGAGTAAGGCTGGAAAACCTCATCACCGCCCTGTTGTCTCCAACAGGAAGCGAAAACACAGCGCCTGTCAATATTTCGCCGACCGACAATTCCATTTCGTCAATAAAAAACGCGGTTTCCTTTGCGCCTGTTTCGCTTGCTTTAAAAAAATTTATTGCGTCGGGATCATCAGGCGTATAGGAAAGAAGTTCCTGAAATATATAATATGCGCGTATCCAATCGCCTGTTTGCATTGAAATGTATCCGTCAAGTTTTAATTGGAACAATTCATGAATGCGTGTCTCCCTTTTATCAGGCGCAAGAGACGCAATTTTTTCCCACGCTTCGCCTGCAAGCGCATTGGCGGCGACCGCTTCTACGCTGTTTCTTGCCGCAAGACGGCTTCCAAGATTTGCAAGCCAATGCGCATCAAAATATCTTTCTCTTTCAAACGCATTCCTGCTCATTGCAATTGCCTGCCCTGCGGTTACAGGCTGCTGATCGTCAGATAACGGCGAAATGCCCGCATAAAGATGTTCTCTTGTCAATGCGGCTCTTGCATGATCTGTCTGCACCTCTTCCCTTGCCTTTAGTCTTTCCATGTTAATGACAATTTCATCCCTAAGGTTATCCAAATCGGTATTTTGAAACCAAATACGATCGCAGATATTGATAAACTGCTGAGCTTCGAACCATTCGCCTTCGTTTCTGCGCTCTATTGCGTTATCCCTTGCAAGGTGATAAAGATAACCCGTATAGCGCATGTTTTCTTCGTAATTTTTTAACATTGGAAGCGCAAAAAAGAAAATTATGCCGTAAACAACCGCGGCAAATATGGCAGTAACGACAGAAGCGACAAGACGCTTAAAAAACACATCGGAAAAACTTTGATAATTTTCTTCGAACGAAGCAAGACCAAAAGGAATTACAAGCGCCGACAAGGCAAGAGCGGGAAACAAATTAAAAACTTCCAGGAACCCCTGAACAATCCGCCAGTTGCGCGAATACATCAATAAAGGAGCTTCCGATCCGGGATAAATAAACCTAAAAAGCAATATGAGCAGAATTGAAGCTGTCATATAAATCATGAAAATAAAAAATGGCGTTTTGATTTTTTCGCTAAATGTCATCGTCTTTCCGCCTTTTTGCAGCATACGACAAGAGCGAATAAATGTTCACAAGCATGCCAAATGCAAAAAACATTACAGGAAGACCGTATGAAACGGGAAATATGTTTCCAATATACGAAGAAATCAATTCCTGCATATGCGATGAATTAAAACTGGCAATAAAAGCCAATATTCCCCGGAAAGCAAGAGTGGCAAGAAAAAGATTGGCAAGCGGCCATGCGCTGAATTTAATCATGTAACCCAATGAACACAAAAGAAAAATCAAGGAACCGGTATGAATGGCATATTGAACAAAACCTTCGTTGAATTTTTCTCCGATTAAACTGGCGCATAAATTGATATCAATGGCAAGTTCTTCAACAAACCAGGGCGTATCGTCTCCAAATTGAATCGAAGGAAACAGCGAATTTTCATTTGCAGAATGTTGATATGACAACGGTTGTTCCGGTATTGCGGCAATACGCGGCCCGAACGGCTGCTCGGTACCCCTCAACAAAACAACCGCAGTTTCGTTTCTGTTAAGAGCGTCCGTAAGTATCAAACCGTTTCCGCCAATCTGAATGCCTTCGCTTCGAACGGGAGGCACAGTCTTCCATCGATCCAGACCTGTAGAAATTCCAAAACTAATAAAAAATGAAAGTGTCATAACGCAGAAGATCGCGGCAAAAGCCGAATACGATCTTCTTACGCAATAATTCAATGTCACCAATATAGAAGCAAACATGGCAAGCGACAGCGCCCAATGAGCGGCGGCAATCAACAATGTCATTGTTGTTTCCGGTTTTGGCGGAAGGCTCTTTGCCCAATCAACCCGTAAATGCAGAAACCTGAAACAGGCGGCAACTGCGAACATAAGCATGAAAGTAATGCTGAAAAATATGATTAATCTGGCTAATTTCCTCACAATAATAGATTATCATGCCGTTAAATGAGGCGCAAGTGTCTTTTATTGCAATTGTTATTGTGAAAATTTGAAAAACAGTTCATAATTGATCTATGGAAGCACAAGTAGCAGTCCTTGGAGCCGGAGCTTGGGGAACGGCAGTTGCAAAAGTAATTGCCGAAAAAGACAAAAATGTTCTCATGTGGAGTTTTGAAACATCTGTCAGAGACGATATAAATGAACGAGGGGAAAATTCCAGATATTTACCGGGTGTAAAATTACCAAGCACATTAAAAGCAACTTCCGACATTGAGGAAGCCGCCGAAGGAAAGCAATTTCTTATTTACGCATTGCCGTCAATGTTTCTTTTGGACACGTTAAAAAAGACATTGTCTGTAAGTTCCATACGCGACGGCAAATCGATCATTTCAGTTATAACAAAAGGTTTTCTTCCCACAGATCATAACGGTCCGCGTTTGATCCTCGAAACAATGGAAGATTATCTCCCCGGTTTTTATCGCAATTCGCTTGTATATATTTCGGGGCCAAGCCATGCAGAAGAAGTATCCTGCGGAAAAATAACCGGTCTTATAGCGGCAAGCGAAAACCCCAAAAATTCGATTCGTTTCAGGGATTTGCTAAAAAGCCCAAGATTGATGGTGTACTCGTCGCTTGATGTTCGCGGCGTACAATCTGCGGCGGCTGCAAAAAATGTTATTGCAATCGCATTCGGAATGCTGGACGCATTAAAAACAACAGGACAAAACGAAATGTTCGGCGACGGAACGGAATCGCTTTTGCTCGCGGCAGGATTAAACGAAATACAAATTCTGGGCAAGGCGCTGGGAGCAACCCATGCCGAAACATTTACGTCAATTTCCGGTATCGGGGATTTGGACGTAACGTGCCGATCCATCCACGGAAGAAACCGCCGCTTTGGCAGAGACATAATAGAAAAAAACATTTTGGAGCCTTACAAAAACATCGACGATCTTTTATCCAGGATCGGCGAAATCGGCTATCTGCCTGAAGGCGTTGCGGCGGCAAAATATATACGCATTCTTGCGGACAAGCACAAATTAAAAATGCCGGTTTCCATCGGATTATGCAAACTCCTTAACCGCGAGCTTGATCCGCATGAGTTCTGCAAAAATCTTCTTACAGTTTGGGATATGTAATGAATTTACCCAATGCGCTGAATACTTATTTTGGTTCCGCCTTAATTATTATCATTATTATGGCAGAATGCACGATAAACTATGCCGGAAACAGAAAAGGCAAAAAAGCATTCAGCGCCATATTGGTTATAACGCTGTTTTCATTAATCGTCGATTTCCTTTTAAGCTATTTTATAACAGGCAAAGGCGACGAATTGACATTTTCTTTGACAAAATTTATTTGGCCGTTTTTATCCGCTTTGTTTCTGTATGTTTATTTGTTCATAATGTTAAAGGAAAACAAAACCGACAGTTTGACAGGGCTTGATAACCGCTACAGTTTCTTTGAATATATCGGAAGAATTTCCAGAAACAAAAGCGGCGATTCATGGTCAATTGCAATGCTCGACATCAATAATTTTAAGTCGATAAATGACATTTACGGACATCTGGAAGGAGACAATGCCCTGCTAAATCTTGCACGCGCAATCAAAAAATGCTCAAAAAAATCCGATTTTACCGCAAGATACGGCGGCGATGAATTCATTCTTGTTGCAAAAACAGAAACGGGCATAAATGATTTTATTTCAAATATCGAAAATGAACTTACCGTGTATAACGATGCAAGCGAAAAACTTTATAATATAGAAATCAGTTACGGGTTTGACACATTCCAGGCGAACGGAAACAGACCCATAAACGAATTCCTTGTTCATATTGACAAATTAATGCATAAAAACAACGAAGAAAAACGCAGGGCAGGAGACAGAATATAATGAATATTTTTGAATATTTCAATACTGCCATTTTATCCTGCATCATAATCATACTTATATCGATAGATTACATGCGCAAGTACAGCACGGACAATTTCCAGCGAAAACTGCTGCTTGCCGTTTTGGTTTCCGTTTTTGTTGCCGCGCTTTTCGATTATTTGGGCCTTACATTGGAAAGAAGCTCAAGTTATTTATTCAGCATAAGAAGAATGTCCGAGAATTCCGCCATGGAAACAAACACAAAATTGCGCATTATTTGGTCTGTCTATTTGCTGGCGCGAAATTGTTGCTTTTATTACGGAGCGGTATTCATTGAATATTTTGCGCATGGAAATGTCGCAAAATCAAGAGTTTCCTTTATTGTTACAACTGTCTTTCTTACGCTTTTTGCGACAAGCCTTATCCCGAATTTCACCCAAGGTTATTATTTCAGCGTAACAAGAGACAACATTTATGTTCCGGGCTCTTTATACATGATTCAAATTCTTATCAGTTACCTTCCGATCATATTGATATTAATTAATGTTACAATTGCGCCGAAACAAATTAAGCGAACCCAGATATTTTTAACAATATTTTTTGTAATCATATCCGCAATCGGCGCCGCAATAGACATAGTGTTCAGGGTTACAAACATTTTATGGCCGTGCATTACAACCGCGTTACTGTACGTTTATTTCTTCATAATAAGAACGGACGCCAAAATTGACAGCCTTACAGGAATTGGAAACAGAAATAATTTTTATGAATACATAAATCACCTTTCCAAACAATCGGAGAAAAAAGAATACAAATTCATAAAAATCGATCTTGAATATTTGGAAAAAATCAACGATTCGTTCGGCTATATGGAAGGCGACAATGCTCTGCGCGACACAAGCACGATAATCAAAAGCTGCATAAGGCACACGGATTTTGCAGTTCGTTACGGCGGCGACGAATTTATCATAATCACGACGGCGGACAACGACAGTCAGCGCATCATGGATCGCATCATGGATTATATTGACACGCAGAACAAGAAACAAACAAGGCCTTACATGCTTTCGATAAATTACAGTTACGATGTTTTTACGACCAACTCAAGCTATTCCATACAGGATTTTCTGTCCCATCTGGATGGTAAAATCCAAAAAAATAAGGCAAAATAATCAGAGGCAAAAATGTTCGAAAAATTAACGGGAAAAATCAATGATGCGCTTCGCTTTGTAACGGGAAAATCCGCAATAAGCGAAAAAAATATCGAGGATGCTGTCGAAGCAATCAAAATGGCGCTATTGGAAGCGGATGTAAACCTGCGCGTTGTGCGCCGCTTTGTCAATTCGACAATCGAAGAAGCAAAAGGCGAAAAAGTTCTACGTTCCGTAGACCCGGGTCAGCAGTTTGTAAAAATTGTCCATGACAAACTTGTTTCCTTTCTGGGAGACGAAGATCCGCAAAGCCGCGCCTTAAAGCTTCGCGGCCCCGATGTAATTACCACGATATTAATGCTTGGACTGCAAGGTTCGGGCAAAACAACAAGCGCGGTAAAGTTGGCTCTGCGCTTGAAAAAAGACGGACGAAAACCGATGCTTGTCGCATGCGACCTTGTCCGCCCTGCCGCAATGGAACAGCTTTTTGTTCTTGGCAACCAAATCGGAATCCCTGTTCATAAGGAAGAAGGCGCAAAAGACAGCGTAAAAGTTTATCAGGATGCAATGGCGTGGGCCAAGAAGAACATGATCGACACAATGATAATCGACACCACTGGCCGCATGCAAATTGACGAACCGATGATGGAAGAGCTTTCCCGTTTAAAGAAAGCCGCAAATCCCGACGAAATGCTGCTTGTTGCAGACTCCATGACAGGACAAGCCGCCGCGGACATTGCAAAAACTTTCGACGAAAAAATCGGCTTAACGGGCGTTGTATTAAGCAAGTTCGATTCCGACACCCGCGGCGGCGCCGCCTTGTCGCTGAAAACAGTAACCGGAAAGCCGTTAAAATTTACGGGCACCGGAGAAAAACCCGAAGATTTTGAACCGTTCCATCCGGAACGGATAGCAGGCCGAATTTTGGGCATGGGCGACGTTGTAAGCCTTGTGGAAAAAGCGCAGGAAGTCTTTGACGAAAAAGAGGCGATTGAACTCCAGAAAAAAATGGAGAAAGAAAACTTTACCCTTGATGATTGGCTAAACCAAATCCGCTCCATGAAAAAAATGGGCAGTCTGCAAAAAATGATCGAAATGATTCCCGGAATGCAGGGACAAATAAGCGAAGACGATATTGACAAGGCTGAACTTAAAAGCCAAGAAGCGATTTTAAGCTCCATGACAATCAAAGAGCGCAACAATCACCTGATTATCGGCCCGCCGCGCAGAAGCAGAATCGCGCGTGGTTCTGGAACATCCGTAGCGGAAGTATCCCGTCTTTTAAAGAAGTTCGAAAAAATGCGCGGCATGATGAAAAAGATGGCCAAAGGTAAAGGCGGTTTTCCCGGCATGCAGGGAATGGGTTTTTGATTATTTCTTGATTTTTTTATCAACCGTTAATGCGACTATTCCAAAAATGATGCAGAGCGGCATGCTGAACACAACAAACCAAAAGAACGTGTGAATGCCAAAACCTCTTCCCTTTACAAGAAAGAAAATCGTAACGCATGCAAAGAGCGCAATTTGAATGCCAAAGAAACAATATTTAATAATTTTTTCCAAAAATTTTTTATCAGGCATATTAAATTTTATTTTGTTTAACCCAATCGACGATTTCGTCCGCCCTGCCGAAAACAAGTCCCGTTACGGTATCGGCACAACCGTAATAAATTGCAATCCTGCCAGTATCCTTGTCAACAAGCGCGGCAACAGGGAATGTAACATTTGGCACATCGCCTGCAAGCTCATAAATCTCGCGAGGGTTGATAATGTACGGACGAGCTCTGGCAATTACCTTCCACGGCTTGTCAATATCCATTAATGCCGCGCTGAAAGAATAGACAAAACCGTTGCAGCTTGTCAGAACGCCGTGATAAAACACAAGCCAGCCTTCTGTTGTTTCGATCGGGCAGGGCCCCGCTCCGATTTTGGTACTCTGCCAGCCTTCGCACGGCGACATCACATGACGATGTTTTCCCCAATAAATCAAATCGGGGCTTTCCGAATAGACAATATCTCCAAACGGCGTATGACCCGAATCGCTGGGGCGGCTGTACATGGCATAATTTAAAGAACCTTTGGCGCTTGCGATCTTGCGGGGAAAAAGCGCGCCGTTACGATTAAACGGCATCATTGCATTTTCCATTTGATAAAACTTTTTAAAATCATAAGTGTAGCCTATGCCTAGGCATGGGCCGTGATAACCGTTACACCAAATAAGATAATAACGGTCTTCTATAAAAATAACGCGGGGGTCGTACTTGTAATCGGAATCGGGTATATCGGGATTGTCTTTGATGAACTTAATCGGCTCATCGTCAATAATCCAATTAATCCCGTCCTTGCTCCTACCCGCATTTATATCCATGTGGCGCGCAGTATCATCGCACCGGAAAACGCCCGCAAAGCGGAAGTCGCCGTCCTTAAAAGGAACAACAGCGCTGTTAAAAATGCTGTTACTCCTTAAAGTTAAATCCCTGGGAATAATCGGGTTTTTCGAAAACCGCCACATCGGCGTTTCCAAAGAAACGCCTTTTTTATTTTCTGGCGGCCTGTCTTCCCAGGGAATATCAGGCAAACTGTATCCGTTTACAATGATACTGCTCATGCCGAATAACTATCTTCTGTTCGCGTCTGCAATCAAAGCATTCCAGTTCTGCGAAACGGCTTCGATTAACTGCGCCGGTTCACCGTCATGGTGCCAAATTTCCCAAGCAATGCCGCCGCGGTTAAGTCCCGGAACATGCAAGTGATATTTCCACTGCCATAATGCCCTGTTACGAATCATTGCAACTGTTTCATCAACAGCTCTTCTGTCTCTGTAGTTGGGATATTCGCCGAGTCTCCAGTTTTCATCAACAGGAGTAACCCATGCTTGCACTGCCCAAAGAATTGCATCAACCTGTGCGTCAGTAAATCCGCGCGCAGGAATAACCATTACGTTTTCATCGTTAAATACTGTGTACTGGTTGGGTCTTCTTGGGCCTTTGGGAGGCAGAACCATTCCCCAGTTATCTCTCATGTTGCGAAGATCGTTTGTTGCAAGATACTGCTGATCGATGCGCATTGCGACTCTTCCGTCCTGGAATTCGGGAATGTGCCAGTTCCATGCAGCGCCTTCCGGTTTCGGCTTCATGACGCCTTCATCTCTCAGTCTCATGTAGAACTGAACTGCTTCGATAAATGCGGGCGTATTTGTTGCATTTGAAAGACGGCCGTTTCTGTCTCTGCTTACATAATTTGCGCCGTTACTTGAAATAAGAGCGTCAAGAATTTCTGTCGAAAGGTCCGCAGGCATTGCATAAGTATCCATGATACCGTCATTGTTTCTGTCTCTTGTAAGCTGTTTGCAAATTTCAAGGAACCTGTCCCATGTCCACTGACCGTTTCTCTGCAAGTCATAAGGAAGGTTTTCATCAAGACCGGCTTCCCTAAAGAGTCTCTTGTTCCAGAATACGCATGCAGCGTGATAGCTTCCGCCGTAACCGTCGGCAAAAGCAAATGTTCTGTTGTTAAATGTAAAAGCCTCTGTTACTACCTGGTTCCATTCAACCGGTGTAGTTGCAGTCCAGTCGATAACTCTGCGTGAAGCTACGTTATAAAGCAGATTCTGCCTGTATAAAGCAAGAGCCCAGTCCGGCTGAAGACGGAATACAGAAGCGGCAGGTCTTCCTGCCATCATCGAGGTTGCCGCAACCTGCGACATTTCGTTCCAGCTTGCAACGTTCCTGTCCTGCATTGTAAATCCGTACTGCTGAACAAGTCTTCTGCGATAATCAAGCTGTCTCTGCTGAAAATCACTGTTTGCCCAACCCGATCTCATCGGGGGATTATTGGCAGGGTTGTAATCCATCCACCAGTTTCCGACTATAATGTTCATCCCTCTGAGCGTATTAGCAACAGCGCGCGGCGCATCAGGAATACGAACCTGAGCAAAGGCGGAAGCTACACTAACGAACAACGCTGCAATAACAAGACAAGCAATTAATAAATTTTTCTTTGACATCTTTTCCTCCAAAAAAATATATTATCTCAAGCGCTTTAACTGTTACACAGTTTTAACTGCTACGCAGTTTTACTGCTGCGCAGTCACCGTTAGGCGTTTTACCGCTTTACGGTGCGCATGAAACCACATCAATAAAACCCAACTTGAATGCATTGGGTTACATTTTTATACCTGTCTGGCTCAATGATTCAACGAATGCTTTTTGAGCAACCAGATACAAAATTATCAGGGGAGCAAGGCACATCAGCATTCCTGTTGCAATCATTGCCTGCACATAACCAACCGGCGCAGTTGACGCAACTGCCGCTCCGCTGACCGAATTAACCTGCGCCCACCATTGCGTTATTCTTTCTGCAATTGAACCCAATCCGCTGGAAAGCATGCTGTAATTTCTAAGGAACAATGTCGAAAAGAACGAATCGGTCCACTGCCAGACGAAAGAGAACAGGAAACACGAAGTAAGCATCGGCGTTGCATCGGGAAGCATAATCCTGATAAAGGTTTTAAATTTTCCGCAGCCGTCCACCCATGCCGCTTCTTCAAGTTCCTTGGGCATTCCCCTGAAATACTGCCTTAACATAAAAATATACAAACCGCTTTTCAGTCCCATTCCCGTAGCGGAAAGAAGCCAATAGCCAACTACATTGTTTAGCAGATTTATCGGCTCGCCCGTAATCAAACGGAAAATGCCGAAGATGTCAAAGAAGTGGAAGTTCAAATAAAGCGAAGCCATAATCGTATGCGGCGGAACAACGATAATAAGCATAACGCAGAAAAACCAAAAACCCTTTAACGGGAATTTGTACCGCGCAAAACCGTAAGCCGCCAGAGTACAAGCCGCTATTTGCAGCACAGAGCTGATTGTAACAATGAGGAATGTCTGAAAAAGCGAATCCCAATACCTGATTAAATCGGATGCAACCTTATAATTGTTCGTTGTAAAATTGCGCGGAATGCTGATTACGGTACTGTCGTACAAATCCTGTTCCGCCATAAAGCTGACGCTCAATTTGTCCAAAAGCGGCTGGATTATAAGAAAGCACATTCCAAAAAGGAGAATGGTTCTGCACACCTTAAAGGTAATTTCCATCGCCTTTTTCTTTTGATGATAATTTCGGGAGATTTTACCCCAATTTGCCGTTGTTTCGTTGTTATAAGTTACTTCACTCATAGTAGTATACCCTCTTTGAAATTATTGCCATTGCAATGCCAATAATCGAAATTACGGCAAGGAAGTAAACCCAGGCCATTGCAGTACCAAAACTGAAATTCAACATTTTTATCGTGGTTAAATTGATTTTTTCCATAACCCGATTATCCGTTCTTATAAAGTAATCCACAACGCTGTAAACAATATTTACAAGAATCAAGGAGCTTACCATCGGGAATGTAATTTTCCAGAAGCATTCCCAACTTGTCGCGCCTTCAATTTTTGCAGCTTCAAACATGCTTGGCGGAATTGTCTGAAGAGCGGACAAGAAGATGATTATCTGAATGCCGGAAGCCATTGCGATGTCGTAAATCTGATTGATTATGGCGAAAATATAACCCATAAAATCGCTTGCCGCGCCTTCCGCAACTAGAATGTTTTCCAGAACTTTTGTAACGGAAGATTTCATCAAGTTTCCTTCCTTGATGATGTCCGCCATGCTGTTTAATAGCGAGTTGTTCGTTTCCAACCCAATCATTACGCCGGAAGAAAGAATGACAGGAAGGAAGAAAATGGCGCGGACAAAACCCCTTGCCTTAAACTCCTGATTTAAAATAAGCGCGACAAAGAGACTGAAAATGATGATTGCAGGAACTATTAAAAGCATTCGTCCTATTTCTTCCACGACAAACCTGTTAAACTCCGGGTCTACCGCCACAACGCGAATTACGTTTTCCAGACCGACAAACTGCATGGTAAAGCCGTGTTTTTCGTTGTCGATTTTTACATCGCTAAAAACCATCTGCAGCGATTCTACAATTGGCAAAAACATAAAAGCCAAAAATCCAATTATAAACGGCAGTAAAAACAAATACCCCGTAATTGCATTTTTGCCTTCGAGCGTCAATGATAATTTGTTATCTCTCTTAATGAAATACATTATTCCCCCTACCTGCCTTGCCTGAGTACAATATAGCTGTTTGCATCTATGTTATTTCCATTGTACGTATATGCGTTTTCGCTTGCATTTACAACAACCCTGGTGCCGTCCTGATATTCGGTAACGGTGATTCCAACTGCCAATATTAAATGATTGGTAATACTCTGACTGTAAAGATGACCAAAGTCATCCTTAAATTTCTGATATAAATAATTGGCGTCTCCAATCCATTGATCGTACTCGTTTGCATAAAATTGCCTGAACTTTGTTTCCTGCAATACGGCGGAATCTTCCGCCATAAAACTAAAGTAAAGTCCCGCGCCGCTTTCAATTGTTCTAAGAAGATTTTTTGTATAATCCTCCGCAAGGTTTATCGCCCTTCCCGTATAGGGAACATAACCGCGCAAAACAATCGGAAGGAAAGGAATAGACGTGTCCGTAATGCCAAAACTCTGATCGTCAATAATCATATCCGTAATGATGGACGCCCACGGAGCTGAATAAACATAACCGGTATGAACAAGGATTCCGTTTCCTGCATTGGTCATTTTTTCAAACTGCTGCTGCCTGAGTCTCATGCTCGCTTCGCGGCTAATGTGACGTCTTTCGTGATAATCGCCTGCAAGCCTTGAACCCATGTTTCTGAACGCAATATTTTTGATGCCAAGATTTTCCGCCTTTGGCATGAATCTGTCGATCATTCTCATGCTTGTTGCAGGACGCGAAAGATAATTAAGCTTGCCCCACTGTTTGCGTTCGCCAAACCAGACAAAGCTGTAGGGGTAACGCTGTACCCTTTCGCGGTTTACATAACGGGCGGCATCCCTGTAAAGATTGAACCCGCTGAATGTTCCGACATCGCGCACAAATATAAAATCAACCTCGGGATACAGTTCAAAGTTATTTGTTTTTGCGGTGTTTACAATGCCCGTAAAATCCCTTTTGCTCCCAAGCTGATTAATCAACTTTATTTTTGATGGCACTCCATGCTCGACGCTGCGATTAAACCAGCCGTTCAGTTTTACATGAACGTTTTCCCAGCCGTAATCCGCAAAATCCTTGATCATTCTTGCAGTTTCATTGTAAGTGGTAAGTTTCAGGGGCAGATCCATAGGTATTCCAAGACGATGCTGGGTTTTGTTTACCGCTCCGATAATTTCAACCGCAACGGGAACGCCGCCTTCAACGCGTCTTCCCTGAAGCGCCTCGTATCTGTTAAAGAGCCACGAGCGGTATTCGTTTGCCATACCCATATATCCCGGAGAGGCGCATGGCGTGTAACGCAATGTAATGCTTTCGCCTTCGGGAAGAACAGCTTCGTAATTGTAAACGGCGCGTTGATTTCTGCCCGAGATGTCCATTAACGCTCCGTGAACCATATCAAAAACAGGGTATACCCTGTTCCATGAACTGTTGCGTCCCGAGACATCGGCGCAAATGCTTGCGTAAGATGCGCCGTCTTCTATAATGCACAGCAGAGCGGAACCGTTTTTATTTATGCCAAATGCCGGAAACAGCGCCTTGTTGTCGCTTATAACTGCGGGGCGCGGCATTGCTTCGTCCCAGCCGTAAACGTTAATAGTATACGAAGTCTGATTCTGCTTTCCGTTGTTAAAATTGATAATTGCGCCGCTTCCATCCGGAACAAGCATGTATCCTTCGTCTTCCGTGCTGCCCGAACCCATGAACGGAAGAACAGCCAATTGTGTGATTGGATATGCCTGACGATATCCAATTTGGCTGAAAGGCACGCTGACAACCAATGATTTTCCGTCAAGCGTATAACGCATCGTAATGCTGTAGGCCGGCTTTACGCTCTCGCCTCCCAGTTCATAACGCATTGAATCTTCAACAAAATCTTCCACCGTATAGCCGGCATTTTTTAATCCTTCTTCGGCAATTTCCTTCATATACTCGGGAGAGCCGTCGCGCAGCACATACAGCTTCATTCTTGACAGTTCGGGAAATTGAAGCAAAAGACTGGTTCTGTCATCGGTTGACAACAGATTGTTAATATCATAAAGACGATATGTAATTTCCAATATTCCGCGATTTTCATCGTCCATTCGATTCAGATACTCATTCATTCTGTATTCTTCCATTGCAGGAGGAATACGATAAGTTCGCGCCAAATCGCCTATTGTATAGTGGACTTCCAAAGCGCCGTTTACCACTTCATACTCATAAGCGTCTCTCTGTACGGCATAGACCCCGGAGTGAAGCGTCATGCCCACGCCGGAATTGTCCGCGTAATCTACAGAAAGCTGAGATTCCATCGCCTGCAAAGTAACAGTGTCCGCAAGCCTGTCGCTTGACGGATGTTCGGGATTCGAACGCCATTGCACCCCTGTCGCTTTTTCCGTAAGGATAATTTCCGTTGTCGCCGGCAAAAATCGTAAATGCAAATACTGGTTTTCTATTACGACATCTTCGAAAGTGAACCCTTCTTCCTCGCTTGCAAGGGTTTCGTATAACATAACCGGCTTTGGCCTTGCTGTTCTTCTTTCACAGGAAACAACCAGGAACAATGTGACAAATAATAAAAATAGCCATGCAATTTTTTTCACATGCCCTCCTATATCAACCTGAACATTATTTCTTTATACAACGACACAAAGTATGCAAAAGCGTCGCTTATAAGACTGAAGAATATTACGAAGATAAATACAATTACGCCCATTCCAACAATTGTCAGCAAACTGGAAAAAACTGTTTTTACAAGACTGTAATCATGCACCATCATCATTCCCGCCAGAATCAATACGCCTGTCCAAATTGCCGCGAATCCTGCGAGCACCCAATAAATTGCGCCTTCTTCGAAAGTGATAAATTGGCTTAAAACGATTAAAGCGGCGTTGATAATTACATAAGGGGCAAGAGCATAGCAAATAGACATGTAAATCTCGAACATTCGCCCTTTGCCGTCCATCAATGTCGTAAGGCTCCAATTTGCAAGAGTCCAAAGCCCTACGGGGAGCAGAATGCGCATGGCAACGATAACCGAGTTAAAATATTCCATGTTGATTGTAATAAACTGGAAATTGGTTAATGTTTGACGCAAAACTTCCACAATAACAGCCAATGCAATAATCACATTCGCGGCCCCAATCGAACCGCGTTTTTCATGCGTTAAATCCCAAAAGCCGTCGATCGGATGGAAAATGACATACAGCGAATATTTAAGCGTTTTTCCAAGGTGCTGCCACCAAACCTTATCGGTAAGATATTTCATGCTTCTTTTATCTCCTTAATGGTTTTAATGGAAAACTTGACAACAGCCGGCAGGAAAATGATTATTCCCAAAACTAAAAGTATCCACCAAAGATTTTCTTCCGTCCATTGTTTTCGGTATAGCTGGAAAGCTTTTCCATAGCCTTCTTTATGATGTTTTAAACTGTAATACCTCATCGCTCTTTGATACTCGCCCTGTCTTAGCGCGGCGCGTCCAATGCCGATATAGGCAAGGTCGTAATTTCCGTTCATCTTTAAAACTTCTTCCCACAACTCGGCAGAAGATTCGTAGCGTCCCGCCTTGTATTCGTCCAGCGCCCTGTTAATCATAACGCCGTAACCTGTAAGATCAAAACGCGTAAGTGCGCCCGCTCTTGAATCCAGCGCGTACAACGAGTAGCCCATTCTGTCCAAAGCAGTAGGCATTAGGAATGAACCTTCGCGATTACCCACGCCGCCGAAAGCGTACAGCAAATTACCCTGGAAATCGTACAGGAAAATACGTCCGCGCTGTCTGTCAAAACATGCGTAGGAATCATTGTCAAACGCGACAACGTCGATAAACCGCGAACGTCCGCGAATGCCGGCCGCATCGCCGAAAACCAAATCGCCAACCGGGTCTTCATAACCGTTTCTTATTAAAATGTCCTGACCCATCGCATTAAGCCGGCGAACCGGATTTGTCTGCCCGGCGGAGTTTGTAACATATATAAAGCCGTCACCGTCGATTGCAACATTGCTGTATTCTGTCGGAATAAAAAGTATCTGCCCGTCTCTTTGCTCCTGTGTGGAAAGAAGCTTCCATACATAGTCAATTATGTTAACATGAACTTTATTTGCGCCCATAAAACCGGAAAATTCCCAGCGGTTGTCAAATTCCATCAATCCTTTGTTGACATTCTGAGCCTGTACGAACAAGCGGTTTGCAAAATCTACAACCAGCTTGGCAGGAAGAAAATCCGTGAATTCCCTAAAACTGTCATCATCCGGTTTTAGAATCTCGTGAATGAAATTCCAATTGTGGTCCAAAACAAGCACGCGGTTATTCCCCGTGTCGGCAATAAACAGATTGCCGTCCCTGTTTTCAAAAATATCCATAGGATAATTAAAATTGGATCGTTCTCCGTCAATTAAAACCGAAGATACGTTCGCAGTGACAAAATGACTTCCGTCTTCCCGCACTTCAATTTTAATAACCCGATTGTTGCCCGAATCGCAGATATAAATGCGGTTGTCGCGGATGAAAAGTCCCTGCGGATCCCTAAAATGACTGATTCCCAACGAAGTGCCAAGGATATAACCGCCAACCCTGTAAGCATCGGGACTTGCAACCTGTTCAAGCCAAAAATCGTAATTATAGGTGTAGTTTGTCGGGGCTCCGAAAACCGGCGCACAAGCAAAACAACACGCCAATAAAATGAATGCAAAGCGTAAAATATTTTTCATTCTTTTATCCCCGAGTTAGCCATTGTTTGAAGAACATTACTTTGTGCAAAAATAAACATTACAAGCGGAACGATCATGACAAAGAGCGTAACCGCAGCTCCAACGCCGGCGCGCGCAATACCGCCGGTGATAATCTGCCCAAGGGCATAGGGCAGCGTTTTTAATTGTTCGGAATAAATAAAGTTTGACGCTCTTGCGTTCCAAAGGTTCTGTACGGAAAAAATCATTACGGTAAGCCATGCTGGTTTAATCATCGGCAGTACAATTACATAGAAGATACGGAACTCTTTCGCTCCGTCAACCTTTGCGGCTTCCAGAAGCGTATCCGGTATCGTGTCGATAAATTGTTTCAGCAGGAAGAAGCCCATGGGCATTGCAAACGCAGGAACAATAACCGACAGGAATGTATCAACCCAGCCAAGCTGACTCATTACAAGATAGTTGGGAATTGCCGTTACATAGCCCGAGAACATAAGAGTGATGATTACGCCGTTAAAGAAAATCTTTGAGCCCGGGAATTTATATTTGGAAACGACGAACGCTCCCATCGACGCTACGATGATTAACCCTGCAGTTCCGACAACGGTGATAAACACAGTGTTAAAAATATAACGCGAGAACGTAACCCACGACTTGCTCATCAGGATAAACAAATCCTGAAAATTGTTCATCGTCGGGCGTTCAACAAAAAGACGCGGCGGGAACAGGAAGATTTCGTTCATTGGTTTGAACGCATTGTTGATTGCGAAAACAAGCGGATATGCAAAGAACAATCCAAAAACCACGAGTATGGTAACGATGAATGCATCGCCGCCGTAGGAGCGGTTAAGTCTTTTTCCGCCGATTAATTTCTTTATCTTTTTCATTTTCATAACTGCCCCTTATGTTCCTATCCGTTTAAGCATTTTCTGGATCAGGTAATTACATATAATCATGGTAAAGAATAATATTGTGGCTATTGCGGATGCATAACCCATTTCAAAACGAATCGAGCCGTAGTCGATCAAGTGGTTGACGACCGTATGAACCGCGTAGTCCGTACTCGGGAAACCGGCAAGGGCAATCGTAACGTCAGCCACCCCGAAAGACTGAGTAATTGCCATAACGGCGCCGAACATCAACATTCCCTTCATGTTTGGAAGCGTGATGTACCAAAGCTCCTGCCAGCGGTTCGATATTCCGTCTACAAGACCCGCTTCGTAAAGCGTCGGATCAATCGTGGAAAGACCTGCAAGGAACGCGAGGAAGCCCGCGCCCAAACTCATCCATAGAATGACAATCAGCATAACGGGCATCATGTACTTTGGATCCGTCAGCCACAAAACAGGCTGATCAAGAATGCCAAGGCTCATCAAGGCGCCGTTAATATAACCGTAAGCGTCGCCCGAGAAAATCAAAGCCCAAATCATGAAGACAGCGCCGGAAATTGAAGGCGCGTAGAAAATCAAGGTAACAAAGGCGCGGATATACCTGGGCAATTCGTTAATGAACCATGCAAACAAAAAGGCCGCGATATAACCAATCGGTCCCGTAATCGCAGCCATAATAAACGTATTCTTCATTGAGATTAAAAATACATCGTCTGCAAGAAGCAGATTGATGTAATTCCTAAGCCCGATAAAACGTGGAGGTTCAAGAATGTTAAAATATGTAAAACTGAAAAAGACCGATATAAGTACCGGAGCTACAAAGAAAAGGAGAAAAACAATCGCGTACGGCGCAAGAAACAGGTAACAAATCCTGTTCTTGTAAATTTCACGGGCGCGGCTTTCATCCCTATCCCTTATTTTGATAAAATATCTGGCAAGACTCATTATTCCCTCCGTTCCAGACCAAATTCTTGTCGTTTTTTCATCAACTCATCGTTGATGGTGATTGTATAATCAAGAAGCGTTTCGCGCGTATCCTGACCTTCGTTCAAAATGCGGCGCGCTGCGTTTGTGATATGGCGGGAAACAAAGTATCCGCCGGGAACTTCCGGCACGCCGACAACCCATGAACGCTGTTCATCAAGAATTGCCATTTGTTCGGAACCCCATGACAATCGTTTGAACGCTTCGTAATTTGCAGTCGGGTAGCGCGCCGCAGCGCCCATGATGCTTTCAAGTTCCCTTCCGAACCTTAATTGCGTATCCGCGCTGATCCACCATTTTAGGAATTCCCATGCAGTTTCCTGTTTTTTGGAATTGGAGAAAATCATGGAAGCAAGGGTACCGGTAGAAACAGAACGGTTAATCGTGCCGTCAGGTTTTCTCAAACCGGGAACCAGTCCGAATCCCCAAAGACCGCGAAGCTCGGGCGCAAAAACTTCCAATGTATTGAAGTTTGTATAGTCGGCGAACGCAAGCGGCATTTCACCTGTGCGGAAGCGGTTTACAAAGTCGAATACAACCGGCGCTTTATAGTGGGTAAAGAATTTTGTGTATACGTCAAAAGCTTCGATTGCAATTTCGCTGTCCAAAAGTGTGCGCGAGCCGTCTTCGTTATAAAGTCGTCCGTCGCGCTGGAACAGGTGAGCCAGGAAGTTTGAGAAGTCGATGTTTGCCTGAATGTTTGTCGCAACAGACGGAATGCCAACCTGCATGTTGTTCTTTTGGATAATCGGGAAAATGTTTATCAAATCGTCCCATGTGCTTGGAATGTTAATAGCCAGTTCTTCAAATACGTCTTTTCTGTAGAACATAACATGGAAGTACTGGGTTTCGGGAAGAGCGTAAACTCCGCCCTGGAACATAAACGGCACAATTACTGCCGGGTGCAGTTCGCTGATTGCCTCTTCGTAACCCGGGAATCTTGAAATATCCACAACCGCTTTGCGGATGGCATAGTTTACAGGATCAACCTGCGGAACCGTCAGCGCCATATCGGGCCCCGTACCTGCAACAACAGCAGGCATGACCGCATCAGGCGCGACAAGCTTGACGTTTACTTTTATTCCTGTAAGCGGAGTAAATGTGTCATCGATCATTGTTTTAAGAATCGTACTTTGATCGCGTCCTGCAAGAATCCAAACATCAATAACATCAGCGCCTTTACCGTAGAGGCTGCCGAGGTTGTTGTAATCTACAATGAACGAGGCAAAGAAAGAACGTATTTCGTGCGAAGCTGCATTAAAGAAACCTTGTCTTATGCGCGGCAAATTCGCTTCTGCTGCGCTGATGGCAATGCTGTCGACATCCAATTGCGATTGCGAAAGCGCAAGCAAACTGTCGCCCAACGAGCTTATGTTCGATTTGAAATTGACAAGAGTTCTTGGAATCCTGTCCGGGCGGCGCACAAAGAGTTCCAACTGACGCGCAAGAGTTAAAGTGGCGGCAGCCTGAGCGCTGCGCTCGCCCGAATAGCGGGTCAAATCGTCTACAAGTTTATAAAGGATTTTACTTTCCAGTTCCATCGCCGTTATTACTTCCGGATAAACAACATTAACGCGATAGTCGCGGTAAATGTCGGGCTCGGGTCCTGTGAGCACAAGAATCTTTCTGTAAATGGCATTCAAGCGGTATACGCTCTCTTCCATTGTACTGAGCATTCCGCCCATGCCGCCGAGAGTCGCCTGAAGACGAATCGTATTTATGCCGGCGCGCATCGGGAAAAGGAAATCCTCTTCGTCGCTGCCAAGCGTTGTAAGAACCCATTTGTTGTTGTATCTGAACGGCACAGAAGAAAGCTCCTGAACCGGAACTTCGCCGTTTATCATGACAGTACGGTTGGAAACAAAGCCGCGGTTATAGTTTTGTCTGCCTTTTATCGATACGCGGTACATGCCGTCTTCGGGCGCGGTGACTTCCCATTCAATCCACTGCCCTGCCACGCGCCAGCTTTGACCGCCAATCATGTTAAGGCGAATCTTCGCAACGCTTGCAGGATCTGTCGCGCCTGAGGAACGATCGTATATCGGATAAAGGGAAGGATCCGATCTTCTTATCGCATCCTCGCCCTGAATTTTCAAATAAAAATTGTTTTGCGTGTTTCTAAAACGGCTCTTGTCTACAGACGCGATAAACTCGCGGTAAGGCTTTAACTCAACAGGAGCCCTGATTGTCAAAGCGCGGATTGCCATAGGTTCGTTTATTCCGCGAAGCCTTATGGTGTTTACACCCTGACGAAAATAAAACGAATAGGGTTCTGTAATATGACCTATTGAATCCTTAAACCATGCGCCTTCCCACTGCGGTTTTTCAATCTGCGGAGCGCGGATTTCATTGCCCTGATTGTCAAAGCGCCTGTCTCCGCCGTCACCCCAAACGCGCTGGAACATTAACCTGTCCGCGCCAAGGAACGGAATTTCGCCGTTAATATAGAAGGCGCGTTCCATCGGAATGCCGCGTGACTGAAGGGGGAAATATTCGACATGCAGATTATAGAACCCCGCTTGTCCAACGTTGACGGTATACTCAACAAAACTTACCTCTTCCGTGCGCAAAACCCTTCCTTCGCCGTGGAAATCTTCCAAAATGGAAACGCCGTCTGCAGAAGACCAAGAAAAAATATTAACAGGGATATCCTGCGTTCCGTTGGGAGCGGAAACAAACCTCTCCAAATAACGCGGATATGTGTTCGTTCTTCCCGAACTTGCGCCGCTAAGATCGAAACCCTCATACTTTTCATAGAAGAATTGATCGGCTCCTCTTGCGGATATCATGATAACAACCAGCAAAATGATAACACCTGCGGTTATTATCACACCTTTGAATTTAGCAATTTTTTCACCCATACATTAACAGCCTTTTCCCATGAATTTATTTTACAGCATTAACCATTGCCGTGATGAGAGCTCTGCTCTCCTGCGAATTCGGCTGGCCGGTTCTGCGATCGAACAAACCAAACTTTTCGCCGTTCCCTCTCGTCAAGCCATTGTCCCAATAAATGGGAACCAATCCGTATCTGTGCGCAGTTGCAAAAACATGAGTTGTATAATCGAGCCTGTTCTGACGCGCCAATGCCTCTCTTGCAGGATCGTTGGGATACAATTGCAATACCGCGCCGCTTTCTCCTATAACTACAGGAATTTTATTGTCTATATAACGCGGCTTAAAGGGAGCAAAATCTTCGACAACTTTTAGCCTGTCCTGCTGGGTTCCCCATGCAGACCGCGTTCCCTGTATGCTGAATTCGTGAGGATCGTAATAGTGAAATTTGACAATTAATTTGCCTACGGCGGAATCTTCGGGCAGAACATAAGTATCCGCCAATGTCTGCCCGGGAATTGTGCAATAAGCCGGTATCAAAAGAAAACGCTCCGTGTTGTTTCCGCCTGCCGCGCGCACCCTGCTTGTAAATATCCGGTTCCAGTTGTTTATGATGTCCGTTTGAAGGGACGGGAACATTTTAAAATCGGTGCTCCATCCCCAGCCGCCGTCGTGGATTTCATTCATCGGCTCGAACATCAGCCAATCGCCGTAATTTTGAAAATATGCGGCAATCTGATCCCACATGCGCGCAAATTGCAGCGTTATCCTTCGGTATTCGGACGGGTTTCTGTAAGCTTTAAAAACTGAAAGCCAGCCTTGATCCTGTCCATATTCGGGCGTTGACCCGTCATGATGCAAATTTATGATTACCTTGAGCCCTGCGTTACGCGCCATGTCCACAACATCGCCTGCGCGTCTTAGGCGCTGACCGGAAATAACATGATCGGGCGCGGCGCCGATACTGCCCATCCAAGTTATCGGAATGCGGATAATATCGAAACCTGCGGCTTTTACGCCGTTCATTATTTCCTGATTGGCGGCGGGATTGCCCCAAACTGTTTCGCCTGCAATTCCGTTGTTGTGGGAATCCAGAGTGTTCCCCAAATTCCATCCAACAAGAATTCTTTCGTCCCTAAAATAATCAAACGCCGATTTGCCGCTGACACTTTCCTGCTGAACATCCCTTACAGCGTAAGGAACAGCGGGAACATGATCCAGCGAAAAACCGCTTCCGGAAGAAGAGCATGCAGCCAGAAGAAGAGAAAAAACAGCAAGTGTGACAAGTATTGTTTTTTTTGTTGTCATTGATTCTCCCCGGCTAACTGCAAATGCTCATCTTGTTATCGATGAATCATGAAGTCCCACATTTTAATCCGGAAAGGATTATTTCTGGGATCTGTTCTCCAACTTTCATGAGTTTGCCATTCCACACCGGTTACCAATGCAGGATTAAACCTTACAGGCGTTGATGCCCAGCTGGGCTGCATAAAAAACTGCATTGGCACTTCAATAAGCATTTCCTGTCCCGCTACGGTGTCAAATGTATATTGATGGTATGCATAATCGGTGACAGTGCTTAATTTAAATTTAATGGAATAGTTGTTGCCATCGCCGATTATTCTGAATGTAAGTTTTTTTGCTGTTTTATAGGCGTTCATTGTATCTCCATCGGCATCAAGTCCCCATCCGGCAAAACCGTATTCGAACTGGGTGGTAACATTTCCAACAACAGTATAAGTGGTTACCGTTCTGCCGCCGATTTCTTCTTCTGCCGTTGTCAAAGTTGCCGTTGACGAACCGCCGTCTGAAGACCTGTCGCTGAAGGTCATCCATTCACCTGTCGCCAAAATGGCTCCCTTGCCGCCGCCCATACCGGCGCAAGACAAAATCGCCGCACAAAGCATTCCGCATAAAATCAAAAATAATGCTTTTTTTGCAATTTTCATAAAATTCCCCCTGATAAAATTTGGAATAAGTCAGCTAAAACCTGATTATGTATAGTAATAATACCCTCAATATCTGTAAGCGTCAACGATAATTTTGCATTTTGTTAATTTAATCGGCGCGTAAGGGCTATAAATGGAGCCTGTCGCCTGATATCAAGTCGAGAAAGCCGGGGTAAGTAACTGCGGCGCTTTCTGCGGTCGTTATTTCGAGGGGAACAGGGCTGCCGAGAGCCGCTGCGGCAAAAGCCATGACGATTCTATGGTCGCCATGACCTTCAATTACGGTGTTTTCCGGCGGAGAGACTGCGCCTTTGCCGTGAATAATGATGCCTTCCGGTAATTCAGTGCAGGAAACGCCAAGCTTTGCAAGCTCCTGCGCCATTACGGCAATACGATCGGTTTCTTTGATACGCGCATGACCAACATTGACAAGAGATGTGTCTCCGTTGGCAAAAGCGGCTGTTACCGCCGCCGCCGGAAGAAGATCGGGGGTGTTATTCAAATCGAAGGTTCCGCCTTTTAGTTCGCCTTTACCGGAAACGATAAGCGCCTGCTCGATTTTGCCGTCGTCATTGTTTGTTTGCTGCCAATATACGTCGCAACCCATTGATTTAAGCATTTCAAAAAAATATTTGTCGCCCTGGGTATCAAGCGCGTTAAGACCAATCAGGCGGACAGCGCCTCCCGTAATTGCGGCGGCGGCGGCGGGGAAAGCTGCCGACGAAAAATCGCCGGGAACGGAATGTACCCTGTCTCCAAATGCCTTCCACTGCGAGCCGCCAAGAACGAAAAAATGGGAATAATCGAGCGCAGCCTTAAATGCAAATCTGGCGTTGGACATAAGGCTTGTTTTAAGATAAGAAAGAGTCATTTCGACATACGGTTTTTCGTTAAGAAGGGGTATATCGATTTCCGTAACGGTGCCTGCGGGAGCCAGCGGAGAAGCAATCAGCAATGCCGACAAATATTGGCTTGTAGGGCAAATGAGCGTCACTTTACCGCCATTCCACGGGCCTTTAATTGTAATCGGAGCGCATCCATTGTTGCTCTTAACAAGAACGCCAAGACCTGCCAATGCGTCAAGAAGGGGAGCTGCGCTGCGTTTTTGTATCTGTTCGTCACCGACAAACCGGATTTCTTCGGATTGAAGCCCTGCAAGAGCCAGCGCAAGGTAGAGAGTTGTGCCCGAATTGCCCACATCGATCACAGTGCCGGGCTTAATTTTATTTTTAAAGCCGTTATTGCCCTTAATTTCCCATAATTCTTCGGATTTTTCGATGATTTCCGCGCCAAAAGCCTTGCAGGCTTCGATACAGGAGCGGGTATCCAGCGAATCGAGGGGATTTTTTATTGTTGAAACGCCGTCCGCAAGAGAAGCAATCAGCAATTGCCTGATTGTGTGAGATTTTGAAGCCGGTACTCTTACAGTACCGTTAAAACGGCGAGGTTTGATAATTGCATTCATTGTGATCTCTTTATCTTATTATAGAAGCATTATTTATAACCGTCAATTGGGATTCGAAAAATGATTAAAAATGTTAAGAAAAACCTTGCCTGCCGCAGATTTCAATGGTATCATTAAGATAAATCAATATTTATCATTTAAAACAAGTGATAAAAAATGGCATTTTTCGTAATTTTCCTTATTTAAATTATCATTTATAATTCCGCTAGCTGATGTATTTTTTATGTGAATTTTTGACATTTGCCTGATTAACCATTGCATAATGCATTGTTGTATCAATTTTTACATGACCCAACATATGTTGAACCTGTTCTATGGGCATACCTTTGTCAATTGCACGGGTAGCAAGTGTGCGGCGGAATTTGTGCGGGTGAACTTTAATTTGTTTTGCTCTTTTTCCGATTTCCTTAAGACGCGCTTCCACTCCGCCTATCTTCAATCTTTCAAACGGCATAGCCAGCGAAACAAACATAGCCGGATTATTGTCTTTCCTGCTGCCAAGATAATCCAATAAATGAATTTTTGTCCGGGCATCAAAGTATACGACCCTTTCGCTGTTGCCTTTTCCAAAAACTATACATTCCCGTTCCTGAAAATTTATATCATCACGGTTTAACTGCACAAGTTCTCCCACGCGCATGCCTGTAGAAGCAAGCATGTCTATCATTGCCAAATCGCGTTTGTCTTCGCAGACATCTCTAAGCATTTCCAGCACTTCATCTGAAAACGTATCTTTGATTAATTTGTCTGTTTTTATTTTACGGATGCGGCGTACAGGGCTTTTTAAAATATAATCCTCGTCTTCCAGCCATCCAAAAAAACTTGAAAAAATACGGCGCATATTGTCAATTGTAACCTTGCCGGAATTTCGGCTTTTCTGGTAATCCATAAGGTAACTGCGCAAAAAATCGGTGCTGATTTCCCGTATTGGTTTTTTTGCAATGCAGAGCATATGATTTATCACAGAACTGTAATATTTCAATGATTTTTCCGAACAGCCTTCGATTCGTTTTGCCGAAATAAAAACTTCCAATAAACCATTGCCAATATAACTTTCCTGCAAACCCTGTACGTTGATTTGTTTTCGTTCGCTAACCTCGATATTAAACAGGCATTGCGTAAGCACATGCTGCAACTCATCCAACTGAACATTTGTAAGTGCTGATGCCATACCTGTAAGTACTTGTGTAATAATTTTGTCTTTCATTAATTCCTGCCTTTAATAAAATATATATAAAAATCGGCATGAATAAGATAAATCAATATTTATAAGGAGAGACTTATGAAGAATGTATTAGTAGTTTTATTGGGGTTGTGCATGATTTTGACTTTTTCATGCGAAACAACCGGAAGCGCAACAGCAAGCGGCGGAGATGCTTCAGCTCCGGTACCGGGAGGTTCATTGGCGCCCATTACTGTCGAACTTAGGGATAACTTCCAGTATGGCAACAGTTATGCAGGCGATGTAAGGGTTCCCGAATTAATGAACGGTTACAGGGTTATGAGAGGCGATACTTTTACCCTAAAAGTAACATATACCGTAGATCGCGATCTGGAACGCCCGATTGCCGTTGGCATAGTAGATCAATCTTCTGCCTCAAATTACTGGAATCCTATTTCCTACAGACAACCGCCCGACAGCTCAGGCTTATTTTTAAGCGCCGAAGCGCCCAGAGCCGGTCAAACATACTCAATCGAAGTGACAATGACTGCTCTTTCAAACTCACCAGGCTCAAGCCCGGCTCATAATACGCTTAGAATGGAATCGGTCGGCACAAGAGGCAAACCGACAGCTGTTGTCAGATTTACGGAATTTGTTTTTACAAAGCAATAAAAACCTTTGTAATAAAGATAAAACCCCGGATAATTTGAAAAAAATCAGTAATTCGGGGTATTTTTTACCATAAATATACGGTTTATAAAAAATGGTCAAAAATGCTAAGAAAAACCTTGCCTGTTCTGTTCATTGATGGTATTATTAATTTAAATTATCATTTATCGGAGGAAAAATTATGAAGAAAGCTTTAGTAGTTTTATTGGGGTTGTGCATGATTCTTGCTTTATCATGCGAAACAACAGGCGGCGCAGCAGCGTCAGGCGGCGGAGCAACTGCAGGTCCAATACCGGGAGCCGGTGACTTGGGCGCTTTCCAGCTTACGCTCATTGACAATATGGCTAACGGCCGTAATTTCCAGGGTGTAATTCAGAACCCGCTTATGTTAAACGGACAGAAAGTTTCGAGAGGTGAAGTTTATGTATTAAAAGCTAAATACACAACAAGCCGCACTGTTTCGAGACCGATTGGCGTTGGATTTGCCGACATGAACGGCGGTTGGGCGACACTTTCATGGCGCCAACCGGGCGGAATTGACATTCCATCCCCGTCGGTAGGCGGAGCGGAATTCCCTGCATCACCTGCAGGTCAGGAAGTAAGCGTAGAAATTGAAATAAGAATCATTGCAAGCGCGCCCGGAGCCAATCCAAGAGCAAACACATTGGTATTTGCAACTATGGATACAGCAGGTCCCGTTACTCTTAACTTTACCGAATTCACAATCATCAGAAAATAATATTCTTTGATTTGCAAGAAGAACCCCGGACAAGATGTTCGGGGTTTTTTTATGATTCTTCGCTTTCATTGTTGTCGGATTTTTCGATTTCCACTTCGTCCCATCTGCTTTGTATCGTATTTATCATCTGCTGGGCTGAACGGCTGCCGTCGAAAAACGCCTGCAGTTCTTCCATGAAAATGGCTTCGTATTGTTCTGCGCCGGGCTTGCCGGAAAAATTTTCCACAATAAACGAGTTTTCGAAAACATACCAAGCCAATGCATAGAAGGGGTCTTCGCTTACATAGTCGCCCGGAATGATATTAAGGCTTGTGCCGGGAACTGCATTCAGTTCGGCGCTGAAAAGGGCGCTTCTCTCGACCAAAAATTCCAGGAATTTCCATGCTTCATCGGGATGAGCGCTGTTTGAACTGATTGCCATATATATGGAAGAAAGATGAATATTGTACTGTGTCCCGTTTGCGGCATCGGGAATTGTGGTGATGCCGAAAGCGTCGTCCCCCATTTTTTGCCTGAGAAACGGAATTACCTGAGTGGACGCGATCATCAGCGCGATTTTTCCAAGAGCAAACTGCTCTACGCGCTGCTCTCCTGTCGTTTGAAAAACATCGGGCGCAAGTATTCCGTCACGGTTAAGCTGACCCAAAAACGTGATGTCATTCATGATTGTTCTGCTGCTTAATGACGGCTTGTCTTCGCCTGTCCAAAAATTGCCGCCGCTTGCCCAAATCCACGAAAAAATATCTCTGGACAACGCAAGATGGTCATCGGGGCTTAGACTGATCGCCGCGCCCGAAGCGCCTGAATCGCCGCGCGAAACGGTTCTTGCATAAGTGACAAATTCTTCCCTTGTTTTTGGAGGACGCACAAAACCTGCAGCTTCCAGTATTTCCTTGTTATAAAAAAGCATATTCATAAAAGAAACGACAGGTATCGCCATTTGCCTTGTTCCCGAATCGTAGTTTGTGTACGAATTAAGTTCCAAAAGAGCCCCGGAAGAAACAAGAGCGCTAAAGTCGCCGTCATCAAAAACAAGAATGTCCAGTTTGTCCGGCTGAACAATGGTGCTGTGACCGATTTGTATTTTCAAATCGGGGTTCATGGCAGAATATTCCAGGATTAATTTTTCCATCATTGTTTTGCCGAACAATTTTTCGCAGAGCGGAGAAACATACAGGTTTACCTGCTTTGACGCTTCTCCCATTTTGAAGGAAAGCCATGTAAACAACGGCACAATTACCAAAATTGCCAAAGCGATTATTATGAATATGTCCAATCTGGCGACACTTAGTATCGACTTTTTTACTTTATTGAGTATATTATGTAGTATGCCGGCTTTTTCAAAAAGGCTCATATACGCGCTCTCCAATAAATTATTTCCAAGAAAATTCGGGGATGATGACCAAGGTGCAAATTCTCCCGAAGGCAAACTGATTATTAATTTTGCCAGGACAAAAAAGTCCCCTTTTGATATTAAATCAGAATCTTCCTATAATGCCTACCTGTCCAAAGGCGCTCTTGTGCTGGGAGTAAAAAGGCAGAATTACATCGCATGGGTGGACATTCCCAATTTGGAATTTCAGGATCAGGTAATAGAAGCAAAACTGCGCCTTAACAATCTGGGGAATTATGCCGCCACAGGAATTATCTTTCGCATAATGGATGATTGTTCCTATTACATGGCGCTTGTTTCCAGCAAGGGATATTTCCGCCTTGACGTTGTAAAGGACAATTCGCCAAAAACCCTTATTGCATGGACGGAGATTTCCGATTTTAACGGCATCAATATCGATATGAAAATAATTACCTACGGCGCCAATTATATTTTTCTTGTAAACGGCAAGTGGCTGGGGGAGGTAATGGATAATGCAATTGCAAGCGGCAGAATCGGCTTTGTTCTTGCTTCCTATAACGATGAAAACAACGAAACCGAAACCGACGATCGTACGGTAAATGAAGATGTGTATATCTGCAAAGCCATGCTGGATTGCATGCTTATAGATACGCGATCAAAGTCGATAGAAGAAAATTACAAAACATGGACAAGCGAATCCAACATTAACGCGGAAGGCAGACTGCGCCTTGCGGAAACTTACGCTGTAATGGGCGATCCTGTAAAATCGCTGGAACAGATTGACAAGGCATGGAAACGCAGGGACGAAGTTATAAGCATGGTTGCCGAAGGTGGCGTCAGAACCAAAAAGGAACTTTTGCTGGCTGCGCGTATGAATTTTCGCCTTGGTCATTACAGCGAAGCGGACGAACACATCGATTCGATACTTGATCAATGGCCCGATTCGCCAGAAGGAAAATTTGCGCGTACGGAAAAAATGAAAATTCTGAACGAGTTGGGCAAATTTGAAGAATTAAAACAATTTGCGCTAGCGAACCCGTTTAAGATCAACAAGGATATTGATTACTATACCCTGCTTGCGCGATGTCATTGGGAACTGAACGATTATACGGCATCTGCGGAATCATGGGACAAAGCGTTTGAATTGAACGGCGATAACGGCGTTTATGCCGCAAACGCGGCAAACGCTTTTGAATCTGCAGGAAAGAAAAAAAGCGCATTGGAACGATACATCGCCGCAGGGAAAATTTTTCTTAACGAAGACAACAAGGCGGAGCTTAATGTCATAATGCCAAAACTTGCGCATCTGGGCAAAAAAAGTTACGAGGCGCGCGCGCTTGCGGGAAAATGGGCATACAGCATAGAAGACTATACCCAATGCGTAAAGGAATTTGAAACTGCCCATTCGTTAAGAAACGCGTTAAAGCCCCGCCCGAAAGCCGACCCTGCGGTTTATTATTTATGGGGACTTGTTTTAAGTCTATACGGAAAAAACAGGACGGCGATTCGCCTGTTGGACAAAGCGGTAAAGCTTGCTCCCGATTACGGTCTGTTTCGTTTTAAGCTGAACGAATTAAAATTGCTAAACGGCATTAAGGATTCCGGCATTGCGGAAGAATTTAAAACCGCGCTTATACAAATCGGCGACGACCCGCAGGGAAAGATGACAGAACATGCAGGCAACCTGCTGCTTAACGCAGGCTATTCAAAAGACGCAAAGTATTTTTTTGATCTGTTAAAGAAGAACTAGTAAGAAGGGTTATTTTGAAAGTAATGGAATGGTCACGCTTTCTTGAAAAGGGATTGGAGCTGAAAGACAATTTTACAGCCATGACTGTCGGCGTTTTTGACGGCGTACATTTGGGGCATCAGGCGCTTCTAAAACGCGTTGTTTCGCACAATGCGGATTTTATCCCTGCGGTTGTTACATTCAGGAGCGATTATAAAAAAAATGGGTTTGGGATCGGGAATCGGGGATCGGAATTTAAAAGCATACAAAGTTTTCAGGAAAGACTTGATATGTTTAAAAGTATGGGGATTCGGATTGTCATTGTTGTCGATTTTAATGATGAGTTCAGGCATTTGCGCGGAATTGAATTTTTGGAGCTTTTGTCAAAACACGGCAGCCTTGGGTTCTTTGCGGTCGGGAGCGGATTTCGCTGCGGCTACCGGTTGGACACGGACGCAAAAGCAATTCGATGTTTTTTTACCGAACGCGGCATCCCCGCAGAAATTACAGAGGACGTTTGCCATATTGATTCGCTGCCCATAAGCTCAAGCCGGATACGCGCCGCAATTGCCGCAGGAGACACCGAGCTTGCGCAAAAGATGCTTGGATGGTAATATTTGGCGAGGAGCAAAAATATGGAAAAAGATACCGAACAAACATTAAAAAATACGGCAAAAGAAATCCGAAAAATGACTATCGAAGAAATGGCTATCCTTGGAACCGGCCATATCGGCGGAGCTATGTCAATTGTAGACCTTTTAACATTGTTATATTTTCACCGCATGAAGGTTGACCCGAAAAACCCGCGCTGGGAAGATAGGGATCAATTGGTTGTTAGTAAAGGTCACTCGGGTCCTGCCGTTTACGCGACTTTGGCGCTTAAGGGATTTTTCCCAAAGGACTGGCTTACAACGCTTAACAAAGGCGGAACGAGTCTTCCCAGCCATTGCGATCGCAACAAGACGCCCGGCATCGACATGACGACAGGCTCACTTGGTCAGGGTTTTTCTGCCGCCATCGGCATTGCCCTTGGTTTAAAGATGGATAAAAAATCGAACACGGTTTATACGATTATCGGAGACGGCGAGTCTCAGGAAGGGCAGGTTTGGGAAGGCGCGCTTTTTGCCGGTT
>Ga0209755_10000434_pt1 | contig 76888 bp, 70 predicted proteins | sample TergutCo191P1_FD_187301 | JGI IMG/M metagenome (GOLD analysis project Ga0209755, IMG submission 187301) | Cornitermes sp. P1 segment gut microbial communities from Petit-Saut dam, French Guiana - Co191P1 (SPAdes) (version 2) | ecosystem: Host-associated > Arthropoda: Insects > Digestive system...
TGTGTGTGTGTGTGTGTGTGTGTGTGTGTGTGTGTGTGTGTGTAGAGTTGAGTGGGTTCGTTGGCGATTATTGCCTTTTTGAGCCACTGTTTTTCAACTAGTAAATTTGCACACTTTTTGAACATAGGTTGTAATATAGCAAATTCTGATTAAGTTGTTAGGCTAGTGGCAAGTAGGGAGTAGCTAGTGGTTTTTTCACAAAAAAATGCACTTTTTTTTGCATTTCTTCATTTTTTTTGATTTTTTTTCCGGTTTGTTACGTCTAATAGAGTATAGTAAGTGCTGAAAAAGTCGTTATGCTAGTGGTCAGTGGTTAGTAGCTAGTGGTTATTTCCTACTAGCCACTAGCCTAGAGAGTTTATCTGCGTTTACTATAGAAACTTTAAAACGGAGAATTCTACCTATGGAAAAGCCTAAAGAAATGGTTATAGGCAACTATGCAAAGCTGACACTTGACTTCACATTCAAGAAAGCGTTCGCAAGCGAAGAGGACAAGGATTTGTTGATTGCGCTGCTAAACGCATTTCTAGAGCGCAAGCTCGCATACCCAATAACAGATGTGCTAATCAAAAACCCATACATACAGGGGCAGACAATCGACAGCAGAGGCTCCATTCTGGACATAAGGTGCCAGGATGCCGCAAACAACAGCTTCATCGTTGAAATGCAGATGTCAAAGCAGGCATACTTCTTCAAAAGGTCATTGCTTTACTCATCGCAATCAATAGTCAGCAGCGCAAAAAAGGGCGAAGACTACGATTTCAACTACCCTAACGTATATTCCCTCAACTTCCTTGATTTTGATGTTGACATTGGCGACAACAGAAGCAATGTTGTGCAATACGTGTCTTTTTCCGATGAGGACTGCCCTGCCACAAGGTATGAATACGTTAACCTTGTTTTTGTGAGGCTTCCCCGTTTCAGGAAGAGCATAGAGGAATGTGAAACCCTACAGGACAAGCTTCTTTTCTCTCTCCGTCACGCCCACGAGATGGAGTCACCTCCGGAACAGCTTCACGGGAACCCGTTCGACAGGCTCTTCAAGGTCGCAAAAATTTCTAACTTCACGGATATGGAGCTTTCCCAATATGTATCCCGTGCCATGTTCAGAGCAGACCGCAAGGGCGAAATAGACACCGCAAGAGATGAAGGCATTGCTATTGGCAAGAACGAAGGCATCGCTATTGGCGAGGCTCGCGGCGAAGCCCGCCTCTTGCAGGTGGCACGGCAGATGAAGCTCGAGAAAATGAATTCCGATTTAATATCAAGGATAACCGGCCTACCGAAAGAAGATGTCGAGCGGCTGTAACGCTTTTTGCCCGTGTGCATTTTGCGTCCGTTGTGGGAAATTTTCCCAGCCATTCCGCTTCACTCCGTGAAGCTCCCTCTCCGGCGGCTCGCCAGCTTGCCGCCTTGGGCCAGCCTAGCGGCTGTTAAAAAATTGCCTACTTTGTGCCTAACGGCACGGCAATTTTTTTCTATATTACCTAGCAAATGTTAGAAGTTCTCACAGCGTTTTTTTCGCAAAGGCCACTTGTTGAATGGTGCATTGTGCTTGCAAAGTTTGGTTTTATCTTTGTTCCCGTTATCTTTATTTTGTTTATGATAACGCTTGAAAGGCGTGGTGCCGGGTTTATACAAGATAGGCAAGGACCTAACAGAACAGGCATTCCGCTTTTCCCGTTTTTATCGCACATAAGGTTGTTTGGGCTTGTTCAAAACGGAGCCGATGGCCTGAAGTTATTTACAAAAGAGCTGTTTGAGCCGCGAGATGCGCATAGTTTTTGGTTTAAGTTTGCGCCTGCAATTCCCTTTATGGTGGTGTTTTTATCGCCTGCCGTTATACCTTGGTTTGGGCCTATGGCCTTTGAATGGGGTGGGCAGTTTGTGCAAGTTAGCGGCTCTATTTTGAATTTAGACACCGGCGTTCTTTGGCTGTTCGCTTTTGGCTCTCTCAGCGTTTACGGAACTGTGCTCGGTTCGTGGGCTTCCAACTCCAAATATTCGCTTTTGGGCGGCATGCGTGCCGGAGCCATGATGATAAGCTACGAAGTATCAATGGGGCTTGCTCTGCTGGGTATGTACATATTGGTAGGTAGCTTTAACTTGCAAAATATAGTTGCATGGCAAGAAACCCACGGCTGGGGAATTCTGGTTCAGCCTGTTGCGTTTGTGGTTTTCCTTGCATCTCTTGTAGCAGAAACGGGCCGTGCTCCGTTCGATGTTGCCGAAGGCGAATCCGAGCTTGTGTCCGGCTTTCACACGGAATTCAGCGGAATGCGTTTTGCAATGTTTTATATGGGAGAATACGCTCATATAGCCATAAACGCTGCTTTGCTCGCAACGCTGTTCCTCGGCGGTTACAGCATTCCTTTTGTTAGCACGGAAACTCTGAGAGAACATTCAGCTCTGGCTCTCTCTGCTGTTTGCGGCGTGTTTACGCTTGGCATTTTGGCGTTTTTGGTTATGATGCATCGTTATGCAAATTGGTATAGGCGTTCCGATGCATCCGACAAAGCTATCCGTTTAAAAGAGTGGGCTTTGTACAAGGCTGCAGGTTGGTTGTCCGTGCCTGCACTGGTTGCAATCGGCTTGGCATCGCTTTATTTTGCAAACAGCATACATTCGGAAAGTTTTATAGCCGCCGCAATTGCTGCTGCAATTCACATTTTGGTTTTGCTTTTCAAAATGAGCTTTTTCTGCTGGCTATGGATTTGGTTCCGCTGGACTTTGCCACGCTTCCGCTACGATCATGTTATGCATCTTGGCTGGATTATTCTTTTGAATGTAGCACTTGTAAACCTGGTAGTTACCGCGTTTGTTGCCAAGCTGTTGAAGTGAGTTGAGCTTATTGCCTAAAAACTGCGCTCAAATGAAACTTTATAAAAACCTGCTCTCTCTTTACGGGGCGCAGGGCTGGTGGCCGGTTAGAAGCGAGTGTAAAGGCAGGGGGTATCATAAAAACGAGTTTGGGTTGCCGAAAACGAAAAAAGGCAAATTCGAAGTGTGCATGGGTGCTATTTTAACCCAAAACACCTCTTGGCTGCAGGTGGAAAAGGCTTTGAGCAATCTTTTTGCCGCAAAAATAAACACAGCGGAAAAAATTCTGAAAACAGATAGCGAAACAATTGCAACTCTAATTGCTCCAGCAGGTTACAGAAATCAGAAAACAATGTATTTAAAGAATATAGCAGAGTGGTTTTTGAATGTGGCTAGTGGTAAGTGGCTAGTGGCTAGTGAGGATTTGGAGAAATTTAGAGAAACCCTGCTTAAAGTCAAGGGTGTGGGCCGGGAAACGGCAGATTCTATTTTGCTTTACGCATTTCATTTGCCAACATTTGTTATAGACACTTACACCAGAAGGGCTCTTTTGGCACAGGGTATTTTCGATGAAAAAGCTCATTACGAGACCTTGAGGAGCTGGTTTATGGATTTTTTGCCGCATTCGGTGGAACTGTTTCAGGAGTATCACGCTCTTTTTGTGGAACACGGCAAGCATGAACGTAAATAGGTTATTTTCCCACTAGCCATTCACTACTAGCCACTAGCCTAGAGAGTTTTAGAGGCATTTACTAATTTTTTTTAGGCTATAAGTAATTTTTTTGTGCTTTTTTTGTAAAAAGAGAGTATATTTATATTATAATAGTTACCCCTAGGAGGTTTTCTGTGAACAAACTTTTAACATCATTAGTTTTTTTTGCTGTATTTTCTACATCTTCTTTTGCACAAGGCCCCACATGGACTACAAGCACAATACAAGCTTACAACGGCTATGATTACGAACTTTGGAGTGAAGATAACACAGGCACCACTTCTATGACACTTACGGGAGATAACGGTCAAGGCGCAAATGCAAAAGGAGGAACTTTTACATGCTCATGGCAAAATTCACTTAACATACTTTTCCGTTCCGGCAAAAAATGGGGAATGACAGGAGGTCCAACCCCTAATTCAGTTGGTAATATAAAAATTGATTTTGATGCTACATGGTCTTCCAACGATGGTGCGAGAATGCTTGGCGTATATGGTTGGGCGTTTTACCCATCGGGAAGCATACCGACACAGGACGAAAGCGGTGTGACTAGACAGTATTCCGATCAAATAGAATACTACATTATTCAAGATCGTGGTGGCTATAACCCAGCTACAGGTGGCGATGCCGCTGGTGGAGGCAAGAAAAAGGGTTCAGCAACTATTGATGGTATTGAATATGACTTTTATGTTGCCGACAGAATCAACAGGTGGGCATTAACCGGAAATGGCGATGTAACTTTTAAGCAATATTTCAGTGTTCCTAAAAATACTTCTAGCCACAGGCAACGCGGCATAATTTCTGTTTCTAAGCATTTTGAAGAATGGGAAAAAGTCGGTATGAAAATGATGGATTGCCGGTTATATGAAGTAGCGATGAAGGTTGAATCTTATACCGATAGTAGAAATGGTACCGGCACGGCAACATTGAATAGAAATCTTTTGATTATTGGTGAGGCTCCCGAGGGGTATTTTACTATTACAGCTAATGCATCACCGCTTAGTGCCGGCCAAGTAACAAGAGAGCCTTATCTTGTATTTTACCCAGCCGGAACAAGCGTTACTCTCACAGCAACTCCTGCCAGCGGTTGGAAATTTGATAATTGGGATGGTGATATCTGCGAAACTAATCCCACTACCACAGTAACCATGAATGCAAACAAAAATATTATTGCAAAATATTCATTGGTCGCAGGCAGCGATATAGATTTGGTTAAAGACGGCAATTTCCCCGGCACAAGCTTGAATACTGCAAACTGGTCTATAACTTCGGGTGCAACAGCAAATGTGAGCGGAAACAAAGCCACAATAAATATTGCAAATTTAGGAACAAATGAATGGGAACCGCAACTTACGCAAAAGAACATAGAGCTTATTGAAGGAATGAGCTATATTCTAACTTTCACAGCTTCGGCTGCAGCAGCGAGAAGCATAAATGTTATGTTTCAAGAATCTGGTGGTGAATATACCACATACAAAGCTCAAGATTTTGAATTGAGCGCAACACCAAAAGAATATACGCTGAAATTGGATATGCCAAGCAATGATGCAAATGTTCAATTGGCATTTAATTTTAATTACGGCGAAAGCAACAAAACGTCAAGCATTACTTTAAGCAACATTAGCCTCCGCTATGATATTCCTGCGGGCAGTTCTTCAAGCGGAGCTCCTGTTTGCAATGGTGGTGGCAGCAGTAGCAGCATCGGTGACAACACTCCTATATTGATTAGCCCTCTTTCAAGGGTTGAATTCCGTGTTAGCTCCATGAACAATAAATCTCTGCTTGTGGAAAGTAATTCCAAAGCAACTGTGTATTTGTATAACATAAAAGGGAACGTAGCCCAGAAAATCGAGGCACCTGCGGGTTCCAGCATTGTAAAGCTATCTGTTCCAAATGGTATTTATATCGTCAAAAACGCCAGAACCAAGCAAACGCAAAGGATTATGGTGAAATAAACTTTAGGAGGGGTTTATGAAAACAATAGCAAAAGTCGCATGCCTGCTTATAGCTGCTGGTAGTTCATTGGTTTGGGGGGCAGATCAACGAGAGACGGCTACGCGTGGCAATTATGATTACGAGCTTTGGAATCAAGACCAATGTGGTACTGCTACTTGGACTATACCATCAAGTATCGGCGCAAATGGTGGAACTTTCACGGCAAATTGGAACGGTACGAAAAACATACTTTTTCGCTCCGGTAAAAAATGGGGTTCTAACAGCACCCAAAATCATACGCAAATTGGAAATATTACTATTAACTATGCTGCTACATGGAGTACTAGCGATAATGTGAGATATCTTGGTGTATATGGTTGGGCATATTACACACAGAGCAATGTACCGACAAAACGAGAAAACGGTAGCAATGCTACTTTTTCCAATCAAATAGAATACTACATTATTCAAGACTACGGCTGGAACCCGAGTAGTAATACAGATCTTTGCGGAACTAATAGTAAAGGTTCATCAACTATTGATGGTACTATATATGATTTTTGGGTATGCGACAGAATAGGTCAACCTATGCTCACTGGTAGCGGCAACTTTAAGCAATTCTTCAGCATTCCGAGAACTAAAAAAACAAGTGGCACTATCAATGTTACAGCGCACTTTAACGCATGGCACGCTGCTGGTATGTACATGGATGGCTATTTGTATGAAGTTGCAATGAAGGTTGAATCATATACAGGCAATTGTGGAACTGGTAGCAGTGGCAATGCTAGTGTAACACAGAATATTTTAACTATTGGCGGCAGCCTTCCAAGCTCAAGCAGTACTCAAAGTTCCAGCAGCAAAGCTAGCAGCAGTTCTGTAGCATCGAGTTCAAGCCAAGCAAAAACTCAAGCAACAACTTGCAAAACACCTTTAATCACATATCCAACAAACACTGTTCCTGCAGATCCATACACCGCTTGCTTTAAATACACAAATGACAAATGCTATGTATGCAAAATATCAAACGAAAGCAATGGTAACACTTGCGCTTCAGCATGGGTATGGAATGGCTCTCAAATAGAAAGCAATTTAACAAGTGGTTATTGGTATCAAGAAGTAACTTGCCCAACAAGCTCCAGTTCATCTGCAATAACAGTTTCTTCTTCCAGCAGTGGAAACAATAACGGCATAAATCCCGGTAGTAGCGATTCTAGCGGCGACTATCTTAGCAGCGGCTCTATCGGAGACTATCCTAGCAGCAGCGATGGCCCAACCCCAATTATAACCACTAGCCACTCGCCACTCGCTACTAGCCCCGTGTTGCATTACTATTCCCTCAAAGGCACTCCTCTTGGCACAACAAAACCGGAGAATCCAGGGGTTTATATTGTTAGAAATTCCAAAACAGGCCAAATTCAAAAAATGGCGGTAAAATAACCGGAGACACTATGAAACAACTATTTCTGTTGCTCGCTCTTTTCTCAATTTCTGCTTTTGCCGCAAAATACGAAGCAGAATCCGCAGCCCGCACTGGTGATGCTACGGTAAACGGAACTTTTGTGGAGATGAAAACTGGTAATCTCACTTTCACAGTCACTGCTTCTTCTGCCGGAATGCATGAACTTATAGTTCGCTATAAACAGACTTATGGCGATAAAAAGGAGCAAAACCTTGTTGTTAATGGCACCAACGTAGGTACTCTCAATTTTCCTGAAACTGCGGCTTGGAAAGACTTGAAAGGCGTGGTATCTTTAAATGCAGGGTCAAATACGGTGGCTATTACAAACAACTGGGGCTGGGTTGATATTGACTACATAGAGATAAACCCTTACCAAGCCACTCCTTTTAATTTAGACAAAAACCTTGTAAACTCCAACGCAACCGCCGCAACAAAAGAGATGTTCGCATTCATGCAAGATAATTTTCAGAAAAAAGTTATAAGCGGAGTCATGACAGGAGATATGAACACAACCATCAATACCCAAAAGGATGTTGCACATATTCGTTCAAAATCCGGCAACAAAACTCCAGCTCTCGTTGGCTTTGATTTTATGCACGGAACAGGAAAAGAATTCAATGATGCCGGCGGCGGTTGGTTCAAAGAATACAATGACGCAACAATAAAGTTAGCTAAAGAACTTTATTCCCGTGGCGGAATACCTGCATTTTGCTGGCATTGGAGAGATCCTCTTAAAAATTCGAAAGGTTTTTACAGCTCAACCGGCAGCGGAGATAAAACTGATTTTGACTTGACAAGAGCTTGCACAAACTCAAGCTGTACAGCTTGGAACACAAATTCAAATGAATACAAAGGCATGATAGAAGACATTGATAAAGTTGCAGGTTATTTGAAAGAATTGCAAACTGCCGGTGTTCCTGTTTTGTGGAGGCCAATTCACGAAGCTTCAGGCGGATGGTTTTGGTGGGGAGCCAAAGGCGCTGCGCCATTCAAGTTCTTATACAACCTTCTCTATGAACGTTTAACAACCCATCACCAATTGAACAATCTTATATGGGTGTGGAACTCAGAAGGTGCGGATATGCCTTGGTATCCCGGAGATAATCGCGTGGACATAATAGGACGAGATTTTTATTACAATCCGCAATCAACAGTTAACTATGCATCCTTAATAGGTGAATTTGAGAAATTGAAAAATCTATTTGGAACAAAAAAGATGATTGCCCTTGCGGAAAACGGCTCTGTGCCTGACCCTGAAAATTTGGTTAAAGACAATGCCGGCTGGTCTTTCTTTATGCCTTGGTATGGTGATTTTGTAACGCAATCGACTTCTGATGCTATGTGGAGTAAAATAATGAATCACGATTATGTGATAGTATTGGAAAAGATGCCGGGATGGACAGGCATTGCACCACCGTCAAACAATTCCAGCAGTAGCAACAAAGGAAGTTCATCTTCTGGCAGCGGAAACAGTTCTTCATCTGGCGGCGGCTCAAGTAGCAGCTCAAGCAGTTCGTCACCTAGAGAGCCTGTTTTTGACCCACCAACCCCAATTATAACCACTAGCCGCTCGTCACTAGCTACTAGCCAAGTGTTGCATTACTATTCCCTCAAAGGCACCCCTCTAGGCACAACAAAACCGGAGAATCCCGGGGTTTATATTGTTAGAAATTCCAAAACAGGCCAAATTCAAAAAATGGCTGTAAAATAACCGGAGACACTATGAAACAACTATTTTTGTTGCTCGCTCTTTTCTCAATTCCAACATTTGCTCAGGGAGTTCCCATGCAAACCACGCAAGATTCCGCTAAAGATAACAGGCTTATCATTAACGGCAAACCGCTGTTCATTTCCGGCATGAATATCGCTTGGAATAACTTTGCCAGAGATGTTGGAGATCAAGCAGTTTCTATCAACGCTTTTGTAAATCAATTTAAGCAAATCAAAGGCGCTGGCGGCAACGCTGTGAGATGGTGGCTGCACACAGATGGGCAAGCCGATCCAAAGTTTAATCCGGACAACAGCGGCAAGGTCACGGGCTTGGGTTCCAGAACAATTTCCAACATACGGCAGGTTCTTGATTCAGCTCATGCCTACGGAATCGTGGTTTCGCTTACCCTGTTTTCTTTTGACATACTCCATAACGATGGCAATAATAAAACCGCTGCGCAAATGGAACGTAACCTTAAATTCATGACAGAACCGGCAAATTTGGACTCTTACATAGAAAATGCGCTCAGGCCTATGTTAGACTCTGTAGGCAGCCATCCGGCTATTATGTGCTGGGAAGTGTTCAATGAACCGGAGGGCATGACTACTGAACATGGTTGGTCCACAACAAAAATAAATCACAGCCATGTTATGAGATTTACGAATAAGATTGCCGGCGAAGTGCATCGCAGAACTAAGAAAATGGCATCAACCGGAATTCATAATTTCAGCCAGGGCGAACGAGAACGGTACACTACGGCAAAACTCATAGCTGCAGGCGGCGATAACGATGGGCATCTTGATTTTTATATGGCGCATTACTACCCGGAATACGGTGGAACCAGCGAATCTCCATTTCATCATCCGGCAATCTATTGGGGCTTTGACAAACCAGTGCTCATCGGCGAGTTCCCTGCCCAAAGCTGGGGGCCTGGCACAGGGTACAATATGGCATTGAGCGGCACAGCCATGACTATAACCGCTGCTTACGAATATGCCTATAACAACGGCTATGCCGGTGCAATGAGCTGGTCCATGACAGAAGGCGATAAGGCCAAATTCGGCAGTTTTGAAACTACAAAACCAGCACTTGAAAATCTTTACGCCAAATATAAAAATGATATCGAAATAAAGGATGTCGAAATTGTAAATCCGACAGGTGATTTGGCTATGAAGCTGGTTATGAACGGCTTGCCTGCAGAAGGAACCGATTCGGATGGAGGGCCTTGGAATGAATTATCTATTGAGCAGGGCACAACTAATCTTTCAAGCAGAACCAACTTCTCATTTGAAATGTACATTGAACCGGGAAGCGGCACAAATCTGATGATTGTTCCTGTTATAAAAGTTGGAGACGACTGGACTTGGAGCCCTGCACAATCAGAGCAATTTACGCTCACAGGCAAGCCTCAAGGCGAATGGTTTACAATTACCATTCCAGTTAGCGCATTTGGAGCAAGCGATTTATCTCAAGTCAAAGGTTTTATACTGCAATATTTTGCCAAAGATGCCCCATACACCGGCACAATTTTCTTTGACAACGTTAAAGCTGATGATTCGGTACTATTCAATTTCAATTTAACTGGCAGCGAATGGAATACTTCCGCAGATGGAGCTTCCGTATCGCTTGCTGCAAGGCCAGGAGGAACAAGCCCCATACGTTTCACTCATAATTCTCAGCACATAAATTTAAGCACAGTTGATTTTTCAACAGCAAAAGTCTATGATATGCGTGGAAATCGTGTAACGGTTAATTCGTATGAAAACTTGAAAGGCCTGTCTGCCGGAGTTTATATTGTGAAAACGCCAAAAGGCAACGCTATTGTAACTACAGGCTCAAATTAATTGCGCTGGTAAATGCACACAGTGGCTTAGGACACCCTGTCATGAAGACTATTGCCAGATTCTAACTCTGCCTTAACAATTCCTGCTATTTTTTTGGCTAAATCCAAATAGATTTTAGCCTTTTCCAAAGTAGGAAGAGAGCCATCTGATAAAAGCCCTATATTGCTAGGATAACGAATTTCAACATATAAATCCCTAATGTCTTTCAATAAAATTTCATCTATATTCAAATCTTTTATGCCCTTAATCAAATGATATAATTCTACAAGATCGTGAGTTTTTCTAAACTTAATTTTAGATTTAGCAAGATAAGCTTTTAAGTATTTTTCAACAGCTTGTTGGCAATGAAACGATAATTCGCCGGTAAACTCCGGTTTTTCTACTATAAATTCCGCAAGAGACAAGTCTTTGTCTGCAAAAAAAATCCATGCATTAGGATTTGTAGTGCTATTTTCCTGATTTTCCATAAAGTTCTTTTCCTGTCTCTTCAATTTCTTGCACAAAAAAATCTTCTTTACTTTTTAAATAGTCAAACTCGCCCTTTGAATAAACTACAATATCCATAGGAAATTGGTAGTTTACTTCCAGTAATGCTGTGGATACAGGCCGTCGCCTATCCATTCTCTCGTCAAAGGTTTTGGCAAATTCTTCAGTATCTAAAATAACAACCAAATCAATATCGCTATCTTCCGTTGCCGTTCCTGTAGCGTAAGAGCCAAATAGGATAATCTTATAGACATTCAAACCCATAAGGCACTGAACTATTTTAGATATTATGTCAACAGACAAAGACATATAAAGAATATAGAAAATTTTTAAAAATCCACTATAACCGCTGTCGAGTTTTTTGCTGGGAACATTAGCCATTCGTAGCTGTTTGCTTCTAAATAAGCCGGTAAAAACTTTAAAGCTTGCTTTTGCCCATAGTCATAATTTGCAAAAAGAAATATAGCTCTGTTTATACCAAAGTGTTTTAATTTTGAAAATAAATCGAAATAATTCATAAAATCAAATAGCTGTCCATATTCTATAGTTTGAATTGGCTTCATATGTATAAATTGCCCATATTCATAACGCATTGATAAAAAATCATTCTGCAAATGGTTTCTTTGATAATAAGTATGAACCGTTGAATTGAAAGCACTCATTAAAATCACTGACTGTTCTGTTGAGTAAGTCTTTGTTTTTTCAAGTAAATCAAAGTATTCTGCTGCTCCAAGCCCTGTTTGCATTCTGCCTATGTTTGGAGAAAGCGAAAAAATAATAAACAAAATGCACGATATTACAAAATATCTTGAATTTAAAATGTTCAAAATTTTATACAAACCAAAAGATATTGCAATAAAAATAACAGGAATAAAATAAACTATCAGCCTGCTACCGACTACCTGAGCCATTGCAAAATTTTCAGTTTGATTTAAAACTGGGTCTAATGGCATTCCTATAGGATAAAATTTTAAAAAATAAAGAAGTAGAGTAGAAAATAAAGCTACCAAAATAATAACTGTTAGGGATTTATGCTCTTTTAGTAAAAAATAAAAACCTAATAAACTTAAAACTATTGTTAGTGTTGCATATAAATATACAGAAGGAGCGTACTGAGTTATGTATGGCGTAAGGTTTATAAAATGCCTGCCTATAAATTGAATGAAATTTAAATTTGGAAACCAAAGTTTATCCCAAAAAGAATTCATAAAGTTTTTACCCTCTAACTGATTTAACCATAAAAAATAGTAAAAAGCAGAAAATACTGCTAAAGCCAATAATTTCGGAAATATTGAACGCCACTCTTTTGGCATAAATGCAATATGAGAAATATAAATACCTGCTAAAATTAATGGAGCTGTGCTACTGAATAAAATGGAAACCATAGCTAATAGAATAAAATTCCAACTTGCGCAACACTCTCTTTTATAAATTAAAAACAAGGCTATAAATGCTTCCACGCTATATTGCTTGAATTGAATGCTGTAAAATAGTAAAGAATCGGAACAAGCTAGAAAAAACAAAAATATGCAAGCAAATTTTTCATTGAACTCTTTTACAGCAAATTTATAAGCTAATGGAAAAAGCAAAATTCCGGCAATAAAAGGAATTAACCTTAATATTAATTCTGAACTGCCAAAGAAGAGTGCTAAAATTTTAATAGTTAATAAAAACCCAAGCGGAGCATTTTGGTCATAAGGCAAACTTCCTGCAAAAATATTCGAAAAACTTGCATACCATATACTACAGGATAAACTTGCTTCATCCGGAATTAAATCAAAATCTTGAGCGAATAAAAAAACTCGTGCAAATACACCAAGCAAAACAAAAAACAGGCAAAAAGCACTTGGCTGGCATAGGATGGTTATGTTAAATGAACGGAGTATAGGGCATAGAGTATGAGGTAGAGGCATAGTGCGTAAAATAGAAAAATTTAAATTCTATATTACCATTATGTTCGTTAAAAAACTTATCCTAGCATTGTTGGCAGCATGCTTAATTGAAATAACATTGTTTAATTACACGCATTACGCAACATTATTTACAAGCGAACATTTTGGGCTTTTATATAGTGAACAGGAACAAAGTTTTATTAGCAATGTAAACAAATATTTGCTCAAAGAAATTGCTGTGCAAGATTCTTTTTTATTGCCGAGTTCATCAAGTAGCTTAAATTTCATAGATTTGAACACGGAAATTTCCTCTATTTACATAAATCCTGTATTTTTGTCTAATGAAAATAAGCAACATTTAAGAGTAATTTGGGCAGATGAAGAATCTTCTGAGCGTTTTATAGATGTTAGCATAATAAAGGGTCTAAATTTTAGTAACTACATAAATATTAACCCCTGTGGAAAAGTTTCAACGTTAAGTGTTATTTTTTATGAATCTAATTTGGCAATTAAAGGAGTAGAGCTAAATAAAACTATTCCTATAACCTTTATGCCTATAAGATTTATTATTATTGCTGCTGTTTTGTTTTTGCTATTCTGTTTAAAAAATAAGGAATATCGCAAAAAAATGTCATATTTTTGTTTTGATTATTTATACGATAAAAACAACATCAAGCAAAAAGCCGGATTTGTTGCATTTATTTGCATTGCTATTACTTTTAATTTTCTTGTATCTTATTCCGTTTATGGATTTAAAGACAATGAACTAGCTCCAAGATGGATTAAAATGTATAGCCATCATATAACAGATGCCATTTTAAAAGCTCAGTTGCATTTGGACATTGAAGTTCCTAAGGCTTTGTTAGAAGCAGAAAAACCTTATGACCCAAAATATAGAGAGCAACACGAAATATTTACGAGTTGGAGCTACAAAGATTTAGACAGTAAATATGAATCTTTGCTTGGAGACCATACATATTACAACGGCAAATATTACAGTTATTTTGGAGTTGTTCCTGTGCTAACGCTTTTTGCTCCATATAAATTTATAACAGGAAATTATTTGCCAAGTTCGCTAGGAGCATTTTTATTTGCGTCTTTGGCTACAATTCTATTGCTTTTGCTTTGGAAGCAAATTGCTCAAAACTACCTCAACAGAATTCCATATTTTTTCTTTTTAATTGGCGGTGTTACGCTTTATGCCTGCTCTTTTGTCCCAATTGTTTTAGTAGAAAACCGTTTTCATACAATAGCTCAATTTTCGGCTTTGGCTTTTGTGATTTTTGGCGTGCTATGTTTATTGCGAGATAAGCCTTGGCTTGTTCTTGGTTGTTTAAGCTTTGCCCTTGCTGTTGGCTGCCGCCCCAGCGCAATTTTTTGGAGTTTGCTTGTTCCTGTTTTATTATGGGATAAGAGAAAAGATATTTTGAATATAAAAGGGTTATCTGCAATAATAATCCCATTTGCAGCGATAGGTTCAATTCTTGCGTGGTATAATTATACTCGTTTTGACTCGCCTTTTATATTTGGTTCAGGTTATATGATAACAGAGTCTAACCAAATGGCTTTCACATCGCTTATGAACCCGATTGGAAAATTGCATTTAACGATAAAAACATTTTTATTTGTATTATTTAACCCACCAAATTTTGATATAACATTTCCGTTTATAATGCAAAAAATATCATTTATTCCAGTGTCTAAAAGCTCATTTATATATAATAAAGAATTGATAACAGGCATATTTTGCTTCCCTATTATGTGGTTTTTATTTTTTATAAGCAAGGTTAATATTTTGCGAAATTTTATGTTTGCAGGTATTTTTATTTCTTTTTTGAGCATTTTTATTTTTGCATTAACAGGTGGAATTGTATTTAGGTATTCAATGGATTTTGCTTGGGCTTTAGGACTTTGTGCACTTGTTAGTGCTTTTTGCCTTTTTGAAATGCACAGAGAACAATTATTAGGAAAAATAACTCTCAAAGCGTTTTATGCAATTTGCTTTGTAACTATTATTTTTGTATTTTTTATAACACTGGCATACAGATTTCAGTTTAACCATACTGCACCTTTAGACTTGCAAATTTGGCATTACCTAGTTCGAACCTTTGGAGTTATATGCAATGTCCCTTAAATAATATAGCCGTTTTAATTCCCTGTTACAATGAGAGCGAAACAATCGCTAACGTTGTTAGGAATTTTAAAGAAATGCTTCCCGAAGCAGATATTTACGTTTACGATAATAATTCGACTGACAGCACGGCAGAACTTGCTAAAACAGCAGGGGCTATTGTGAAATTTGAGAGAAAACAAGGCAAAGGAAATGTAATTAGGAATATGTTCAGAGATATACAAGCTTCCTGTTATATTTTGGTTGATGGAGATGATACTTATCCAGCAGAAACAGCTAAAGAAATGTCTCGTTTGGTGTTAGAAGAAAATGTTGATATGGTAGTTGGAGACAGACTTTCCACAACATATTCAAAAGAAAACAAGCGGAGATTCCACGATTTTGGCAATACTCTTGTAAAAAAAACCATAAATAAGTTATTTAACGGAGATATTGCGGATGTTATGAGCGGTTACAGAGCCTTTTCTTATTTATTTATAAAGAGTTTCCCAGTTCTTTCCAGCGGTTTTGAAATAGAAACGGAAATGACTATTCATTCTTTGGAGAAAAGATTGAATGTTGTTTGTTTGCCAATAGATTATAAAGACCGCCCGGAAAATAGCGTTTCAAAGCTGAATACTTTTAGCGATGGAATTAAAATTTTGTGGACAATTTTCAGATTATTCAAAAATTACAGGCCACTAAAATTTTTTAGTTCTTTTGCGATAGTCATGTTTATTTTAGCAACAGCGTTTTTTATTCCTGTGTTATTTGATTTTTGGGAAACTGGCAAAGTGGCTAAATTTCCCACATTAATAGTATGCGGAATAACATTTATAGTCGCTATTCAATTTTTCTTTAGCGGCTTAATATTAAGCGTTATTCGCCAAAAAAACCTGCAAGACTTTGAGTTGAAACTTATAGAATTGAAAGGGCGTTTATAAAGCAACTGTATTTTATACGCCATTGAGAACACCAACTACGGCAGCGACACGGACATCAAAATAACCACTCTTAGGAAAGATTATTCCATTTTTGTATATTTAATGAAGGCATAGCAAAAAGCGAGCGAATAAACGAAGCAAATTTAATAGAGTCGTTTTGCCACAATCCTGATAAATTTTTCGTCAATTCCGTTGAATGGAGCAAAACCGAAATCTTCTGCGGCAAATTTAATTTTGAATCTATGTCTTATAAGCTTATTTTTTATGATTTCTAAATCTATGAATCGTCTAAAATGTCCATCAAAAATAAATGAATCTTTACAGTTTTGTACTGGTTCGCCTTTTCCAAATAATTCATTCTCTTTTCCACGAACTTCTATGAAAAAATAACCCCCTGCTTTAATATGTTCGCTACACCATTTTATTACACGATTCTCCTCATGTTCAGTAACTGCATGAATAGTGAAACGAGAATATACAGCATTATAAAAATTATCATTTTTTAAATTTGTAAAATCCATTGTTATAAATTTTAAATTCTTCAAAATATTATTCTGAGAAAGTTTATTTATTTCTAGTTCACATTGATCTATGGCATCAACACTAATTTCATTACTGGCAAAAAATATACTATCTCTTCCATTACCACATCCAAGCTCTAATAATGTATTGTTTGCTATCAAATATTCTCTTAAACAAAATTTAGCAAAATTAGAAGGTGAATTGTCTAAATCAGTCCGTTTGTAATATTCTGTCCAATATAAATTATCCATTTATAGACTCCAAATAATCTACGAGAATGAATTTTGACTTTCCTATATTTGCTAAAATAGAATTTTTATCTATAAGTTTTACTTGTTTTATGTTTTGTACGAATTGCAGTATATTTACGATTTCTTCTTTTTTTACATAGATTCCTATTTTCTTGCTGATATCTATATCAAAATTTTCAGATAAATCAGCTTGTTCATATTCGTTTGAAAGTTCGGTTTCGCTTTCAAGTGAAATAACAGGCCTTTCAAAGCACAAGTAAAAATCCAAACGAATTCCACTTATATCACTGATTAGAATATCTGCTTTTGCCATTACGGACAAATTATCAGTTTCAGTGCTGAATACAATACCCGGCAATTCTTTTTGCAAATTTTCCATAAACTCTTTTTCATAAATATATGAGTATGGATGCGGGCGAACAATTACATTATAACCGGAGTTTGACAAATCTTTTATGAATTTTGAACCATAAATTTGCAAACAACCTCTTTTGTTCCAAGTACTTGCAACTAAAATAGTTTTGCCATCGGTTTCATTTTGCAAAGTTTTTGCTTTTTCAATAATAGAATCCATGTATATAAGCCCACCATCAATTATTTTTTTAGCAGGCAAATTTCTTTTATTTTCCAATATTTTAATTTCATTTGCAAAAAGCAAACTATGACTAAATATTGTGTCATAGTAGTCCAAGCTATATTTTTTATAAGCACTAACTCCTCTTGGTGAGTGGAAAATATGAATTAAATTTTTACAGCTTTTCGGTTTTTTAATGGGATAATTCGGAGTTCCGATATTAGGCGTTGTTGACAAAATGTTCTTTTCTTTTAAATTGCTGATTGCAGCATAGCCTCTGTTCCCTGTGCCAACAAACCTTACTTTGAATTGACTAAAATCTGCATCCGGATTTCCATAATCGCAAAGTTCAAGCGCAGGGTCATTCATATCCATTGTGTAATAAGTGAATTTAACTTTTCTTTTTATCAATTCATCCACAACATCCTTAAAATAAATCCAATACATTTTGCCTTCGCTGAAAATTGCAATATCGCATTTAAATTTTTCTTCTTTTTTTCCTATTATGTGATAGAAAATATTTTTTGTGAAAAATACTATTGAACCAATCAGGCCAAACAATGCAGCTATCAAGGCATTGCCTGTGCCTGGGTCTAGATATCCGTTTTTATTGCCAAAATTCATTTTGAATCCTCAGAATAAAAATGCGGATAAAAAATGCCTTTGTCAAATTTATGAGGCCCAACTTGAACTTCTGTGTCTTGAATTTTATATTTAAGAGGAATTTCGCTATCAAATAAATAAGCAAAAACTATAGGAAATAAATCTTGCACTACATTAAAATCATTATCGTATTTTGCTGCACGCTCTCTATCCGGAAAGCGAATTGCCATAAATGCCCCAAATATATCTCTGAATTTCATATAATCCATTTTGCTAAGATCGTAATTTGGCGGAAAACGATAACCGCCATCAATCAAAAAACCTCCGTGATCACTCATAAAAATTACTATTGCATTAGGATTGCTTTTAACTGCTGTTGCAATTTCTATTTGCATTTCATAAACAGCTTTTTGATAACGAGCAGTGTAATAGGCAATTTCACCTTCTGTTCCGCCAAATGCTCCCATTGTGCTTGAATGGCCGGGACCAGATATGCACCAAGCAAATAAATTATCTTTTAAAGGATGGTTTGCTATGAAATTCGTAAAATCCAATGCAGCATTATCCCCTGTTTTTGCATTGAAATTCATTCTTTCCTGGATATTTTCAAAGTACAAAGAGTTTAGAGAACCTACTAATAATGCTTTTAGCAACTTATTTTTTGGCTTTGAATTTTCCTGACTAATTCCAAAATCATAAAAATTATTTTCATTAAACATATATCTGAAATTTTGCCCGGCAAGACCTGTTTTATAACCTTTTGCTTGCAACAGTAGATTGCTTTTGTTGTTTCCGCTCGTAAACTGCCTGTGCATATCCTGATATTTCAGTTCTTGCGTAATTGTTTCCGTAAAATCTATAGTTGTAGAAATTCCATTTTTTGATTTTGGCAAAATATCTGCATTTATATCAAAAACACTAGCCATAGTAGCATGAGTATAATCTGCCATTGAATAGACATTATATATTTTAAAATCATTTTCTCTAAAAAAATTCATCAATTCATTATAATGAGGCAATTGCAAGTAACTAGCGTAATCCTCATGAGGAAATCCATCTTGCATAAAAATGTATATACTTGAACTGTCTTTTAAAGGCAACTCTAAAAGTTCTTTTGGAATTTGCGTTTTAACATCGGAAATATCTACTCCTCTGTTCTGATAAATGCCAAAAAGAACATAAGCAGAAGCGCAAGTAAAAAATATGCATAATAAGGATTTTTGTTTTTTAAAGAATGCGCAAAAATATAAAAATACTCCAAAAACCAATATTCGCATTAGTATGGCATTGCCTGCATAATTCGTTGCCTCGTTAATAATGGGGAAAAACATAAAGGCAAGAATTACGGCAAGTGTTATTATATGAGAAAATAATAAAGGCAATAAAATGGCAATGCCAAATAGAACCGAAAAATATACTAAAGCTTCGTTTCCAATAAAATAAACCGTGTTATTTTTGAAATATAAAAGAGCAGGGAAAGCCATTGCGCATAGAGATAATGCAATGTTAAACTTCGTTTTTGGCGGTTGCTTGAATGTCAGTTTAAAATTTAAGTCCAAATTCCTTTTTTCTTTATAAAATGCAATAGCATATCTTATAAAATTAAATAATTGATTAAAAGTCCAATATAGCAATATAGCTGCACTTGAATTATACAACAGAACAAAAAATATCATTGCTATAAAAATACCTTGCTTGCGTTCTTTTGAGTTTGCATCCGATGAAAGATACACAGAGCTTATATTCAATATTGTCATTATTACAGGCAATAAATTTAAACCTAAAAATAAAATATCCGAGCTTCCTAGATTCATTTTCCAAAAATTTGCGGATTTTATAGGCGCATAGTTATCTAAAGCTCTATAAGCCACTACGAGAACTGGTATTTGAATAAACAGCGAAGATAGCGAGCGCAAAGAATAAAACGGATAATAAGAAAATGAAAGATAAAGTTCCTTAAGTTGTTTGTGCCTGATAATTTTGTCCTTTATAGTATTTATTTTTGTTATGTAAACATCAAGTTTTTCTTTAGCATTTCGCTCTTTTTCTTCCAAAATGCCTGTTAAGTGATATAAAGGCATAAGAACTATACTTAAAAATGCAGATAACAATATTATGGAATATCCGTAAGAATCTGTGAATCTATTAAAAAATTCAAGAATAAGAATAATTATGGATTCTAAAAAATTCATCTACTCTCTCTTAATCTTAACCAGTTCCCAAAAATCGCTATGAATTTTTTCATTTGTAATTGTATCTATAACATCTAACCGCCAAATATTTGTGTCACGATTAAAAAAAGAAAAGCTGTATGTGTTAGTATAATACTTTTTTTCATAAGGAGTTTCACCAACCAAAGAGTCATTTATAAAATGCAACACCTTCCATGGCTCTATGCGTTTTTTTGGTATGTTGAAATGCATTTCCACCGTGCTATCTGAAGACTCTGTTTTATTCATAATTCTGAGCAATCCAAGAGAATCTATATCGTTAAAGCCTAAAATTTTGTGAATGCTAAATGGCTTAAAATTTTCAAGTATTTTCATGCTATAAACTTCTTGAGTGTCAAAATAACGCATAGATCTATCACATAATCTAAAGGAATTAGGAGATTGCATTTTAGCCGTTCCAACTATAATATCGCAAGAACTTGCATTTACAAAATATACTTCGCCTTTATAATCTTCTAAAATATCGCGCAAATCTTCAGAATTTAAATTTAAAAGAGCCATATACGAGTATGTTGAATAACCATAAGCAAGAGGTACAAGAGGATACCAATAAAAGAATAAAATTCTCTTTGAAGAATTCTGTTTTATCCATTTATTAAGTTCATAGTCTTCTGTAGTAACAAAATTCCTTATATTTGGAATATCTTGAATAAAGGTTTTGTATTGAATGAGACAGGTGGTAAAGATTATCGAAGTTGTGCCATAGAGGGTTATTTTTGCTAAGAGTTGAGAGTTGAGAGTTGAGAGTTGAGAGTGAAGTGTGGCTAAATTGCTTAATTTCCATAAAAAGAAGGCGCCTAAAAAAGCCATTGGGGGCAAAATAACCAGAGCAAATCTCCATTGAACGGTCATAGATAAATCTGCGCTAATTCCGTTAAAGAGTATTATGTATTGTGGGGAAAGAAGGATGAGGAAGGCTATTATGTATTTGTAGGGTATTGAAAGTTGAGAGTTGAGAGTTGAGAGTTGAGAGTGAAAAGTGGCTAGTGGCAAGTGGCTAGTAGCTAGTGATTTATTTTTAAATTCTTTTACGGTCAGGATAATCAATGCAATTAGGCCAAATAGGGCGAGCCAGGTGAAATAGGGCAAAAATGGATATTGCAATATACCATCATTGCCAGTTGAAGGCAAGGCCATTACTTTAAAGTTGGATATTATATTGCTAAACAAATGCCCATGCGCACCTAAATCCCCTCCTTGCAAATCACTATCTCTCATATAAGAAAGTGTGCAAAGCACAGGAATGGAGAAGAAGAAGAGGGTGGCTAGGAAAGCTGAGAATTGGAATGAATTGAGAGTTGAGAACTTGGCTAGTAGGGAGTGGCTAGTAGCTAGTGGTTGGTAACAAGTTCTCCACCAAACTACAGCGATGAAGGCAAATAAGCAGAATACGGTTTCGGTGCGGGTTTGGGCGAAGAAGGCAAGTGTTAACGCAAGCAATAGCCAGTGCCTTGTGGTGTTTCTGTCGTAAGCCCATTTTAAAAACAAAAGAGAAACGCAAAACATGGTTACATACAAAGGCTCGACGGATGCAGCACGAAAGCAGAATAATAAAATAGGGCAAGAGGCAAGGAGCGCAGTGGCAAGCAAAGCAATGCTATGCTGTTTAAGCCACGCCAGCAATGCCAGGTAAAAAGAAAGGAGAGCAAGTGCCAAAAAGAATAGATGCAGGGTATGAACCCAATATAAGTGAGTGCCAAAAAACGGCATTCCAAGCATATAGATATAGCTAAGACCCCGCGTTTTAACTGTTTGTCCTAGAACGCAAGCAAAACTGTTTTCCATAAAGGATCCTTCTAAGCATATTTGGCCTATTTGGTTATGGTAAAGGTTTTGCGCAATAACATAGTGTATGGATTCATCTGCTTGAATTCTGGAGCGGGGTTCTATAAAGGCTATGCTTATTGCTTGAACCCCTACTATTAGTATTAACAAGATTATCAGGATTGGCTTAGAATCGCTTTGCTTTGTGTTGTTTTTCCAAGTTTCTTTTATCCAAGTTGCGAAGTCTTTGAAGAGCTTTATAAATAATAAAAGGCCAAGGCCAAGTTGCAATGAGAATACCCAAAATGGGGAATATGAGTCTAGTTTATATACTAATTCCTTGTAGCCAATTATTGGCAAAATAAAAATTACAAAAGGAATTACGCAAGCAAAAAGAAAAATGCTTATGTTTATTTTCATTTTTTCCACCAAAACAAAAAACCTCCCTGTAAAGGGGAGGCTTAATTAAATAATAAACTAACAAGGTTTACTGAAGCTTGGAAAAATTTGGAGTCAAAGCTTCGCAGAGACCGTCACTACCAGCCACTGAAGCTAATGGCTTAGTATCACCGGTTGTTATTGTTGCTGTCCATGTACCACCAATGCCACAATCGCCGTGCTTAACAGGATTGCTAGCAGTCCATGTTGCAGCAGAACCAGTATTTCCAGTAGCGGTATTATAAATGAAATTGCCGGTACCTGCTGTATTGGTTGTAGATCTTGATGCGCCTGGTTTTACATAGGCAATTTGTATATCATCGCCAAAGCCATTGGTTTCTACAAGATATGCCGATTGCAACTTGCTCCAAGTGCCGGCCGCAGGGCCAACCTCAGCAGCCTTTGCTTTGGCGCTCATGCCGAAAAGTTTTGGAATGGCTACAGCAGCCAAGATACCGATAATGACAATAACCACCATTAGCTCAATGAGGGTAAAGCCTTTTCTTTGTGTTTTCATAAGGACTCCTTATAGTTGTGGTTAAGCATTTCGTTAAAAATGCCCAAACCGGGTTGTGTTAACATTATAAATATAGATTTTTTTTTGGAAAAGAGCACAAAAAAAATGATTTTTGTCATTTTTTTGTAAAAATTGTCATTTTTTTGTAAGAAAATGAGAATTTCCCCCACCACCGCCACCCCTCCATAAGGAAATCGGTAGCAGGGGAAAAGTTAAAAGGCTACGTTAATATGCGTAACCGCATTGGAGAGTTGAAATATTTACCGGTATCGGATCATTAATAATAAATGTTTTCCCCACTGCCGCATTTATATTAGGCCCGGGATTTCCATAAGTGCCAACTTTCATATCAAGGTTTTCGTCATATTTTCCGACTATGGTTTCGGCAGTTAAAATGCCCCCTTTGCATCTGAGAGCGCCCGGGCAGCTTCCGCTGCTGGTTATCGCCGTGATTTTATAGATGCCTGGCGTTAGCGCAACCCATTTGCAACTGTTGCCGTTCATAGAGAAGTCCACGTCTATAACATTACTTTCTTCGCTACTGGAACTGCTGCTCGGTTCAGAGCTGCTGCTTGATGCCACAGAACTGCTGCTTGGCTCAGAGCTGCTGCTTGATTCTGCAGAACTGCTGCTTTCGGGTTCAATAGGCCTGGTTTCCAAATTCACAGTCACATTGCCTTTTACGTTTACTCTATGCGCATTAGCTTCGGGATTTTCAATCAAAATGTTATCGTATCCGCTGGTTGTATTTTGGCAATAATTCGCATTGCTGCAACTCCAAGCGTATTCATTGCCGTTTGTGGAATTTATAACGTAATCTATGCCCTGAAAAATTGTGCATGAACCTGTACATTCAAAATCAAGCGGAATCTGCGAGTCTGAATATTGCCGCATTCGCAAGCTGTAATTTCCGCCGTTAACTGTTAGAGTTGCCGTTTTCCATTTTAAATTTATTGCAAAGCTTTTACTGGTTTCCGTTAATGTAAACGAACCTGTTTGAGGGCTGCTCACAGGGTTTCCGCAAGTTATGTTCAGTTCGCAAGCACCATGTGCCGGTGCTATGGCAGTCCACGTAATGTTGTTGTTAAGCACAGCCATCCATTCATCGTTTGGGAAAATCGTTGAGCGCACAGGCGAAACGGTAACCCATTCTTCCGCAAGAACAGGCGGGCACGCTTTCCAAGCATCGCTATTTTGGCAAGTTGCGTTTCTCTTTATGTTTTCATATTCCGTGTGTTTGGTTATAACCACACGTGAATCCGAATTTTTTATTCTGCAATTATCGCTTGTGCATTCCGTGATTTCCAAAGTTGCGCCATCATCGTCAACACTTGGCTCGCACACGCTAAACGCTTTTACAACAGGCGGGTTATCGGTTGTTTTAATTGTGCATATCCACGGGCTTGAACCTGTGCAAACACCTGTTTCCGGCGTTACATTCCAGTGAAATCCGGTGTGCTGAACAACTTTAATTGTGTAATCGCTGGTGCCTACTCTGTTCGCTTTTATGCTCACATCACGGCACCCGTTTGCTTCGCTGCTTGGAATTTCCAGCGTTCCGGAAGGAAGGAATTCAATAGTTGCATCGCCTTTGTCTCCGATAGCTCTTATGTAAAATTCTGTTGTTGTTGTGTCACTGAACACGCATTTATACAAACCATCCGTAAAAGGCGGAATACCCAAAGCTGCTCCGGTTACCAAGTCTGTGCAATTTGGAAGCGAAGTGCTGGTATCGATTGCCGTAGCGCCGTTCAAATAAATAAAGGAATAGTATTTGCTCAAATCGTTAATGTCTGAAAATTCGTTTCTGCTTATGCGCACCAAGCGTGGCATCACCAGAATGGATTTCGGCAAGTTTCCAAACTCGCTTGCCGCAGGGTCTTTTCCAGAACTTATCTGCTTGCTCTCCAAATTGACATTTAGCCTGTTGGAAACGGGAATCCACCTAACATCTGCCACATCCTTTATGCCGCCATCTTCGGCATCGCAGCTTCCGCCGTCGGAAACAATTCCCGCACTCAAAAGCATTTCAAAAAGCGCTTTGTTGAAATTCACGTCTGTGTCTGTTATGGCTCCGCTTTTGGCGCCGTTTGCAAGGTATATTGTTCCGCTTATAGTAGTGCTTCCGCTTGCTCCGGCAATATCCTCCTCGCTGTATATAAAGTAGTTTCGGCTCTTTCCGTCTCCTCTGCTTCCGGTAAACGCCATAACGCCCGTAGCTCCTTTCACAAGGTAAATAAACACGGCGGCATTAGGCGCAGTTTCTCCCAGCTTTATGTTTGAACTCACATTCTCCTTGAATATGAAAATCAAATTGTTCTGCAAAACGTCTCGTGGGTCTCCGGCGCAAGTGCCATCCATATTAACAGCGAGGAACTGCTTTCCTCCTTCGTTATACAACAGGCTTCCGTTGTTGTAAACTCTTAAATCTTCGTAGCACTGGTTTACATATTCCGTGAATTTCGATTGAGAACCGTTTCCGCAGCCAAGCCACTTTCCTTGAATGTCGTGTTCCTGCCTTGAGTTGTTTTTTTTCAAAAGCCTTAGGCACGAATTTGATATGCTTTTTAACCTTGCCGTGTCTTCTGCAGTGTTTGCCATTCTGTCAAGTTCTTCGGCGGCAGCCAACCACCTTGCCTTGATTTCTGCGGGGAGAACCAGCGGGTCCGGAACGCAGTAAGGGTCAACTCTTCCGTTTGCTCTTTGGCAATCTTTCTCCACTCTGTCCGACATATATTTCAAATATTTTGCGCTGTTTGCGCTATCCGGTTTGTTGCTTAATGTTGGTGTAATAATCGGGCCGTAAGCATAACTTGCGAAATGTACATCTATGTTGGTTTCGTTTATAATTTTGCGGTTTCTCCAAACATTTCCGCTTACGTTAAAGGCATTGGGCACGAAAATTTGCGGATACAAGTCGGGACTCATGCCAAACCTAACGTTATTTGCACGGTCTTGCCTTTTGTTTCCTCCGAAATTTGTAATAGTCCAAACGCTTCCTCCAACAATGAGAGGGCTGTTCGCAAAGGCATCATCAGAAAACTTGATTGTTCCATATCCTGTGCAGTTTTCATCTCTGTATTCCGCCGGCAAGTCAATATTTTCCATAATAAGATTGCCGCCAACAGTCATTCCATCGTTATTCATCGTAAACAATGTATCGCACAAAGTCAGGTGCCCATCAATGGTTAGCGGCGAAATTTTCTGCATACCGCCTGCCGCATAAAGACTTTTCCTAAATACCGGTCCGGATTGCGTTTTAAGAACACCGCCAATGTAAGCATCGCCGCATATCTCAAACGCACGCACATTAAAATCGCCGGTCACGTATAAATCGCCGGGTTCTTCATTTGCATTCGCAGGGCAGCCTATCTTTCTATCGCCATTATCCATTGTAGAAAGATTTCCCGCCACCAGCAAACCCTTATTGCTTGTGAAACCGTTTATAGTCATATCTCCAATGATTATTGCGCTTGAGAATTTTCCTTGAGTGTTTGTTTTAAAACCTCCAAAAAAAGCCTGTTCAAAATCACCCGTGCATTCCGGCTTGGGTGCGGAAATGTTTACTTTATACAATCCGTTCACGCTGAAAATTGCCGTTTGGCTAACTTTTGAGCCGTCTCTGGCTTCGCCAATGCTTATGAATTTCATTTTAATGTAGCCACTGTTTAAATCTACGCCGGTTAAATACACATTATATTTCTGGTTGCGGCTTGCGCCCAAAGCACCGAGCAAATTCACGTTGCCTTCGCTATCGTCTGTTAAAAAAATAGGCAGTTTTTCGCTTTCATACCTGCGAATTAAAGCGCCAACGTCTGCGGGGCGGTTTGAAAGCCACCCTCGAACTGCGTCTAAACCGCTTTCGCTCGCCTGGTAGGCTTCGCTTGTTTTTAACCTTGAACCGCTTGCAAAGTTTTCGGAATCAATCCAACGGAAAAGCACAACGCTTGCCGTGGTTGCCGCAAGCATAAACATAAGCACCGCTATAAGCGATATGCCGCTCTTATAGAAATATTCCGTTCTATTCATAGATCCTCCTTAAAGAGTTGATCCCCTTGCCTGGATTCCGTTGTTTGGTGTCAAAATTACTATGCCGCTTCCTTCTGTAAAAGCAGTGCGTATTTTTTCACCCTTGCGCTCAACTTCCATAATCATTTCAAATGCCTTCACATCTTTTTTGTGCTGCATCAATTCTGCGGCTTGAGAATCTTCCGTTCCATAAAATGCGCCGTAACCCCATTCCTCTCTTGGAAAATGGAACGCTTTGCTGTCAACACGATAAACTTTGAAATTCTGAAAATTCAGCTTTCCTCCGTAGGCAAGCGGTGAATAAAACGCAAATGTAAGCGCAACGCAAACATTTGTAGGCACTTCGCTGTTTGGAATGGAAAATTCTGCGTATCTAACAAGGTTGTCTGCGCTACCCGATTGCGGAGGGTAAAGCTGAACGTCAACGGGGCCGTTCGGAATAGGCATAAGGGTTTCCTTATTGCGCAGTCCAACCGCAATGTGGTCTATGCCCGGCTGAAGCTGAGTGCTAATGGAATCTATTTCTTCGCTGCTATATGGAATATGCATTTGAAACTCAACCGCATAAACTTCTCCTCCGGCAAGCGTAAGCTCAGTGCATTCGGTGTTGCCGTTATGCGAGAGCAAAAGCTGGTTAAAATCTGCTGCCGTGTTATCTTGATTATTTGCAAAACCGAACACGGTTACATAGTTTGCGTTTGCGTTTGTGCTAATGCTTTTCACTTTGCCCGTTACTTCGCGCGACACAAGAGAGAAACTTGAACCTGAGCTTGGGAACAAAAGCGATTCGGAAGCTGTGCCAGGCGTTATGCCCGGAACGCTTGGCATTAAATAAAATTCATTTATGCCCGAACCCATCAGAACCGGAATAACATTCTCGTCGTCTAAACTCTGTGCGTTCGGACAGTCGTCCACAATAGCATCGGCGATTGCAGCGCTCACAGTGCGGCATCTGCGGTGAATTTTGCCGTCTTCGCTCAATGCCCAGGAGACTTCCTTAACTCCTGTGTAAATTCCGTCTTCATCCATAACCATAACTCTAAAAACAATGCTGTCGTTTCTGCGTTCCTCAATATCGCCATAAGTTCTGTGCCAAAGTTTATAAGAGCTGAAATCCGGATTGTCTATGCTGTTTGGGTTCATATAAACGGAATTGTCAATCAAAACAAAATCTCTGTCGAGAGAACTTTCCATCCACGCCTTAGCACCCATTTGCGACAAATCTTCGTTTAGCAAAGCAGACAGGTTTCCAAGCTGTTCTGCGCTTGCAAGCATATTCTGGCTGCGAATTCGCATAGAGGTAGAATCGGAAAATACACGCCCCGCAACCACGATGATGAAACTCATAATAGCCATATAAACAAGAAGTTCTATTAGAGTAAAACCTCTGCGGCATCCACTAGCCACTAGCCACTTACCACTTACCATATTCACCTCACAACCTTTGCTACGCTTATTGCCTGCGTAGAATTTTTGAATTTCCAGGAAACGGTAGCCTCAAGTTTTTTGTTATATGTATTGATTGTGTTTATAGGTTCTTCAGAAGCCGTTGTAAAATTTGTGCTTTCCGATTTGCTATGCTCTGCGCTTGCAGGCAGCAAGTCAACTTTAACATCGTAAACAACCTGCGCAATTCCCTGTTTGCCTTCAAAAGAGTAAACGTATTTGGGGTTGCTGAAAACTCTGCCCGGTGGGTCGTCGGAAACAATCAGCGAATTTATGCCAACAGAACCGAGCGAATCCAAAACATGGTTCGCAATAAAGTTAGCGGCATCTCTGGTACGCACACGAACAATGCTTTCACGGTTGCCCATTTGCACTCGAGTTAGCGCAACAATCAAAAAGCCGAGCACAACAGCAGCAAGCATAACCTCAAGAAGACCAAAACCTTTTTTCATAAAGCCTCCCATATTGCATCATTGCCTTTTTTTATGTATGCTCTGAAAGAATTTTCGTTTGCGCTTTTCACAGCTGCCCCGCAATAGCCTCTGGCTCCGCAGGCGGCAAAATAGCCTTGCTCCGTTATTCCCGAAACACCAAGCCTAAACTCAGACCTTGCACCTGTGGCATTAAACAGCATGGAAGCGCCCTCGTTTGGCGAAGCCGGAACGTTTTGCCCCGTGAAACCTCCGCCAAGTGCCATGCGAGAAATCTCTTCGTCAGTGTTCGCATCATAAGCAATTATGTCGTTACTCACCAAAGATATTTTAACCGGCTTGCCTTGCCTTTTGGCATCGGCAATAGATTTCTCCGCAAAGGTTCTGAGCACATGTGCCGTTTCTTTTGCACGGTTGGTAAAAATCAAATCCATCATGCTTGAATAGCCAATAACGGAAAGAACGCTTATGATAACAACAATAACCAGCAATTCAAGCAAGGTAAAACCAGCCCTGCACGCATTGTTTGCGACAAGCGTGTGCTCATTTGAAATTATCGGCCTAACCGCCGGCGCGGCAGTTACCCTTAAAAGATAATTTCAAATTTTTGACCCCTCAAAATATCTTTCGTTCAACAGTTTAACCCACTCCTTATGTACTTTCATCATCCCCTCAAAACCGCTTTTACTTTCCCCTAAAATAAAATCGGCATAATGCTTAAGTGTAACGTTTATGTTCTTGTGTCCAAGTAGTTTTGAAACCCTAACAACATCGTAACCTGCGCTCAAAATCTGGCTCGCAAAAGTATGCCTGAACCTGTGGCAGTGGATATTTCCTATCTTAGTTTCCGCAGAGCACCTCCTCAGAAGCTTTTGGCATTTTTGGCTAAAGCTTCTGCCCTGTTTGTTGACTTTTTCGAAAATATATCCACGCTCATAAATTTCAAGCATAGTTTTGCTTATAGGTATTTTTCTTGCACGATGTTGGTTTTTTGCGTCTATTACTCCCGAGATTTTCTGCGGAAACACAAACAGCAATTTCCCTTTTATATGCCACCACTCACGAGTCATGAGCGTTATGGCTTTGCTTTCCATGCCCGTTAAAAGCATAAGCAAAATCATATCGTGGTAATAGGGATGCTTTTTCAGCCATTTCAAAATTCGCTTGCATTCGTCAATTGAAAACGGCACAACAAGTTTTGTGTTTTCGCTTGTTTCCCCAACGTTTATTCCCTCAAAAGCGTAGTTGGGCGGCTGGCCCAAAAACTTTTCGGCAAAACGTATCACGGCTCTGAACCTCAAGAGCTCCTTGTTCAAGGTCGAGGCAGAACGTTTGCCTCTCCACTCAATGTAAGCTCTGGCTTTTTTGCGAGTAAGGTCATTGTAAAACACAATGTCTTGCCCCGAAAGCCATTTCTTAATGGTGCAGATTTGCCTTTGAACCTGGATTTTCCAATAGTCCTTCGCCTTGGCGGTTTCAATGAAATCCGCCAAGTAATCTCCTAAGATGCTATTCCACCTGCCACTATTCCCGTTTAGAGCGGAAATAGTGACTGCAATATCACCAAAAATTAACGTTTTTTCCACAAAAATCCTCCTATGTTGATTTTTTCCTTAAAATTTATATATATTTATATATATTGGAGAACAAAAAGGAGACTTTAGGCTTAATGAAGAATGTCTTCAACATACGGCTTAGTAAAACTGCCGCGCCGGCAGTTATCCCGCCTATAAGGGGGGGAGGAGGGTTCACATTATTGGAACTTTTGGTCGTAATTACCATTATAGGAATTTTGTCTGCGCTTGGTTTTGCCGGACTTATGGATGTCATTCTCATAAACCGAGCAAAAGAGTCTGCGCAGACTATGAGAACGGTCTTAGATCGTGCCGTTGCAGAAGGCAAAATGCAGAACAACTCTGTGAAAATATATCTTGACGCAAACAAAATACAATACACAATAGGCACAGGCTCCAATGCCGTAACAAAAAGCCAGAATTTAGGCCAAGGCTTTTCCGCATCAGATATCACAGATTCTTATTTTAAAGGCCCCAATTTCCACAAAGAAGGAGGAGTAGAAGCTACAGTGCGAATAGGCCTCTCCGGCATACCCAAAGAAGGTTACTTTGTCGCCTGCGGCCCAAGGAAATTCTGCTCCGCTATAGCTAAAGACAAAGACAAAAACAGCTTCACAGCCTACATAAAACGTGGCGGAAACTCCAGCAGCTGGGAGGCTTTATGAAATATAAATCCGGATTTGGCTTAATTGAAGTTATGCTTGCCGCAGTTGTGCTTGGTTTTTTGGTTGTTGCTTTAACCCAGTTGCAACTCGGCAATCGTGAAAGCATTCTCCGCATTCGCGCCAGAGATGCAGCTAAAATAATTGCCGAACACGTTCTGGATAGCATTTCCTCCGCAGGAGTGAAATCCTTGTCCGGCGCAGGTGGAGAGGGAATAAAAGCTGGATGCCCGGATCCCTTAGCAAAGGGACTCATTTACTGCAACCCGAATTACATTTACCACTTTGAAGGAAAACCCCAAGCCGACAAAAAAACAGCCGGAATACCGGTTGAAACGAAATACACCGTGGAAGTTGTTATTTCAGATGCAGATACTACCATTAAAATTTCCGATAACACAACCAAATTTACAAAAGCCAAAAACAATTCTGCCAACGACACTCTTTCGCAAGCAGCGAAAGCAACTGTAACCTGGCTACACAAAAATGCTCCGCAATCAATAAAAATGGAACGGACGGTGAGGTGATTATGAGAGTGGTTAACTTGGCTAGTAGGAAGTGGCTAGTGGCTAGTAGATGCCGCAGAGGTTTTACTCTAATAGAACTTCTTGTTTATATGGCAATACTCGGGTTTATAGTTGTCGTTGCAGGGCAGGTTTTCAGTGATTCAACCGTTATGCGCATTCGCAGCCAGAATATGCTTAGAGTTTCAGAAGAAGTGGGCAGAGTTGCAAACATAATAAGAGAAGATGTTTCGCAAATGGGCGCAAAAACGTGGGGAGAAAACGGAACCGTATATATAATTAAAAGTGACAAGCCAGAGGTTTATATACACTCAGCAGATTCTTCATCTTTTATGCTTTATAAAAACGTGGTTACATCTGCGGCAGACAATGACATAGAATTCGACTCTCTTATGTTCCGCACAATATCATTTGGACAAGATGGCGAGTTTTTAGCAGTAAGGGAAATCACGTGGGCAACAAATGCGGCTGGTGAATTGCGCCGCTACTGCAAAACTCTTAACGGCACCGATGAAGATGGCGAAACTTGCCCAAGCGACAGAGCAGAACCGGTTCTTATAGCCGAAAACGTCAAAAAATTTTCGTTTTTTCCATCTGCCCCCGGCAAAATGCCAAATACCATCGTAAATACACAAGCAGATATTAAGCGCGACACCATATTTCCGCTGGCAACAGGACTAAATCCAGAGAATTTCGCCTTACTGACGAGAGTGGACCCTACCAAAAATTTGGAAGATATTGACTTAACGAACTCCGGCAAAGAATCGACTACAAGTTTTCTCGCAAATAATGAAACCAGCTACGATGTCCCTAAATCAAGCGATAGCTCTAATGAAGTTTATTTGACTGAATACACCAACACCAGCAACGACTATACCGAATGTTTGCTAATTCCAATGCGTGCCGGAGAAACTTATGTTGTTGAATTTAATATGCTTTTTCCAGATAATGGAAGCACTGCTGATCAAAAACAAAACGATTCCCTCAGCTCCCAGTTTGTGCCTGGTGTTGACCATATTGCAGTTGGCTTAAGAACAAATGAGGGCAATCCGATTCCAGCCATTTCTCCCGATGTTCTTTTATACGCTCCGCAAGCAGGTGAAGCAAACAACAAGCCACGCTATGCGGAATTTACCGCAAACGATAAATTCGATGAAAATTTAAAGGTATGCACAATGCTTACATTCTCGTTTTACAGCCCAACAGCAAGGAAAGGCAAACTTGTTTTTAGAGATTTCAAGGTTTACAAAAAACAAACAGGAACCTACCACTTTGTAAAAGAAGAAAACAATTATGACGAAGGCTTTGCAAAAGAATATGCCGCCGTGCCATCCAACACACCTGCAAAACTTAGCCAAAAAAGAAACGTAAAGGCATTTGAACTTCTTTTAGAAATTGATAGAAACGGCGAAGTAGCAGGAACCTATTCCAAAGGCTCTGTAGGAACTAAAGGAAATAGCGACTTCAAAGGACCAACCGGAATGGCTATTCCCGTTCCCAACAATGGAGTGACCAGTTTATGAAAAAAGGCATATCTCTCATAGCAGTGCTAATGTTCATGCTTGCCGCAACCACAGCGAGCGTTGTTGTTTTTCAATGGATAGGCTCCGAAAATTTTGCAAGCGGCGCAAGGCTAAAGCAAAGCGAAGCCTACCAGTCTGCCGAAAGCGGCATAGAAGCAACGCAAGCGTGGCTTTCCGGCAAAGGCGCAGATGTTGGCGCGCTTGTTGACAAACATTTATCGAATAAACAAAAGATAAAGCTAAACAATGTTATAAGCAGAGGCAATTACAATGTTTACTTGGTTGGCATAGACACAAGCTCCAATGCTCACCATAAATTCAGAATTCTTTCCGTTGGCTGGGGAAGAGATGGTTCGGAAGTAAAGCTTGCTGCAGTCTTTGATGTGGCCGGTTTATACAGGATGCGAATATCAGATGACCCGCCAAAAGGGAAACCAACCCCTGTTCCGCCATATTTTGGAGGAAGCATAAACTTGGAAGGCACAAAAACAATGACCAGCGCAACCGTAAGAGGAAATTTAACGGGAAACCCTGCGACAATAGAAAAAGATCTTGTGGTAACCGGAAATTTCAACGCGAGCGGCACGGGCGCAACAGTTGGCGAAACAATGTGCGTTGGCGGAGTTTTCGACCCAAACAACGACAAAACAAGCGTAGGTGCTGCCTATATAGGGAGCAGCCCTAATTTTCTCGGAACTTATGGGGATGTTTACTGCGATGGCGATATGCAGATGAGAAACACCGGAAATGGCGCAAATGTTGGCAACCTTACCATAAACGGAACGCTTTCTTTCACCGGCGGCAAAGATTACCAAATTAGAGACAACCTGGTTATTGGCGATTCCATAATAACCGGCAACACCCCGCAAGTCAATGTTGCAGGCCTTGGAAGCGGCAATTATTTTTCTGTTTGCGGCAGCGTTTGGTGCAGCAACCAAGACGGCATTCTCTCCACTTTAATCCAAGGCAGAAGAGTTCATTTTGCCTCCGGCAAACCAACGCCTACAACGAATAATTGCCCAAGACGTGACAATGCCTTTTTAGCATTTAACGGCGCATTGCCTTATACCGGAGCAACTGGTGTAAACTTTATAACCTCTACTTCCAACGGCTACTTTTTAAGCCATGCTGCGCCAAACGATTATTCAGAAGATTCCAGGCCAACAGCGGCAAGAGATGTAAAACATTACTGCAACACTATATGGCGGCCTAAAACAGCCGATGACCAATGCTCAGACAACGGAGCTAAATACACTGTTGACGACCCAATAGCATCTTCCTTAGATACTATAAAAAAGTTTTTGATAAAAGCATCAAACACAAACGATAGATTCAATAGTTTTCACTGCTTAAGCGACACGCCGGCAAACATTGGGCCTCAAGGCGGCGTAACTAACCGAGGCTTGGCTCAAAATTGCAACAGCGCATCATGCAGACTTCCAACGCTGCTCAACGGCTGCTACGAAATGCTGAAAAATGACCCTTCAAAGCTTTATAACGGCTATTACGTTATTAAACTGCACCAAAGAGAAGATTATTCCAACAGCACTGCCCTAAAAGGAAAGTTCATTTTCATTTATCCGGAAGGAACGCAATATAGGCCTGGCAACGTGTTTATAGCGCCAACCACAAGCGATTCCAGAGTTATGATATTCTTCGAAGAAGGCGTGGCAAATGAAGTAAAAAGCGCAGACGGAGGTTGTGTAAGCGATGGCGCAGGCGGATTTTTCCCCTACAACTATTTCATATATTCTCTGAAAGACATTACCGAATTCAACAAATGGAACGAAAACTGCCCGCTTAACGGAAACATATATTTTCCAACAAATAGTTGCGCGCGCGTTCATAGAGTGAACAACGGGTTTCGCCTTCAAGAAAATACGGATTTTGTCGCCGAGCTTATGGAAGCAGGCATTCTGTGCGAAAGCGAAGCAGATCGCAAAAACAACAAATATTGCACAGACGCTGAAAGAAACAAATCAATGGGTCTTGAGTCAACACCACCAGAAGGCGAATCATCCACCACCAGCAATACTTTGAAAGATACATGGCTGCCTGTAGCTTCTCAATTAAAAGTTTCTCTTGCCGGCAAAAACATAAGCAAAGAAATAGAGCCAATAGCAGAGTTTGCCGAACTTGAACCTTCTGTTTTGGTTATGCCTCGCATAGTGCGTTTGTCAATGGATGCCTTTACTAAAGAAACTGCTAATCTCGGAACCGGAGATAAATTTAGCCGTTTCTATGGTTTTATGTATTTAAACGGAGCAAAAAAAGATGAAACCTCTCCTGCTCGCAACTGCTATTTGCGTAAAGACCCTGCGGTGGTTCTGCCTGTAAATCCTCCCAGCGATACTGATCTTCTCACCGAAGGATTTTATGAATGCACTTTTGACAATAGCAACTATTCTAATTTCTACGTTAATGTGAAAGGCCTAACCGGTGGCGCAACTGTTCGCTTAAACCCGGGCGATGATCAGGAAATTGACATCAATTCCGGAAGTCTATGCCGCAACGTTAGCGCAGTGGCCACGGAAAACACTACGAATTTCACCGTGTCTATCACCCAAGAAAGATCTTATTCTGGAGTATCTCCTTGGACAGTGGATGGGACCGAAGGCTCCGGATGCAGTATCCAAACTACAGGCACTTTCGGTAACATTTACCCACCAACCACAGGCACTTCTTGGAAAATAGAATGCGATAGGCTCACAAATGGCGGCACTGTTGTTACTTTTAAAGTATGCTATAATGGGACTGGAGGTTATGCTTCCGGAGGAAGTGTTACTTTTAAATTGGACAATACCAGCGGCATAAACGCAGTAAACCCACTTTCAAGCACGGTGCGCACAAAGATATCACCTATAAATATAAAAAGGCAAAACGAAAGCAACCCTGATTTTGTCACCTGCCCTGAAAAAAGCGGTTCCTGGATGGAACTAATCTGCCCAAACAACATTTCCGCAAATATTAAAATTCCATCTAACGAATGGGAATGCGATAATACATTTGGAGGAACAGTAAGTTGGAGAATTCTAACGGCAAATCTAGATAATAGATGCGAAGTTCAGGCTAACACTAACTCGGAAGGCTCTTTCTCCTTCGCTCCATACCAACTTGAGGCATCTTTTATAAAGGATTTGGCATGGAAAACCGATACTGTAACCGTTACGGGCGGAACTTTGGGATGGGCTGAAATAACCAGAACCGGCAGAAGCGATACTTCTGGCGTGACTTCAACCGACCCGGGCAGAATAATCGTTTACCGTGAGGCTGCCTATTCAATAGCTGCCACGGCGCCAAAGATTGCCATTTGCGATAAAAGCCTTAACTGCCAACAAGACACCTTGTATTTAACAGGGAGCCTAACCGGAACAATGAGGCCAACAGGGAGCGGCAGAATAAGGCTTGAAAACATACCTGCTCCAAGAACGGAGTGCAGGCTGCACACACCTCAAGTCCGCTCAGGCGAGCCATTCAAAATGAGCAACATCGCAGATGTTGATGTAATAGGCTATGGATGCGAAAATGCGCTCATAAGCTACACCATAACAGGCCCGGGAAGCCCTATTTACAACCAAACCAGCGATATGCACACATTAACCGAAGTTGGCGATTACACCATAGTTGCAGAAGGCACTTGCAACGGCGGCGGCATTGGAGGGCAAACAGCAACGCCCATACCTTGCGGAACATTGAATGTGGCAGGCGAACTTGAACCGCAAATAGAATGCGCTTGGGGCAACGCAGGCGGTGACTACTTTATAGGAAACATTCCAACCGTAAATGTTACAATAACAACAGATAAATACGTTCCAACAACTTGCGAACCACCTACGGTTGTTTCCGGCACAACACTCAAGCCAAACGACTGGGGCGTAGCACACGGCAGCGGCTCTAACTACACAATAAGCGCAACTTCAGCGATTGGCGGCTCAGATGTAGGCTCAAACAAAACCGTGGTTGTGCAAACCGTTTGCACGGGAAGCAAAGCAGGCACTTACACAGATTCCTGCATAGACAAAACCGTAGCACTCGGCCAGCCATGCGAAGTAAGGTCCACATGGGACAGAGTTTGCCCAAACACAGTGTGGCCAAACGGAGTCAAGTGGAACTCTAGCCCTGTGAGCGGAAGCAACACCGTGGTTGGATGCCACTATGTAACCGGATTAGGCGATATTATAAACGTAAATTCCACCATAAGAATTAACGGCACAAATGTGAGCGGCTACAACCAAAATAACGGCAGTAACGGCCAAGGCGGTTCCGGCACACGGCCAAGCTCAATATCACGGTTAGACGATGGCTACTATATCTATGTATCCAGCAGCTCATTCGGTGACTTATCGGGAATTACAGCCGGCTACTCCAAGCCAACCTGCGCCCCGGACAACGATCCGGAACTAATTTGCGTTTGGGAAGGCAACAATGCAAATGGATTTTACGCAGGCGCAAGCAATTTAATCGAAGATGGCCCAATTCCGGCACCAAAGCTTATTTGCGGCAGCGGCACATCAAATGAAAGAGTTATTCCCACGAATATGGGAAACTGGCACGGGATTACGCCTTGGGGTACAAATGTTGCTCCATATACAGGCACCGATGGCAAAGGTTATAAAGTAAGCGTTTACGTAGCTTCCGGTTGCGGAGAGCCAAAGAGTGCTGACTGTGGCACTTTGCTGGTTCGCAGAGCGCCTCAAATAAGCAATTGCGACTTCTCCAGCAAATCGGGAGATTCCGGCGATGCAATAGAAAAACCTAATGTGACTTTGAGTGATCCGGATAATATATGCGGCTCTTTAACAAATGAAACCTGGCGTTACACAATTCCAAGCAATGGCAACGGCAACGGAACATTCAATTGGAATTTCTTGCCTTCCGCAAATACTTACGGCGGTTTTTCCGTAACAGGAAACTGCAACGGATATGGAAGCGTTGAGCCAAAAAGCTGTTCAGGAATCGTAGTTGTATATCCATCAGAAGCAAAACCATGCAATTACACGGCGTCTATGTGCAATAACTTATACTCGCTTGCAAGCACAATTCCATTCACGGGAAACCCTAGCGGTAGTCCCAGCGGCTCATGCATATTTGCAACCGAAATCACAAGTTTCCGTGCAAATAGCCCAAGCAATACGTATGTTAATGGTCAAAATAATGTAAACATAAATAATCTCCCTGCTAAAGTTGACGGCGGTTATTACATTTACATTCCTCCCCACAATAGCTTAGGAGCATGGGCTGGAACTACTGGCAACGCTCCCAATTGTGTTGATGGCGCAGCGACAACGCCATGTTCATTTGTGCAGTCTTGGTGCCCAAATGTTGACTGGACCACAGGGATACGGTGGGAAGAAAATTTCAGTAGCATTCAAGGAGCTTGTTTCTTTTTAAGAGGTCAACACGCCGGAACTACGCCTACGTGCGACCCGGCATCTTCTTGCAGCATAAACTCAGGCGATGGCGGCTATTATGTGTATGTTAGAGCTTCAGTCAATAATACATATAATTTTGCTACTGTAGCACCTTCTAAACCATATTGCGTTGGCCCACCTCCTCCTTCAATAACAGCACCTACTATAAGCTGTAATATCGGCAACAAGAGCGGTATTTCAGGAAATCCTGTTTCCGGAGGAGCACCGGATATATCCAGCGTAACATTAAGTGATCCGAACAATTTTTGTTCCGGCACTGGTACCCAGCCGAACACTGCAGCTTGGAATTCCAGAATTTGGTCATTAAATTGGAATACTTTGCCGGCAGCAGGCACTTATAATAACGTAACTGTCAGCTTAACATGCGGAACTTACGGAGCAATCAGCACTACTTGCGCAGGCGAGGTAAATGTAACAGAAGCCAAATGTCCTAATTACACTTGGCCTAGCAATAATAGCATGCCTCCAAATTGGAGTAGTGGTGGTTGTTTTTATATAAATGCCAGCAACTGTCCAAGTAATCATCGGATTAACTGCGGTGCTGGCAATTGCACTATAGAAATAGAAGACGATCCTAATAGTCCTTATAGCAGCACTAGTTGGAGCAATATTAATTTAAATAGAGCTGATGTTTTTGAGAAATATGTGAAATTCTCCGGAACATTCAATGGGCTTAATTGCGGGCAATAGCTTCCCTTTTTCCTTCCGTCGCCAAAAAAACCTACCCCAAATAAATTGGCGACGAAGGGATTTTTATTGCTCAAAAAAATCCTTCATAACTTTGCAGATTTTGCGGAGATCTCTTTCTGAAATTATATAGGGCGGTGTTGTGTATACAACGTTTAAAAACGGGCGCAGCCACACTCCTCTGCTTGCTGCAAAATCTTGGATGCCTTTATGCACGGCTTCGGTTTCTGTTTCTATAACTCCGCAAGCCCCAAGCACTCGCGTTTCCTTAACACCTTTGGCGGAAAAACCCAAAAGCTCGCTTTTAAGAATTTCATTTATGCGGGCAATTTTTTGCAGATAGTTTTCACTTTCAAAAATTTTCAATGAGGCAAGAGCCACCGAACATGCAAGAGCGTTTCCCATAAAAGTTGGCCCGTGCATAAACGCCTTTTCATAAGTATCTCCCAAAAAAGAATCGTAAATTCTGGTACAAGCAATGGTTGCGCTAAGGCCCAAATAGCCGGCTGTCAAGCCTTTGCCAAGCACCATTATATCCGGAGTAATGCCGGCAGCTTCACAGGCAAACATTTTTCCCGTGCGCCCAAAACCTGTTGCTACTTCGTCTGCTATCAGCAAAACGTTGTACTTATCGCAAAGCTCTCTTGCTCCTTTTAAAAAATCCTGAGAATAAAATTTGAAACCGCCTGCGCCCTGCAAAAGCGGCTCGCACGCAAAAGCGGCAATTTCTTCGGAATGCTCGTTGAACAGGCTTTCCATTTGCTGCAAAGACGGCTCTATAAAAAACTGCTTCGGCAAAAAGCCTTTGAATAAATGATGCATACCTTCTTCCGGGTCCCCAATGGACATAACTCCGGTTGTGTCTCCGTGATAGCCTCTGTATAAACTTGCGAATTTATGTTTGCCGTTCACATTATTGTTTTTCCAAAACTGCACCGCCATTTTCATTGCGACTTCCATGCCCACAGAGCCGGAGTCTGCGAAAAAAACGTGGTTCAAACCCGGCGGGCTAATGCGGACAAGTTCGTTTGCCAGTTTTTCTGCCGACTCGTGCGTTAAACCGCCCAGCATAACGTGCGAAAACTTTTCCATTTGTGCAAGCATGGCTTTGTTTAGCTCTTTGTGGTTATAGCCGTGAATTGCGCACCACCAGCTGGAAATAGCGTCTATTAACTCACGACCGTCTTGCAAGTTAATTTTAACTCCCTCGGCACTTGCAACCTTTAAAGGAGGCGGCATTGTTTGCATTTGAGCATAGGGAAACCAGAGAGATGGCATAGTTTGAATGTTTGGGGTTAAGGTGACACCCGGATTCGAACCGGGGAATCACGGTTTTGCAGACCGTTCCCTTACCACTTGGGTATGTCACCGAAGGAATAGTAATATAGAAAATTTCTAAATTATGCCTTCCATCCAAGGAGGGATGGCCGAGTGGTTTAAGGCGCACGCTTGGAAAGCGTGTTTACTCACGTAACGAGGGTTCGAATCCCTCTCCCTCTTCTGTGCAATTAGACAGCAATTTCTTTTTTGAAAATTTAGAGCTTGGAGTAGTGGCTCTTGGCTCTGATGAAAGTTCGCATATAGCAAAGTCTTTCAGGGCAAAAACAGGTGATTCTTTGAATTTATGCGATGGCAAAGGCCGTTTTGCAAATGCCGAACTTGTTGAGGCAAGCCCCAAGGCGTGCAAGGTGTTTATAAAAAGCATAAGCGAGCAAGAGCCTCCTCCGCAAGTTCATTTAGCGATTGGCTGCCTTTCGGGTGGTGGCGAAGAAGACATTGTTTTCCACGCAGCACAACTGCCGCTTGCCGCAATTCACTTGCTTAGAACAGAAAGAAGCCTTGAGCCGAGAAACTCCGACTTAGGCAAACTCCGCCGCCGAATGGAAGCGAAAAGTTTGGTAGCATTAAAACAGAGCCGCAAATCTTGGCTAACAGAAATTAAAGCTCCCGTTTACCTAAACGATTTTTTAGAGAATTTCAAAGGGAATTTAATCGTTTGCGACAAAGATGGCAACTCTCCACTCTCAACTCTCAACTCTCAACTCTCAACTCTCCAAACCGCCATATTATCCGGGCCGGAAGGAGGGTTTTCTGCTGCGGAGATTGAAGTTATGAAAGGCAAAGGAGCGCATTTTTTTTCACTTGGAGCCACCAGACTCCGAGCTGTCACTGCTCCCCTTTTTGCGCTGGCAAAGCTGCATAATTAACCCAAGTGCTATACCTGCGCCGCCAATCCACATAAGGTTTTCGGCAGATTCCACCACCTCAGGAAAATCTCTATACATATTAGCCGCAAGCAAACAACTGCCGGCAAAAAACATGCAAACAACATTCCACTTGCGCCAAAAGCCCGTATTCTCCGGGAATTTAGGTAACAAACGCATTTGAACCTCCAATAAAAATCCACGCTCCAATGCCGAGCAAAACCAAAAAACTAATTGCAATATTTGCCAAAAAGAAATCTCTGTTCACGGAGTCCAAATCATTTGACTTTCTGAACTGATGTATATATAAAAGCGTTATTAAAATAATAACAAAAGCTATCCACCAAAAAAGTCCTAGATTCCAATAAAGACCTATGAATGCGGCAACTATAAGCATTGCTATGTGGCATAGCAATGCTATTTTCATAGATTTTTCTGCGCCGAATTTAGCAGGTATAGAGTGCAAACCCAAAGCTCTATCGGATTCCGCATCCTGGCTTGCGTAAATTATATCGAACCCGGCCATCCAAAGCGCAAGCATAACTCCGAGCACGGCCGGGAAAAGCGCAAACTCTCCCCTAACCGCAATCCACGCACCCAAGGGGCTTGCGCCAATGGCAAAGCCAAGCATAAAATGCGATAAGCAGGAAAACCTTTTCCATAGCGAATAGGAAAGCAAAAACAGAAACACAGGGAAAGAGCAATAAAAAGCAACAGGATTTAAAAACCAGGAAAGAGCAACAAAAGCAAACCCGTTGAATATTACAAAAAGAACAACGCTATTTTTAGATAATTTGCCCGCAGGGATGTGCCTCATAGCTGTGCGAGGATTCAAGGCATCAAACTTTGCATCTGCAAGCCTGTTGAAAGCCATTGCGCCATTCCTTGCAGTAAACATACAACCCAAGATAAGCAAAAAAACAATGGCGGAAGGCAAACCATTTGCAGCAACAAACATAGACGCAAGCGCAAAAGGAAGCGCAAAAAGCGTGTGGCTCAAACGAACCAGTTTTCCGTATTCTGTTATTCTAGAGAGAAGCACTTATAATTTCCTCATGGTCCCTAACGTAAAAATATAGAAAAATTCCGGTATTTTTCTATATTCCCCAAATGAAATTCAAAGCAGCAATAGTTTTTTGCTTATTCTTTTTTGGGGTAGCATTCTCGCAAAACGATACTGCTACAACTGCTGCGCCGGATTCAGCCGCTAACCACTTGCCGCTTGCCACCAGCCAACCAGACACAACCATAACGCCAGACTCCACCGCAACACAAGACACTACTGTTAGCGACACTACTGTCCGCGACACCTCTATTCGCAAGGGGCTGCATTTTTTTGTGAATATCGGAGCGCAGTTTATAAACTTCAAAGACCGGGATAAATTTCAAAATGCCTTAGAGCTTCAGTTTTTAGAATACCAAAAAGAATATCGTGAAGACCCGGAAAGCCGCTTTATACCGCAAAAGCAGGACTTTCAGCAGGTTAACTTGACATTCCCAATATCAGCAGGGTTGTTGTGGCAATTTAGCGATTTGCACTCACTTGGCGTAGGCGCTGGTTTTATGTATAGCAACGAATCGGTTATTTTGTTAGATAAATTCGGAGATATACACAACTATAAATACACTTTGCAAGCCGTGCCGGCTTTTGCGGAATATCGCCTGCAAATTTCGCCGAATTTGATTTCCCTTAAAAACGGAGATTATTTCAGCCTGTTTTTCCGCTACTACTGGATGCTTCCTGGCACGGAAATTTATTCTTCTTTGGGAAAAGCCACCGCCGACTTTGAGCCTTCGGGTAATGGTTTTGGGGTTTTTCTGGGCTACCGTTTCTGGAATTGGGAGAGATTCTCCTTCTGGGGTGAAATGGGCTATTTGAGCCTAGATGTTAAGTCCAGCGACAAGGACAGGGTGCTGGATTCCTGGAATTTAGGCGGAATTTCCATTTTAATAAGGGTTATGCTGTAATTTTTGTCGTTTACACCCTTGCCAAATAGAAAAAAAATTTCTAAATTTGTAAAAATACCGAATCAGTAGCTCAATTGGTAGAGCAGCGCCCTTTTAAGGCGCGGGTTCAAGGTTCGATTCCTTGCTGGTTCACTACCACAAAACACACGCCAAATGACCAGCGACACCGGCAAAATCAAGCCTCACAGACAGTAAGCAAAAAAGGGAATACGATAGAATAGCTAAATTATTCTAACGCATTTTATTGCATTTTTCTATATTTTTTTATCAAATTTTTATCAAATTTTGAGGTAGGATATGGCAAGCGTGAATAAATTTGTTTATAAAGGAACCGAATATCACAAGCTCACAGATACAAGCTTTGGGCGTAGGCTCCAATACACAATCAACTTAGATAAATACAGCCAGAAACAATGGGTTACGGCTCACAATTCGGTTATGACTGCCCTAACTCCTCCTCAGCGCAAAATTCTCTCCAACAAGCAAATAAAGCTGCTTGCCGCAGAATGGCTGGCTACTCCCAAAGGAGCGAGGGAACAGGCAAAGGTTGCTGGGATTGCCGTTATGCCCGAAACAAGCTATGGAATAGGCTTTGCGGTGGTGGCGAAAAAGTACATGGAGGATTTCTGCTGCCCGGGGATAAACTCGGAAACCGCAATGGTAAAAGCCAAGAGGCAGTGCGCAATGCTGCTTGAGTTCCTGCGTTCGCACAGAATAACCGAATATGACCAGCTTGGCCGCAATATCATGACGCAGTACCCGGAATGGAGAAGCTCCAACAGAAAGGACGGCAGGGCTGGCGTGGCGAGCGCAGACGTGATAAAGAAAGAGCTCTATCGCATGGCAGCCATAATAAAGCACGGCGTTAAATACCATGGCTGGCAGGAGCGTTATTTGCTGGACGATATAAAGGTCAAGGCTACGCAAGAGAACACGAAGTCTATACGGCCATTTGAGATTTCGGAGATAAAGGCGATATTTGAGTGGCTTCAAGACAACGCTGAGAAAACAGGCAACTGGCATTTGCACGATATGCTGCTTTTGGCCTTGTGCACGGGTTTGGAGGCCAAGGCGTTGCATTTGCTGGCAAAGGACTGGTTTAAGATGAGTTTTGGCGTTTTGAGGGTATATGACAAGCTCGTGAGCGGAGTTTTGGACGCTAAAACGCAGAACAGGGCTAGGGATATTCCGCTGACCCCCACCTTGCGAAAAATCTATGACAGGGGCTTTATTTTCGTGCGGCACACCAGAACGCACAGGCAGAGCTTGAAGGGCGAAACTGCGTTTGCGGCATGGGCTGAGAGCATATTGCGGAAAGCTGAGCGTGATACGGGCATAGCCGACATAAACCTGCACCGTTTTCGCCACACGTGCGCCACCGCCCGTTTAAGCAGCGGCTGGGAACTCGTGAGGGTTAGCCGGATGCTTGGCCACAGCAGCATAAACACTACCGCATCGCATTATGCGGAATACGATTTGTCCGCAAGCCCGGAGGGTTTTGACGGCATGATTAAAGCTTACAGGGAGTTCACGGGATGGCTGGACGAGGGGTACTTTAGGTAGCTCGTTGCGGTTTATTTGCGGTTTATTTGCGGTTTATTTTGCGGTTTAAAAAACCATACCCCTACTTTTTTAGATCCAGTACGCTCAATTATGCCTTTTTCTTGTAAGCAAATCATTATAGAATGAACTTTTCGTTCTGATTTGCCAACAGATTGTGCTATTTCCTTTTGCGTTGCTTGTGGATTTTTAGCGATAAACTCTATGATAGCCTGTTCGTCTACCGTGCAATCTTTGCACTTTATTTGCACTTTATCTTGCGGTTTATTTTCCTCGCTTCCATAATTCAAATTTCTAAGCACAACGATAAAAGACTGCGGAGTGGACTTAAATTCAGGCGTTATGTCAACCGGATATGCCTCCACAATTTTATTTAAACCGCTACCTCTACGTTCCATAAACTTTAAACGGTGCATAATATCGCAAAGCACTGGGTTGCGGCGGACAGAGGCCACGCTTTCAATCGTCATATCTTGTATACGCTTGCCATCTGCCATTCCACCAGGCGAAACTATTTCCAAACGATCGTCATAAATATCTATATGAATTTCGCTTCCTTTAATCAGGTAATCACGATGAACTATAGCGTTCACAAGTGCCTCGTAAACAGCCTCTTGCGGGTAATCAGGGAATTCGGCACGACCTCTACCAGTTTTATGCCACTTGACAGAAGAATTATTGCGTACAAAGCCAAGCGCACTATCAACAAGCTTTATCGCATTGCCTTCAAACTCTGCATCATCGTCAGCTTCAAATTTTGATGTTTTTGTAAGTCCGTTCCAACGAGTGCAAAAAATGCGGGATTGATAGACTACGTGTTGGTCTGCAAATAATGCACCAGCGTAAGTTAACTTGCTATCTACGGTCATACCAAATGAAGAATAATCTTTGGCATGGTCAATTTTAAAACCAGTTCTTTCTTTATAAGTTGCTTCAAAAAGCGTAAAACTGTAATCTGTAAGATTCAACCCACTATCAAGCGAGTCAAATGATTGACGCTTGCCTTTAAGCGTGAGCTCAAACAAAATATCTGAAGTTGCAGGAACAGATTGATTGCCTAAACGATAAAAAGCGATTCTATTTCCGTCTCCGAAATAGTAATAGGGAGTATTTGCGCCATTTGGAACTTTAAGCCGCAATATTTTCATTCCGTCTATAGTGATCGGTTCAACTGCAAAAATTAAAGATGGCTCAATGCGTTCTTTAATTATTTCGCTAATTTTATCAGTTGTTTTCCTTATATCATCTATCCCAACCGGTTTACCATTGTCGTCAACGCCAAAGTAAATGCTACCGCCTACGCCGTTTGCAAACGCACTGACTGTTTTCAACCAGCTTTTAGATTTTCCAATCTCAAGTGCGGACTTAAACTCGTATTCGGTTGCCTCTGCCATTAAGTATTCGTTTAGATTGCGTTCTTGCGCCATAGGAGGAAATATAGAAAATTATTTTGAAATAGCATCAAAAATGCTTTTGCCTGTGTGTATATTGAAAAGCCTGTTGTATCGTTGTGCTTTGTGCTCCCCTACCAACGCTCCGTTTTTACGTAAGAAGCCGTCATACTTCTGCAAGTAAGTGTTGCCTACGCCGTATATTCTGCCGTATTCCTCACGAGTTACCCAGAGTTTGTCTCCGAACAAAGACATAAGTGTAGTAGCAAGACTAGCATTTACGCTAGCTGCTACCTTGCTCGCTATCTCTTGGGTTAGCTCGGATATGGGTATATGGGGAGTTTCTAGCATAGGTTTAGTTGAATAGTCATCTCATCATCTTATTACAGAATCTAAATATAACCTCTCTTTTGACTATTTGACGATTTGTGTTTGTCATACGTATCGTTCCTGTCGATCGCATTATTTTGCATCCCAAATTACCACCATTTTTATTAGAATGCCAAATCTAATCTTACATTTAAAAAGGACATTCTTTTTATGGGCAGAAAACTGAAACTAATAACAAATATAATTATTTTTCTTTACTTTGTCAACATTTTATAGCAAAAAAAGACGATATGATTATTCCTTAAATCGTTTTGCTTTTGTGTTTTGAAATGTTGCGAAAATATATGGAACCAGAGTTTCAGGTTTCGCGATATTTCACGACATTTCAGAAAAAATGGCGATTAAAATGTGTATTAAGCTTTTTTTGTGAAATGGTTTGAAAAATCATGAAAAAAACGAAATTTTTGCTGAAAATATTTTGAAAACATGTTTCGCAGCATTCTGAAAACATTTCACGCATATTTGGCTGCAATATTGATAGTGTCAGGTTCTCCAAATTAGGAGATTTCTATATTCCAAATACGGAATAACGCTATGGAATTTGCAAACAAACATGTAGTTGTCACAGGTGCCGCCAATGGCATTGGGCGATGCATTGCCGAAGCCTTTTTGCGTGAAGGGGTGCTTGTTGCTGTGATTGATGTGGATGAGATTGCGGGAGAAAAGCTGCAAAATGTTCGTTTTTTTCATGGGGATATTGCGGAAAAATCTGTGTTGGAGGAGTTTGTCCGCAATTTGGCACAGCCTGTGGATTGCCTTATAAACAATGCATGTGTCGGGCGCAAGGGTTTGTTGTCAAATTGTTCATGCGAGGATTTTGAGTATGTTCAGAAAGTTGGCGTTACTGCGCCGTATTATTTGACAAGCCTGTTGTTTCAAAACAATCTGCTCGCCACTAATGCCGCTATCATAAACATCGCTTCCACACGAGCTTTCCAGTCGCAAGAAGACACCGAAAGTTATTCGGCTGCTAAAGGCGGCATTGTTGCCTTGACTCATGCAATGGCAGTTAGTCTTGCCGGGCGGGCACGGGTAAACTGCATCAGTCCGGGTTGGATTGACACAAGCGAAAGCCCAAAACATTCTGAGCCGGATAAACATCAGCATCCTGCCGGGCGTGTGGGCGTTCCGGCGGATATTGCCGAGATGGTGCTGTATTTATGCAGCTGCAAGGCTGGTTTTATTACCGGAGAAAATATCATCATCGATGGCGGAATGAGCAAGTTGATGGTGTATCACGCTGACCATGGGTGGGTTTTACTCAATCCCACATGCCTGGCAGCCATTTAGCAAACAATTGCAAACCTTCATCTGCTATTTTTTGCAATTCTTCGAATGCTTTTGCGTTGTAATAAAGAACTTGCCGCCCCCGATAAGTATAATCAGGATTTTTAATATCATAATCTAAATCATCTGTCTGAACGCCAGTGCCATCTTTTCCTTCAAAGAGATAATCTACGGATTTATTTTCAATTTTCTTAGCTCTGGGATATTCCCAACCATGTTCTATGCACATAGATTCGTAATCCCCGCCAGCAAACAGCTTGAACCACAACTCTAATTTAAGAATTATTTCGTCCAATATTTTATCCCATTCTTCCATGCTGTTAAGGCTTCCTGGATGTCCATGACGATTTGAGGCTCGGAAAGACTTGACTCTTCTCAACGCATCTTTCACTATATAATAGACGCATTCCCAATTATCCATATCAGCTAGATGACTTTTTCGAAATATTCTCTGGAAGAAATATTTAACCTCATAGCCTGCTGAACTTATTTTATGCCAAATTGTATAAATGAAAAAATCATTTATCTTTTCCGTTAGAGATTTTTCTCCGGAACCCCATGCAAAGCATTCGTCTTCCAAGACATTCTTTAATGCTTCTTCTTGTTCTTTTGTAGGTTTGGGTTGAATCATGGGGGAAATATATAAAATTTTCATTTGACTTTTGTATATTGTCTTTTGAAGAAAGAGGGCAATATGGTAACAGAGACAATGATAATTGAGCCGATAATCAAAAAGGCTATGGAAAAAGTAGGGTTTCAAGACAAATCTGAAATACTTTTGGATGCACTATATGAGATAGAAATAGATCGACATTTAGCTATAAGTATAGAACAAATGAATAGGGGTGAATACATAACTATTGAAGAATTAAAAAAGAGAATGGATGAAAAATTTAAGAGCGGCTACTACTCCAAGAAGAGACCTCTTGTGGATGAGAAAAAAATTGCAAAGGCTCTAAAATCACTCGAGCCGATTATAATTAAAGAGGCTCTCGTTAAAGTTGGTTTGGAGGGTGAAACTCAAAATATTTTAGATGCGATGGATGAGGTTAAAGATGATGGATTAGAAGAAATTCGGTGTATTTGGAATGTTAGCTGATGTTTAATATTTCTATATTCCTCTGCTGTTGAGACGTTATGAGGCAAGATTTCAGAATAAATTATGATGGCGATTGGAAATACTTTTGTTCTCCAAATTACAACTATTCTTTTAATCTGAAAAACGGCACCTTCGCACGCTGGGGAACAACAGAGAAAGACGATCCTGAATTCTCTCCGTTTGGCCCAGAAATTCTTGATTTCGAAATAACGGAAGATTGTGCCGGATTTTGCCCGTATTGCTACAAAGACAACAAACCTCATGGAAAAAATACTTCTTTTGAAACATTCAAATCTGTAGTTGAAAAAGTTAATCCAAATAAAACTTTAACACAGGTAGCTTTTGGACTTGGGATGACCGGGATGGAAAATCCAGAGCTTCCGAAAATGTGCGAATGGCTGAGAAGCAATAACATAATACCCAATGGCACCATAGCTAACATAACAGAAGAAACAGGCAAGTGGCTTGCCAAAAACTTTGGAGCTTGCGCAGTTTCCGTTCACCATCATTGGAAAGACTGGAAAGAAATATTCGCAAATTCAGTTTCTTATTTGACACAGCATGGGCTGAAACAAACCAACTGCCATTTTGTTTTGGCACAAGAAACTCTTCCAATTCTTTACGAGTTGATAGAATTAGCCAAAACAGATTCTCGTTTATCCAAGCTGAATGCCATTGTTCTTCTTTCCATTAAGCAATGCGGACGAGCAGCAAAAGGAAATTTTCATAGAGTGAGCGAAAACGATTTTAACGAATTGTGCAAAAATTTACTGAATTCTAAAATTTCTTTCGGTTTTGATTCCTGCTCGGCAAAACGTTTTGAGCAGTTCCTTGATATGTATCCCGAATACAAACACTTGTCTGTTTTTGTGGAGCCTTGCGAGTCTGGACTTTTTTCAGCATACACAAATGTTGATGGAATCATTTATCCCTGCTCATTCTTGGAAATTCCCGAACAGGCATACAATATTTTGGAATGCAATGATTTTCTTAACTATTGGAACGCTTCGGAATGGCGAAAAAAATTGCTCGCCTGTAATCGCCATTGCCCTATGTATGCAATTTGATTTTCTATCTTACCCCTATGAAAATTCGCACTGGTTTTGTTAGCAATTCGTCATCAGGTTCCTTTGTTCTGGCAAGCACTTTAAGCGGCGATGCCCTGCGTGATAAGCTAGAAAAAGTATTTGGATTTACGCCAAATGTGTCGCCTTATCCAATTAAAGCGTTAACACCCAATGGCATTGGGAAGCGTATCTATGAATTTCTCAACGATGATGGGCGTTCAATCTCTACCAAAGAAGAGTATCTTAATAAGATTAATTGCACGGAAGAAGAGGCTCGTGAGTCAGAGCATCATTCCAAAGCTTTGGATTTTTTAGAAAAGGGGTTTATAATTTACTCCAGTGGTTTCATATCTCACGGAGATGACTTGGATCAGCTTATAGCTGAATCTGCAGTATTCTATGAAGATTCCGAGCTTCGCATTAACCGAAATCACGGTTATGAAGATTGGCTTTTTGATTGATACGAAGGCTTGAAAGTTGATAACGTTCGTCATATAGCAGTTGCAGGAACTTTCTATATTACCCTTAAATGTCTAAGACTGAAACAAACCGCATAGAATATAAAGAAACGCTTACCGACAAGTTTGAGAAAACTGCGGTTGCGCTCCTTAATTCAGATGGCGGCGATATTTATATCGGAGCTCTTGACAACGGTTCTTTTGTAGGCGTGCCGAATCCCGATGCGATTCAGCTAAAAATAGCCGACCGATTAAAAAATAACATCCGCCCAAGCGTCATGGGCTTGTTTGACATAATGGCCGAAACGCACAATGGCAAAACAGTCATTGTAGTAAATCTTGCAAGCGGTGCCGAGAAGCCTTATTGCATAAAACAAAACGGATACAGCGAAGCCGGTTGTTTCATTCGCTTAGGAAGCTCATCGCAACCTATGCCGCAAGCAATGATTGACAAGCTGTTAGCAAAGCGGCATCATCTTTCAATCGCAAATATGCCATCCCGACATCAAGACCTGGAATTCAAACAGCTAAAGCTCTATTACGGCTTAAAAGACAAGCCTCTGAACGATAACTTTGCAAGGACATTGGATTTTCTTACGCCAGATGGCAAGTATAACATGGTTGCGTTTTTGTTTGCTGACAATAACAACATTTCTGTTCGGATCGGCAAATACTCCGGCAAGGACAAGCTGGATTTGATAGAGCGTGAAGATTACAAGGACTGCTGCCTTATCGCTGCCATGCAAAAAATTATTGACAGGATTGACATAGAAAACATAACTCAATCTCGCAAACGCCCCATGAAAACCAGATTGGACAAGAATCTTGTTGACAAGGATGTCATCCACGAAGTTATAATCAATGCATTTGCGCATAACGACTATTCTCGTCTTGATACGCCAATATTTCAAATTTATTCGGATAGATTTGAGGTTACATCGTTTGGTGGGCTGGTTGATGGATTGACTTTGGAGAAATTCTATGAAGGAACTTCCATGCCTCGCAATCGTGAGATTATGAGGATATTCAAAGACCTTGAATTTGTGGAGCAACTTGGGAGCGGCATTCCGAAAATTGTTAATAAATATGGCCGTAGCGTGATTTCCGTGAGCGAGAGCGTGGTGCAAGCAACGCTGGTATTTGATCGCAATATGGATGAAAATACCCCCCAGAAACACCCCTTAAAACACCCCCTAGAACACCCCATGAAAAGCAGCCAGAAAATAATTGATGCTATTAAAGAAAAGCCCGAGATAAGTATACCAGAAATAGCAAATTCCATTGGGCTTTCGGCAGAAACAGTCAAAGACCAAATTCAACGATTGAAAGACAAGGGTGCAATACGCCACGTAGGACCAAAAAAAGGCGGCTATTGGGAGATTATCTAGGCCATTTAACACGATTGAAAAAGTGCAATGGCGTTACGCCTATTGTATGCGATGTAAGTTGCAATGTATGGGATTATAAGGCGGTAAGGGTTTTACTCAATCCCACATATCCGGTAGCCATTTGGCAAACTAAATATAATTCATAACTAAAATTTCACTTATCTTTCCACGATTTGCACCGTTGCAATTTACGGCATGGTTTGCGTTTACTCTAAATATATTATACCCTTTATAAATTTTCTCAAAGAATTTATCCCTTGGATTTATGCTTGCAGGGTCGGAGTTTGAAAGCATCAATTTTGCTTCCTTCTCCCTGTCTATTTTTTGAAAGAATTTTGCCAATTCAACTTGATTATTGTCGTTAAAAGTTGTTCCCGTGTATGTCGTGAATTTAGATGTTTTTGTTAAAGGCCTGTATGGAGGATCAAAATACACGAAAGATTTTTCGGTTATTTTTGAGAAGCAGCTTGAATATTCGTTGTGAGTGATTTCTGCATTTTGCAGAATTTTAGAAACGGAGTTTATATTTTCAGCATCTAATATGGTAGCTGTTTTATATTTGCCATAGGGCACATTAAATTCACCCTTTGAGTTGAGCCTGAAAAGCCCATTGAAACAGGTTTTGTTTAAGAATATGAAGCTCCGCCGCCTAAAAATGGTTCCACGTAATTCTGAATTCCCTTTGTTTTTATTTCTTTCGGATAATAATCCTCAAATTGCCCTAAAAGCTGACTTTTTCCGCCAACCCACTTTATTAAAGGCTTTGCTGTTCTGAGGGTCATTTGAGGAATGTAGAAATATGAGGCAATTATGAGGCTATTGAGGCAATTATGCGTCAATTGTGAGGCAATTGAGGCAATTGAGAGCCCATTATGAGCCAATTGTGAGCCAATTGAGCCTATTATTTTAACCCAAAAGGCGAATAGCTACGCCCAGCTCAATTAGTTTTCCTATAAGGTGATAATCATTTTTCTATATTTATGATAGCGAAAAGTGCCGTTTTTCAGCACTTTTCGCAAACAAAATCGGAGTACCTATGCCTGTAGCATCATACAAAATCAAGGATTATATACTTGATTTGCAAAAAAGGGGAATATTGACCTTCCCACTGAGCAAGGTGCGTGAGCAATTTCCGGCTTTTTCCGAGGTTGCGATAAAGAGTGCGTTGAGACGAATTTCCAGCAGCGGAGCTGTTATGCCTATTCGTAAGGGCTTTTACTCCATAATACCCGTTGCTTATGCCTTGCGTGGTGGCTCGCCTCCAGAGTTGTATATTGATGATTTAATGAAAGGTCTTGGGCGTTCATACTATATAGGCTTGCTAAATGCCGCAGCTTACTATGGAGCAGCGCACCAACAGCCACAGGGTTTCTCTGTGATAGCCTCGTTTCCTGCATTGCGAGATATAGTGAAAAGTGGAGTTTACATAAATTTTATCTCTACACAAAAACAGATACCGCAAAAGTGGCTTAAGCCATTCAGAACGGAGAGCGGTGATGTTCAAGTGTCAAGACCTGAGTTGACGGCTGCAGATTTAGTTACTTATCAGAAAAAAATTGGCGGGCTTAGCCGTGCATCTACTGTATTATATGAATTGGCGGAAGAGTTAGATTTTAAGCATTTGGACAAATCATTTTTTAATTTTGTGCCGAATACAACAATTCAGCGATTGGGTTTTTTGCTGGAATGCGTATTGGAGCAACCGAAATCGGCGGATGTTTTATATGCGAAGGCTCAAATGCACAAGTGTAAATTTAATATGATCCTATTGAAGCATGGCAAAGAAAAGAAGAATTCTGCGGTTGATATGCGTTGGAAAGTGATTGTGAATGAGCAAATTGAGATGGATGATTTATGATACCGCAATCTGCGATAAAGCAATGGTCGGAGTTTTTCCCTTGGAAAAACAATGCCCAGATTGAGCAAGACTTGGTTATTTGCCGTGCGTTGATAGCTATTTTTAGTGATTCGTATTTATCTTCGCATTTGGCATTCAGAGGTGGAACTGCATTGCATAAGCTTTACTTGCATCCCCAACCTCGCTATTCTGAAGACATTGACTTGGTGCAAATTAATGCGGAACCTATTACGAAAGCAATTGATAAGCTTAGGGAAGTTTTGTCGTTTCTTGGCAAGCCTAAGATAAAGCAAAAACAGCATAACAACACAATGATTTTTCGTTTTGATTCGGAAGTACCACCGATAATTCCCATACGCTTGAAAGTGGAAATAAATTGCCGAGAGCATTTTAATGTTCTTGGTTTAACGCAATGCGATTTCAGCATAAGCAATCAGTGGTTTTCTGGAAGTTGTGCGATAACTACCTATCATTTGGAGGAATTGCTGGGCACAAAACTTCGTGCGTTGTATCAACGGCGTAAGGGGCGTGACTTGTTTGATTTGTATAAGGCGGTTTCTACGAAAAATGTTAGTACGGAAAAAATCATTCAGTGCTATCGTGAATATATGAGTTTTTCAGTTGAGAATCCGCCGACTGCAAAAGAGTTTCTGCAAAATATGGAATTGAAGATGCAGGATGAAGAGTTTTTAGGAGATACACAACTTTTGCTGCGACCTGATGAGCAGTACAATCAGGCGAAGGCTTGGGAATTTGTGAAAGGTATTGTGGAGATATTGTAATTCCGCAGTAAATTTTACTTCAAAACATTTCTTTTAAATTCAAGAATCATTCAATATCATTATAAGTCTCATTATAATATTCACGTAATAATTTATCTTTATATTTCCAATATTTAATCGGCTGAGGTGCTATTGAATCAGGTAAACTTCGCAATTCAGCAGTAAGTTTTGTAAGCGTATATTCTTTATCATTGTATTTAACAAGTCTTTCTGAAATTACAATTGCCTCTACGGGTTTATCTTCGCCAGCAAAAATAATTTTTTCTCCTTCTTTTATTCCCATTTCTTTGAAATTAAAATTTGGCCTTCTTTTACTGTATCGAATGTTCGCTTCTTTATCTATTTCAGGGACATTTTCGTTGATTTTTTCACTTATGATTGCTGTTGAATCCTCTGTTTGCAAGTGTTTCAATAATGGGATAACACGTTCGGGGTTTATTTTAAAAAATTCTCTACTGGGATTTATTCGTTGGTCGGCAAAAGCATTGTGAATAATTTTTTCAACTTGTTTGTAATCTTCTACTTTGCAGGCAAATTCACATTCAAAAGGCAAAGGAATGTTTGTTTGTCCGTTGTATAATTCGTCAATCCTTTTACTTAAATCGTCACGTGAAGTTATGCCGATTTTGTATATACCTGGCATAGCTTCATTTTTTAGAATATAAACGTGTCCTATGTCTTTATCTGCCATTGTGATACTCCTTGATTTTGCTGTTCATAACGAAAATGTAGAAATTTCAAAGGGCACCCCGTCCAAACTTGGCAATGCTTCCTAAGGTAAAAAACCAACTACTTTAGCCAGTTTTATCCGATAGTTATCGGCGTTAAACGCCATTCTATAGGAGAAAACATCATGGCAAAGACAGAAGCGGAAACGCAAAGACAAGTTCAGGTTGCAATGTGCCACAAGGTAAGCGCCTACCCCAAAAAGGATAAAGACGGTAACCCTATCAAAGATTCAGAGGGTAATCCTGTAGTGATGGAGTTTTGTGACTTCCATTTTGTAGACAATGCTTCAGTAGAATTTACTGTTATGGCTTCGAAGTATTTCAAGCCTGAAGATGGTAAATACTATACCCCTGTTGTATTTGTTTACGATTCTGCCTATGTAGGCAAAGACGGCAAGGCCTACCCACAAAAGAAGCTTGGCATTAATTGGGAGGAATACAAATGAGAATTTCTTTGAATACTTCGCTTCCCTTTGAAGAAACTGTCAAACAGATAGAAGCCATTGCTTGTGCCCAAACTGTTATAGACGATATTCTTGATAATCTTGACTATAACGATGATTCCGGCCGTTATATATTTATCGGTTCTATACATCTAAGTAAAGAGCGTATTTCTAAACTTAAAAACTTTGTTGGGGAATAGCTATGCAACCTTTAGAAAAGTTCTACGTGTGCCCTTGCTGTTCTTTGGAATTGAAGCCTAAAGAGGTTAGGTATTCTTTTGTAGGTTATGGCTATTGCCCTGTTTGCGGTGACAATATATCCCTTACAAAAGATTCGAGGTATAGATAATGGAACAGTCTGCTATCCCTTTTATTTTTTTGGCTGGAGGCTTTTGTTTTCAGCTTTGGTTTATTCATAAACGCCTTTCTGATATGGAAGATAGTGTTAAGATTATGATAGAGCAGCATTGGAGCATATTGAATCTTGTCACAGCAGAACAGGCTAAAGATATTTTAGCTAAAAATCCAAAGGAGGTCGAAAAATGATTACTCGTTTTGATTTATTTGCTTGTGTCGTTGCTATTGTTATTTGTGGCGGTATTTATTCAATTAAGGTTTTGGAAAAAACCATAGAGAAAATGTATGAGCAATTTTCCATTCAGGAATATAACCACCAGCTTTTACTAGACGCTGTTACTAGCGTTTGTGTTCTTGCTCCTGTTTCTGATTCTTTAAAATTGGAGGCCGAAAAATGATGTTTAGTGAATTTTTTGTTGCTATTATCATTGGTGGTTTTATAGGCTCGATGGCTGGCGTTTTTTGCTATGACCTTCTTTATAGTCTTGCTAGCCTTTTGGTTAAGTTTATCAAGGAAAAAAGGGGGTTAAAATAATGCGCTTTCGATTTTCTTCATTCATAGCCAAAGTGGCTAATTATTGCGAATCTAAGTATAGCAAAATTAAGGTGGTTTTAAAAGTTCGCCTTGACTTGTTTACTTATCGTGTGTATTTCTATAACCCTATGGGTTGTGTATGAATAAGGGGGCATTAGCCGTATGAATTTGAAAAAGTGTGAATGTTGTGTTAGTAGTAAGCTAGGCTTTTGCCCCTTTAACTTTGCTTGCAAGCGTGAACCGTGGGAACGCTTTAAATATTCCCCGTCAACTTTTCCAAATGAGAAAAAAGAGATGTTTCAAAAACCTTTAACCCTTTCCCCCTCTGCAATGGGTAGCAGAATGGAGAATATTCGAAATGTTTAAAAACTTAGGTTCTAAACTTGCCTTTTTGCTTGGTAGTGTTGCTGTTGTTGCAAATACTGCTTTTGCTCAAGACGATGGTGTAGTAGTTACTGCAATCAAAGCCGCCGCAACTAGTGCAACTACTGATTTTGGCGCTATAATTAGCGCTATTACTCCGGTTGCATTTATTATAGTTGTTGCTCTTGTTGGCATAGGTGCTGCTATCAAGCTTTTCCGCAAAGGTGGCTAATATGCGTAACGGTCTCTTTTTTCTCTTTTCTTTCGAGGTGCTCTATGGTTGCTGATTTAATAATAACGGCTATACTATTTGCTCTTGGCGGTGTTAATCCTTTCAAGATTCTTGCCGCTGTTGTTCCTGCGGTATTTGCCATTGTTTGCTTTACTGTTGGCTTGCTTTGTGTTATCAAGCTATTCAATCGTGTTAGCAAGGATTAATAGTGTATAGCTACTCTCATGTTTCACTGCTTGGAGTGCTCCGGAATATGGGAGTAGCATTTCTTTTGCTCCTTCTGCTCCTTCCTGTTTTGTCTTTTTCTGCTATTGTTCAATATCCTGTTGTATTTTCTTACACAGCCGAAAGAATGAATTTTAGTTGTAGTAATTCTTCTGGTTGCCGAGATAGTTATAATAATGTCACAGTTTGGACATCGCCCACAACTGTTGGCTTTCTCGGTTTTACAGGCACTTGGAGTTATCCTAGTGTTTGGTCTTCTTGCGGTCAAGGTGTTACTAATGGTAATATTCTCACTACTAGTTATACTCGTTCTTCTAGTTTCCCTCCTTATGGTTTTGATGTTCGCACAGGTGCGCATGATAACTCTTGTAATATTTGTAACACGGGTTGTCAGTTGTCGTTAGCTCCTTTAACTGTATCTTTTACCGGTTACGTCGAATATAACATACCCGATATTTTTTGTTCTCAAAATCCCGACAATCTTCTTTGTGTTATTCCTTCCTGCTCCCAGCCTGTTCCGGTTTCTGCTGAAGCTTGTAAAGGCGGTCAAGGGCTTTGGCTGCAAACAAGTGCTTTGAGTGCTTCTGTCGTTTTAGGTGGTATGTTTGGAGATTTGAAGCCGTTTCTTTCTTCCGGTGGCGTTAATTACTATAATACGTCTAGCGGTGCTCAATTTAAGGAAACTTTTTTACATTACCAAAATACTCCTTATGATACTTTAACTAATGTTAATGGTTCTCAATGCGTTAATAATTCAGAAGGTCAAATATTTGGTTATTTAGTTTGTCCTTTAGGCTTTGAAACCGAGCCGGATTTGTCTAGTAGTTCCGCTTCTGACAATTCCAGCAGTTCAGGCACTCCCGGCGAAAGCAGTTCCAGTAGTCAAAAGGGTTGTAAGTTTGGTCAAATAGAAATGCCGGATGGTTCTTGTTTTGAGTGTTCCAGTGGAATCATAGTAAATGGAGAATGTCAAGAGGCTGACAAATGTCGTGTTATGGTTAACGGCGTTTGCGTTAGTGAGGAGAATCCCGAAACTTGTTCGGGTGTTATGGTAGATGGCAAATGTTTTTCCGGGCCTCCTCAAAGCAGTTCTAGCGGCTCCGGTGGTGATGGTGACGGTAATTGTAGCGATTTAAGCAATTGTGATTGGGCTAAAGTAGATGTTCAGCTTGCCGAGCTTGGAGTAGCTATTGAAACTAGAGACGCTGTTAGAAACTTGATACAATTGTCCCAAGCTGGTTACAACGTTTCTGAACAGCAGTTGCAAGCATTGCAGGGCCTGCGTTCTGATTTAATAGGCTCTGTTGGTTCGGGCACGAATGAGATAGTAAACTCTATAGACAACCTAGCCCGTATTCTCAATGGTTCTGGTGGTGATGGCTCTGGCGGCTTCATTGATGGCATATCGGGCGGCGTTTCTGATGGCTTGGGCAAGTTTGCAAGTGACACAACCGGTCAAGGCGGGTTAGATAGCCTTTTTGGTGGTCTTGGCGGTGATGGTTTCGGTGGTGGCGGCTTGATGGGCGATAGTTTAGGTGACGGTTCTAGGCAACGTCAAAAAATAAAGCAGGCTATAGGAGTTGACAGCACATCATTTTCTTTTCTTGGTGATAGTGAGCAGTGCCCTGTTATTCCTCTCAAATTTGATGTTGGCATTTGGGGTATAAAAAATGACAATGATTTAGACCTTTGCGACGTTTATGGTTACAATGTAGCAAAAGTATTGCGTGCTATTCTTTGGCTTTCCTTTCTCGTTTATTGTTTTTTCATGGACCTTAATGTATTGCGGTCTGGAGGTCGTTCCTAATGCCTTTGCTTGCTACTTTTTTTCGATTGCTTGCTACTTTTTTGCTTAGTGGCATAGTTGCTCGCATGATAGCCGCTGTAGTTTTAAATGTTGCTGTTCTTGGTGCCATTTTGGTTTTTTATAAAAACTTTTCAGCTACTTCTTTGGATTTTGCTATTTCTTTTTTTGGCTTCTTTGGTTTTGGTGATTTGATAAATCAGATACAAAGCTACTATAATGAGCTTCCGGCTGTTGTTCGCAGTTCATTGGCTTATTTCCGTTTTGGTCCTCTTGTTGGCCTTTTGGTTAATAATTACATAGGTTGTATTTTTCTTGCTTGGGTTTGCCGTAAATTCGGCTAGGAGTTTTTATGAGTTTAAATCCTGCCAATCCATTGAGCCCCCTTTCTCCGGTTAATCCTTTTAACCCTTCTAACCCTGTTGGCGTTTTTGCCAAAAAGAAATCAACAGATATAACAGATACGTTAACGGTTTTGCAAAACGTTTCCGATACAGATGTTTATGTCCATATTGGTTTTGTTTGCGCTTTAGCTCTTCTTACGTTTTTGTTTTATTTGCTGATTACAATCTTTGTTTCCCTTTGGGAATATTTTTGGCTTTGGGTTAAATATGATTCTAGATTTTTTTTCTCTTCCCTTCGTGCGTATTTTGATTTTTGGAAAGACTGGTTTCTTTTCCGTTATCGCAAGTATAAATATTATTTAAAAAAGGGTGATAAATGATTTGCTTGATTACAGGAGTTCCCGGCAGTGGCAAGAGTTTAGCTCTGACAAAGCGTTTCATTATTCCTGCACTCAAAAAAGGCCGCCGGATTTACACTAACATAGATGGCTTGAATGATTCAGCCCCTAACCCTTACATTCTCGCTCTTTCTTTTGCCTCTGGTGTTCCTCCTGAAGATGTTGAGAAGCTTATTTTCAAGTTTCCGTCAAAGGATTTTAACAAGGTGTTGATGGATATGCCAGCGAGCGCAATAGCCATAATAGACGAGGCTCAAATATTTTGGAATGCTAGGGATTTTGCAAGCGATAAAAACAAAGAAGTTCTTCCCTATTTCCAAAAGCATAGGCATTACGGGCATGATGTAATTTTGGCTACCCAGCATTTTGAACAGTTGGATTCTGGAATCAGGAGACTAGCAGAAGTTCATTACAGATTAAAGAGGCTTAAAAATGTAGGCTTGAGCAAGGTTATAAAAGTAAGCGTATTTAATCAAGGTATTTCCATAGAAGGCAAGCCAGTTGCGCATGAAGCTTGGTCTATAGACCGTTCTATATTTGGCTGTTATAAAAGCTATGAGAATAACAAGATAGCAGAGGTTAAGTATAAAAGCCACAATGTTTTTTTGCGTAGTCCTTTTCTTTGGGTTTGCTTCATAGTTGGCTTGTTTAGCGTTTATCTTGTTGTTACAAGGCTTCCTTCTTTTCTTCGTGGTGACATGTGGAATAATCGTTCATTAGAGGTTAAGAAAGACTTCTCCAAATTTGATTTGGGCGAATATGAGGAATATTATTGCGGTGACAAGTTTTATGTTTTGCGTTTTGGCGGCAAGGTTGACACTATACCTAAAAAAGACGTTCCACCTACTTACTGTCCGCATATAAATTTCAATTTTAAGAGGGCTTCAAAATGAATCTTTTTTTCTCATACATAACTAGAGGCCTTTTGTCCTATTTTCTTCTGTGCGTGTTTGGCTACGCATTGTCTTACGCTCAACCTTCTTGGGTTCCTTCTCGCTCCGCTCCTGTTGTTGTTCAAAGCTCGCAACCTGTTGTTGAACAGGTAAAGCCTAAAACGATTATTAAAACAGTGGAGAAAATAAAGTATGACACAATAACGGTAACTAAAATCGATACTTTAATCGTGTATGATACAATCAAGCCTCCCAAGCCTATTTTCTTTTCCTATACGATTTACTATGAAATTCTGGATAGAAAAATCTCTTCCGGTAAAAATTTCTCTTGGAATTATTCAAATACTGCGCAAAAGACGATTTTGCAAAGCAGTGACACTACTTTGCTTAGTTTAGGCTTGGAGAATCTTAGAAGCGTGGGCTACACTTATAATAGCAACGGTGATAGAACTGAAACAGTAGAAAAAATAATAGAAGGCCTTGACATGCGTGTTTATGGAAGCAGTGCAAACATAACTTACAGAATAGAGAACGACCTTTTGAGCTTGAACGGTCGTTTTGACGATTTCGGTTTGTTGATGTTGACTTCTGATTTCAGCCGTCGGCGTTACTTATTTGGCCTTGTTCCTTTGGATTTTCTTTTCAGCTCTAGCAAATACACTTTGTTTTTGCGCATAGAGAAAACGGAGGTTAAGTAGATGGTTTTCGCCTTGTCTTACGTTCTTGGCTATTTTGTTGGCGTTGCTCTTTGCTTTGCCTTTCTTTTGGTTTTCTGTTGGATTTGTTTTAGATAGGAGTAAATTAAAATGAGTTATTGCAATGCAGTCATAAATCATAGTAATTGTGATTTTGATACTAATTGTGGCTTGACTTGCGACCAAGTCTACCAAAGAGAGCTTTCTAATCTTTCTCCGGAAGAAATAGCTAATCTTGGCCCTAATCATTATTCCGAGTTTATGCAGATGTGTGTAGCTTATTATTTCCCTGATGGTTGTCCCGATGGCTCTGGTGGTTCTAGTAGTTCTGTTGGCGGTGGTGGTGGTTTTGAGCTTTCTCCCGGCGCAATTGATAGCTTGAATGTTTTTTTTATTGACGGCTTTCATGGTGGAATCCTTTTTTCATTGCCTTATCTTAGCGGAATCTTTTGCGTTTTCCTTGCTTGTTTTATTTTGATATCTGCCGGCAAAAACACATAGGGGCTTGAAACGCAGTGAAAGCTATAGCAATCTTTTTCGAATATCTTACTAGTATTGCCCTTTTACCCCCTAAACAGAAAATTCCGTTAACTTACGATTACCACACTTACCCTTTACGATACTTATACGGCTTCTCTCTGTGGTGGTGGGTTCTAGGGCTTGCCCTAGTTAAGCAGTCCGCAAAATCTGCGTGTTCTTGTGGGTGTTTGTCAGACGATTTTCGGTCGGGGGCGTAGCGAAGCTAGCCCCCCAACCTGTCACCTTCGCCCACCGCCTCCGGCAAGGGGTTCAGCCCCTCCGGAGCGGTGGCCGGTGCTGAAACCTACGAAAAATAGACATCTGTAGCAACGTATTCAACAACATCTACTACACACGCTATGGGCTTGTCTTAATAGCGTGTGTAGTGGTAGTTAACTATTAACCATAAGCAAAGGAGTAAAAATCTTATGTTTAAGCCAAAAAGAGAAAAAAGAATCCAGTCTAGAAGCTGGCAATTGATTATTCCGACCGGTTGGGAAATCTTGGAAGCTATAAAAGAGCGTTGCAAGGGCATAGCCCGCAACTATTATTTTATTCAGCACGATAACGATAAGAACGAGCTTGGCGAACCGGTGAAACCGCATTGGCATTTATTGCTGTCTTTTGCAACTTCAAGGGAATTGAGCACAATGCAGAACTATTTCAAGGAATGGGGGGATTTTGACGAACCGGAAAAAAAAGAGGAAGAAAATGCAGAAAATGAGCCTGGAGCAAAAGAGGAAACCGAACGGTTAAAGCCTAATAGTTTTGAACGTGTGTATAGTATCAATGGTGCTAGAAAATATCTTGTCCATGCAGAGGACCCTCACAAATTTCAGTATAACCCTAGAGACGTTGAAACTAATGATAAATTATTTATGAATTTATTTCTTCCTACTGCTGACAAAATTACTATTAATAGAAATCTCAAATTTTGTTTTCGCCGTCTCAATGAGTGCAAAACTTACAATGATTTTTTAGACGGCTTTGACGAATTGATGTATAATATGTCTATTAGTCAACAGATGGATAAAGTTATTTCTTTGCGTAAATATTATAATGAATATCATGACAAATCGGGTTTTGGCCATGACGATGGCTTTGACTATGTTTACAAAACCCCTGACGGCTTTGTAGCTACCGCTTACGATTACGAAAAAGAATTAGAAAATCTTCCGTTTTAACCATAGGAGAAAACAAAATGTTTAAATTAAACATTACTAACGTTATTCGCTGCTTTAAGAAGCTCGATATATTTTTCATTTTTTTTAACTTGTTTTCATTTTTTTTCGGCTTCCTTGCTGGTGTTGCTTTTGTTGTAAAAATGTTAGAAGTTTATTTACAAAAATAAAAAAAAAAGCTAATGTAATTTAGTAAGCGTTTATTAAGGGTTAGGCATCCCGTGAGGGTGCCCCCCTTTTGTAGTATGTGTATTAGCTTGATACCCTGCAAAATAAAACTATTCCAACTAAAACTAATTTTCATAAAAAAAATAATCAAAAACAAAAAAAACTTACCTATTTCAAAAATAATTTTGTATATTTATAAGTATGAAAACATTTTCTTTTGCTCTCGCCTTCGCTCTCTTGACTGCCTCTAACTCCTTTGCGCAAAAAGAAAAAAATAAATCGAATGACGCTTTTCAAAAAATGAGTAAGTCTAATAAAGAAATTCAGAAAGAAGAACGTAATTTAACAGAAGAACAAAAGCAAGAGCGTGAAAAACAAATTGAAAAAGATTTAGAAAACTGTTTTGTTATTTGTGAAAATGGTATTCTTGTAAATTATGATGGTAAAGTAAAGGTTAATCATGAAGGTAAATGTTCCGGTATGTCTGTTTATGCTTCTAATGCTAAACATCACAAACAAAACAAAAAAGTAGCCGAGACCTGCGGCAAGTAACTTATCCACCGAAGATAGCTTTAATTATAGGTGTAGTTATAGCGTGTATTCCCCAATACATTTCTACAAATACGTAATAAATAGCTATAATCATAAGCAAGCAAAAAACGGCAAACATCATAAACCATTTAATGTTTTTCTTTATTTCTTTGAAAATGTATTCCACAAACAATTTTATAATTTTTTCCATATTGTAAATATATAAAAATTTTTCATCCCCCCAAAAAAACAATAAACATTTTCATTTATTTTTCCGATATTTATAATAGCTTTTTGTGTAATGTTGAGGAATGCTTTTGCACCTTTAGTGCGTGGAGTAAGCTGACAGCATGAAAGGCCTACGCATTGGCGAATATATGCCGGGTTAAAACTATTGTGCTATTAATAAGCACGTTTCAGGAATGATGGCTTTTAATATTTGTTTTTTGCGTGGAAACTCTAACATCGAGGTAAAAAATGAACGTTAAGAAAAAATGTTCTCCCTTCGTTGGCATTGATGTTTCAAAAGAAACTTTCAATGCATATTTCACCGGCCAAGATTTCAAGTATTCCAATTCTTCTAAGGGTTGGAACAAGCTTTTAAAGGAAGCTCCTGCTAATTCCATATTTGTTATGGAAGTAACCGGAACTTATCATTACAAGCTTGCAAGTTACTTGCACTCTAAAGGCAATTTAGTCAAGGTTTTCAATGCTTTGCGCTTTAGCCATTGGCTAAAATTGAAAGGCTATGACAAAGCCTATACTGATTTGCTTTGTGCTAGGTATCTTTCGGAGTATGCAAACACAGACGATACTAAAAACATTCCTTGCTGGGAACCATTGCACCCGAAGCTAGCAAGAGCTAGGATTATATTGACAATTCTCCGCCGTCTCTCCAAACTGGAAAGACAAGCCGGTAATGTTAATGAATCTGCCTCTAAAGTATTGTCAGAAAATGATAATCTTTTAGATGTAATGGGTGGTGTTAGTGATTATTGCCTAGAGCAAAAATATAGCTTAGAAAAAGAGCTTGTAAAAATAGTTTCAGATGTTTTTCCAAAAGAGTTTAAATTACTCTTAAGTATTCCCTCCATAGGTAAAAAAACAGCAGCTTCTATTCTTGCTATAAGCGGTGGTTTTGGTAACTTCAAAACATCTTCTTGTCTCTCTTCTTACTTTGGTCTCTGCATTAGGCTAAAGGATAGCGGCACAAGCGTTCATTTCAAAGGCAAGATAACGAAGCTAGGCAACTCTTATTTGCGTGGCTTGCTTTATATGTGCGCAATGACCGCTATTCATAAAGAGGAGCGTTGTAAAGAGCTTTACAGTAGGCTAATATCAAAAGGCAAAAACGGAATGTTAGCCTTAACAGCAGTCATGCACAAGCTTGTAAAAATTTCTTTTGGAGTTGTTAATAGTGGAGTATCTTACAAAAGCATTTAAATTTTCTTTTTTGGTTCTTTTTATCTTCAAAAGAAAAAAGAACTTTCTTCAGAGAAAAAGCTAATGCAATGTTGTAAGTAGTTATAAATTTGTTGTTGTCCCGTGAGGGCAACCCAAAAAAAGATGTTTGTGTATTAGCTTGATACGCAAAAAAGAATAAAAAAGAGCCTTTGAAAAACCATCGGCGCAAAAAAAATATTAAAAAAGCAAAAAAAAATTACAAAAATGCATTTTTTTTACCACTTTTCAAAAAAAAATTCTATATTATAATTATCCGATAACTACAAGGTAAAACTTACTCCAGAAACGCTGCCCGTGAGTAGCAACCCCATGCAAGAACCGTAAACAAAAGCCTGATACGCCCATTAAACCATCACAAACCCCAAATTCTTATAACTCCTAAGCCTCTTCTTATACATCCCCAGTAATGTCGGCACCTTCTCATCCACATAATCATAAACCCGTACCTCCTTCTTCCCCTGAAACGCACGGTTAAGGCGACCCGTGTATTGGGCAAGCGTTCCCTTCCACGAAAAAGGAAAAACCAAAAACAGAGTATCAAGGCTCGGCAAATCAAAGCCCTCCCCAAGATACTTCCCCGTAGAAAGAATTACCTTATTTTCATGGACCGAGCTTTGAATCTCATCCATAATCGCCTTCAACTGCTTTTTGCCAAGACCGCCCTTCAACACAAAAAGAGACGAGACATGCTCTTGCAGAGCATCCTTCAATATATCCAAATGCTCTATTCGCTCGCTCAAAACAAGGCATTCACGCCCTTCACGATATGCTTCGAGAATCTCTTGAATTATCAAATTGTTTCGCTCTTCGTTCTGGTAAAGCTCATAGTATATATCGTTGATCTCAGTCTGTTCTGTAGTAAAATTTGTGATGCGAGGAAATACCTTCTGCTCAAACAATGAGGTTGCACGAATACCGGCATATCGCACATCCCCAAGATTCATCAAAACAATAGGATGCTGGCCGTCTTTGCGGATAATGGTTGCGGAAAGACCCAAGCGGTAATACGCAGGGCATTTTTTGACTACACGCTCAAATGAAGCCGCTGAAATGTGATGGCATTCATCAATAATAATTTGACCATAATCAGACACCCAGCTTTCTATCGCATCTTTTTTGACAATGCTTTGCATTACAACTACATCAATAATGCCATTACGCTTCTTCTTTGTTCCGCTGTAATATCCAATGTCCTTTTTCGGAATTCCTAGAAACTGATGTATTCGCTCTACCCATTGGTCGGCAAGCATTTTGCGATGAACCAAAATGATAGTGTTAACTTTTCGCTCTGCTATCATTCGGATTGCTACAACGGTCTTGCCAAAAGCTGTGGAAGCCGAAAGTATTCCTGTTTGATTTGCTTTCAGTTTTTCAAAAGCATCTTTCTGGTCTTCTCGAAGTTCTCCTTGAAAACTAACATCAATAGACTTGCCATGATTTTGCTTGTCCTGCAGTTCTGGTTTTATTTTATAATGTTCAAGAATTGCCATCAGGCTATCTAAACACCCAACAGGTAAGCCAATGTATTCAGGAAAGAATTCATAGCAGTGGAGAATATGCGGTTTGTTCCATGTTGAAAGCCTCATTCTTTGGGCTTGGTAGAATTCCGGATTCGCAAAAGATGCAAGTCTGAGAATGCGGTTGCGCAATACAGAAGGAAGTCCAGTATGGTTTACATATAGTTGATCGGCAAGCACTACTTCTACTTTTTGCGGAACAGGCTCAGTTATTGCAGGCAAAATTGAGGATTTTCTCTGCCAAGGTTTGGCTTCGTCTTCTGTTTCTACTGGGCTATAGACTACGGGTAAGAGTTCGTTTCGTTGAATGGCAGTTTGAATTATGGCATCCAATTTATTTTCATCCATATATTTTATGGATGCGATAAACGCCCATTGATCTTTGTAGGGAATCATGTCATCATTAAGAAAAAGGCTGTGTCCTTTTTCCCTTGCTGTTTTTTGCAAAGGAAGGGCAATAAGGTTGCCAAAACCTCCTTTTGGCATGGTGTCTTGATTTGGGAAAAAACGGTCAAAAGAATCAAGTCCAATTTCGGGTCTTCTATCCAATGTGCGTGTCATTAAAAATGTGCCAAGTCTCCGTGCTTTTATCGCCAAAACAGGATGTTCAAAAAAAATCCATATATGAGCACCGTTTCCTGAGCGTGAGCGTTCCAAAGCGGCGGGTATTCCTTCAAGTCTGCAAGTACTCATAAATGCTTTAGAATCTTCTCGCCAAGCATCTTTATCAAAGTCCATGGCAAGAAAATAACAGGTTTCGTTTTGCAGCATGGGATAAATTCCCATAACAATATCGCCTTTAAGGTGATTTTTAACCACATCGTTTGTTATTGGCATCGTTGAGCGGTTGGTGCAACGACTACAAGGTTTTTTGCAGACCCCTTGGACCCATTCATTTCTGCACGCAGGCTGGTAGCCCGATATTCCTGATTTTTTGCTTTCAAAGCGCCTTGCGTAAATATCTTCCCTGCCTCTGAACAGAGAACGAAACAAAGAGATTTTCTCTTCGGATGAGGAATTGCTGTTTGTTCCAGATGAAGAAGACGCAAGAGCCGCTTGCTTGGCTATGGCTGTTTGCAGTTCTTCAAGTTGAAGTTTCTTGGCTGCTAATGTCTGTTCTAATTCCGCAATTTCTTTTTGGAGAATCAGTAAGGAGGTTTCTTCCATGCTGTTCCTAAGGATTTTGAAGCAAATGTAGAAATTCTTTTACGTACTCTAAACGTATCTTCTCCTGTTCTAAACGCCAATTATTGCCTTTCAATAAAATATATAATTTTCGTTCTTCGTCTGTTAAATCTAAAACTTCAGAATTATTACTTGGCTTTCCCTTGACTTTTGCATTTTCAAAATATTTAAATGTTGCTTTATCCATCAAAATGCTTTTAACATGAGGAAAATGACTTTTAAATTGCGATAATATTTCAAATCCTTGAATATCCAAATCTCCCCAATAAAATAATTCTATATTATTAAGCCAACTTGAGTTTTTAAGAAGATTTCCAACGCCAAAACCGCTCCCAAAAATCACAATGCTCTCTGCAACTATTGGAAAAGTTAGAACATTCATTTTATTTTCTACAACAAAAACTTTTTTTAAAGGTGATAAATTTAATTTTTCAAATTGACTGATCGGAATGTTCAAATAATCTACTCCAGAAAAATATACCTGACTTATCTGTTTATCTAAAATGCGAAAGCGAACAAAAGCTTCTTCATATTTTAGATTAAATCGCTTTTCAAAATCTTTTTCATCTCGCTGAATGTGCTCTTCTATTAAAATATTAAGTAGTTCTTTAAGAATACTTTTATTATCTTCAATAAATTTCGTATCAACCTCTATCGGCAATTCTCGAATGTATAAATTATTAGGAGTAGGATTATGTTTGAAGTAACTACATACTTTTAAAATATTATTCCATTGATTTTTATTTTTAATGACTTTCTTCGGATATTTAACTAACCATTCTTTTAATTCATAATATTTTGAAAGTATTAATGAGCAATTTTCTCGAAATCCAACAACTTCTTTTTCTTTGTGTAGATATTTCAGAAAGTCTGATTCTGTTTGGAAGATTATTTTTGAAATTGAACTTTGTATTCCATCTTGTCGTGTTTTTCGTTGTTTGTAAAAAATTGTATATCCAAATCCATTTCTGTCTTTTGAAAAACCAATTACTTCTGCCAGTTCTTTCCTGCTTTTGTTGCAATTAGGCAAGACAGATTTATCGCAACGAACCTCTTTTGGAAAAAATATTTCATCCATAATAATAGATTTTAAATATTCTATATATAAATTTTCTGCCTTTTTCTTTATTTCATTTGCCGTAATCATAATTGCTTCTCAATTATTTGTTTAGCTTGTTCTATGGAAGTGTTAATTATTCTTGAATTACGATTATTTACACGATGAATAATATGAACAGCTGAAATATATGGTTGTGCGATATGTATTTTATCATCAGGAGTTACTAACAACATTTGCAAGTTTAGTTTCTTGACTAAATCCATTAAATAATTTGCCTTTTCTTCATCTTGCCTTGCAAAAGCCTCGTCTACACAGATAAAACGAAAAGAATTTGTATTTAAGCCATTACTCAAAATTCCATATTGATACGCAATAGCTGCTCCCATAATGGTATAGGTAAACTGAGCCTGCTCTCCAGAAGAATATTTGGCAATATTTTCATGCAATTTCGGCGAACGTTTTATGTCTTCTCTGTAGAATTCTTTCGCTACAAATTTTAACCAATTGCGAACATCTGTTACTCGCTTTCTCCATTCCTCTTTTTCTGTTAATTTTTCAATCAATTCCTTAATTTTCAAAAAACTATTTTCTAAGATTCTGTCATCTTTTGTTCTTTCGTATTCCACAATATCTGGTTTCCAATCTCTTAGACTTATACGAAAATCTTGAATGTCTTTCACATTATCTTTTTCTGCAAATAATTGAATAAAGGTTGGCTGCGCATTCCGTTTAAAATCAATTTTTTTCAAAGACTCATTTAATTTTCCAATACTTTCGCGTATTTGTTCTTCCTGCATATCCAACAAGGTTTTGAAATCAGAAACTCCTTTTATCATATTATCATTAAGATAATTTTTAAATTCCTTCCTATATTTAATAAGTTCTTCTTTCTCTATTCTATTATAAATATTAAGATAATCGTCAACATAAACAATTTCTTTACTTAATTTGTGCGTATCAGATGTCCAATCCTTAAAGATTTGAATTACAGTATCTTTTGGTTGTTTAAAATCCTGCATGACAGATTGTAATTGCGATTTTATCTCATGCTCATTATATTCTTCGACCTTTTTCTTTGTTGATATAAGTTCGATTATATTTTTTTGTTTCTTATCAATATTTTCAAATGCTAATTTAGATAATTCATTTTTAAAACAATTCTCAAACATCTCAAATTTATTAGTAAAATCTTCATTGCCAAATTGTTCTAAAAATTTATTACATTCAATTTGTTGCGATTGTAATTTTTCGACTAACGCATTTTGCATTGTTTTCAATTCAATCGTCTTATCTTTTTCTGATTCATTAGATTTTATTTTTTCCTTTAATTTCGACAGCTGATTTGTTAACGATTTTACTTTATCATCAGTTTTTTCTAACTCTAATTTTCGCTGTGTGAGATTTTCAATTTCTAATAAAATAGGTTGATAATAGATTTCTGCAAAGTTCTCAATTTGAAGAAACTGCGAAACCTCTCTTTGCTCATCTTCCAAATGACCTTGTCGTTTAAGAATCTTAGAAAGTTCATCTTTTTTTGTATTTATATCTTTATCTAATCTTTTTAACGTTTCACTTATCAATTTTATTTTTTCATTATTATCCCAGCCTAGCACATAATTAACCTTTGACAGTGACTTCTCTCTATCATCTTTTTCATGCCTTTTATTGTTTTTAATAAGTCCTTTTACTGTTACAGCTTTCTCACAAATGGGTAGATCTTCTTTGGTTGTACATATGTAATTATAATTGGTACCAATCTGATATTCAACCCAATCAGCATACTCTGATTGTCGCTTAATTTCAATTTTTGTTAAAATACTGTCCTTGTCTTTTTGCCGAAATCTATTCAAAAATGTTTCGTTTTGAAATCTTTCATACACAATACGACCTCGTAAATTATTATCATTTACGTACTCATTTATTTTTTTATAGTATTTTTCAGGTACAATCAATCGTAACGCAAAACTATGTAAAGCTTTTTCTATGGCCAACTCCCACTCTTTCTCCTTAGGCAGAACTTGTATAAGCTCACCGATGAACGGAATTTCTTGTTCAGTAGCACTAGTATATGTTAGTATTTCCTGGCGTATTTCTGAGATGCGACCTGTAATATTATTTTTCTGATTTTTTAACTCTTCGAATTCTTTTGCTATTTCATCATATCGTTTTTTAAGACAATCTTCATCATTTTCTAATACTCTTAATTTTTTCTGTATGCCAGTTTCTTTATCTTTCAGTTCAACATCAATAGCAATAATTCTATTATGCGCTTTTCTAATTTGCTCATGGAAAGTATGTTCATTCGGATTTTCCTCAAAATTTATTTTAACAGCCATCTTGTTGTATTTTTCAAGTTTATCCTCTCTTTTAAGCTTTTCTGTATTTTTTTCTTTTATCTTATTTTCTAATTCCTGAGTTTTTTTTCTAGTTTCATTGTTACGAATATCCGCCTCTAACTGAAGTTCTGTATCTCTATCAGTTTCAATTTCTTCTTTCAATCTGCCTTCTTTATCTAAAATTATTTTTAATTCAATTTCTTCATTTTCTATTTCTTTAACAAGAAATTCTTCTTTGTGGTGGGAAAAATAAATAGGCTGTATTTGTTGCAAATTATCTAATTTAGACAGTTGCATTTTTACTTCTTCCAATTTTTCTACATTTTCCTTGACTGGCTTTAACAACTCTAATTGTTTTTCTGCCTTTTGCATTTCATAATGTGCATCCAGTAATTTTTGATAATTATTGCGCAAATGTTGAAAATCCGCCTCAATACCACTTTCTTCAAGCATATTTTCTCTGATAAATTTATCTAGGCTAGTCATCGTTTTCAATCTCATTGTTTGGTCAAAAAGCGTCAGAGCTTTTGGAGAACGCATCCCAAAAATTTTCATTAACACATCAGCATATTTTGACGGACCATCAAAAGATTGTATTGCTTCTTTAGTACCTAATTTAGGATATTTTTTATTCAATCGCCTTAACCATTCACCTTTAAGATCAAAAGGAGCAAAATCTTCTTCAATAGATAATTGTTTGAAAGCAATAATATATTTTCGTTTCATTTCACTACCAAAAAACCAACGTGCCTGTGCCAAAGTTACGTATTGTTCCTCATTTTTGAAAACCGCAAGCAATAAGGAAAATGCAGTAGATTTATCATCTCTTAGCCGTTGTATTAATTTACCTTCTTCTGCTTCTACGTCTCCAAATTCACCTAAAACATAACTTTCCTCAGTACGCTGGTGCTCGTAGAAACGATATCGTTTTTCAGGTACAATTAGCGTTAAAAGTCCCTGAATATAGGTTGTTTTCCCAGAACCATTTGCTCCTGTAATCAAAGTGGTATTACAAAGCGGAGAGACTCGAAAAACTTCCTTGTCAAAAGTCCCCCAATTATGAGCTTCAAAATATTGTAAGCGATAACCAGCTTCTTCTGACTTTGTACTAAATATACTATACATTTTGCTCCAATTTCTTTTTAAAGTCTTCTAAAACTTCATTTGTGATTTTTGCTTTGATAATACGTTTTACTTCATATCTAGTTTCATCTTTTGAATTATCATTATTGCCAATTTTTTCTAAAAAACCAAGTTTTACAATAGTTTCAATATAACTGTCAAATTTTGATAGCAGCTTGACTTTATTAGCCTTTTCTTTAAAAAATAATTCTATATTATCTTTCAATTGCTTATGCGTTATGTACAAATTGCGTTGATCAACATTGTTGATTTCAAAATCATCCAACATTTCACGCAAAAAAACACATATCAAAGAAGGTTCATATTTTAACGGAATACGCCTAACAAGTCCAATTGTATTGCCATCTTCATCAATTTCAATTTGTTTCAAATAAGCGTATCCGTCTTTTTTATCTACAATTAAATTAATAGCGATTCGTTCAAAAAATTGAGTTATGTGATTTTGATATTGTAATAAATCATTCCAATGTTTTTCGTTTTCGGCATAAATAACGCCATTTAGCAATTTTACTATTATATGAGCATATGGTTCGTATGTATGTCTTATATTTTCCATATTATTTACCGAATATTATTTGTGGAGTTTTTAAATATTTATTGTTATCAAGATCAAATTTCAAATATTCTGTTTTATCTTGGTTTATATAATATTTGTCATTTGTTTGTATTAAAGAAATGTACCCTAAAATTTCCGCTAATCCTTTCGTAACTGGAAATTTATTCAATATTTCACTCAAAGTAATAACTTCATTTTCATTTAATAAAGATTCGACATTATTTAGTAATTGGTTTCGATTTACATATTGTAAATTAACAAGATTGCCTAGTGATTCTAAATCTAATATATTTTCTGCTGTTTTCGGTTGTCCACTAAATTCAGAAATAATTTGCTCTTCACCCAATTTTCTTTCCATTGGTAAATTAATTTCTGCAGTATCGTCAATTTCAATATAGTCCTCAAAAATAATATTTTGCTGAATCATTTGCAGAGCAAGTTTCCGAATAGAATTAATAGTTTCTTTTGCTCTTTTACGTTCTTCTAAGTTTTTTTCGGCAATAATTCGAGTCAATTTATCAGCCAATAAGTTGTTTGAATCCCAAACTTTTCTACCGGCTGAATGTAGAATTGTTTTTGCTCTGCGTAAAAATCTATCATTATATTCTATTCCTCTATCATCAAGTATATTATAAACTTCATCAACTAACATTTTCAACTCATCCTGCCTTGCATCATCTAATAAAAAGTTCCAAAAAGCATAAAAACTTTTGCCTTGATCTGTCTCTTTTAGTTCATCTAACGAATCAAAAGTATGTTGCAATAACTTCCCTTTTGACAATGAATTGTCTGACTGTTTCTCAATAATACTTCTAACTATTATTTTGAAATTATCTTCAACTTCCTTAAAATCGCCAATCAATTCATTAGTTAATTTTGTAATATCATCAAACATTGATTTTATTTGGTAATTTTCAGAAATCCTAACTACTTGTTCTCGTTTTATTTTTCTAATTTCTTCTTCAATTTCTGCTTTTTGTTTTTCCAATACTTCTATTTTCTTTACAGGATCGTCAATGCTATCTTTTATCAATTCGTGCAATTTGTTAAATATGTCTTTAAATTTTGATTCAGTTCCTACAAATTTTCTTTCTTTTAAAAGTTCTACTATTTGGAATACACGTGAACTATATTTGGTCGGAGCTACCATTACTTCTTTTGAATTTTCATCTGTATATATGCTCAAATATCTATGTTGTTCATTCGACCATTGCTCAATATATTTTTTTGCTTTATCAAGTGAGTCTAATCTAAGATTATTTATATTCAAGTCTTCGTTGTCTTGATAATTAAGAGAATCAAGATACTCAGAAAGTTTTTGTATGAGAGCATTATATAGAATTGGCTGTTCATTTGTTTCTTTAAATTGAGATTGCAAGAAAGAAATTACCAATGCAGCATTGCCGCTGCGAATCATTTTCAGCGTTGGGGAATTATCGATTGCTATTTTTATTTGCTCATAGTCAGTCATTTTACTCGCTCACTTTCATAAAGCAGATACCCTCGCCGAATTTGCAAAAGAACTTCTATTTTGGTGAAATAAATCTAAATGTTCTATCAATTTGCTTTTCACTTTGACTTCTGTGTTTAAAGGAAAATTTGCCAAGAGAGCTTCATAAACAGAATTTCTGTTCTCTTCTTTTGCTCCAACATGATAAAAATGCTGCTTAGTAGAGATAAAACAGTTTTTCCATAGGGAACTTATATATGGATTTTCTCTATAATCATTCTTTAGCCAAGTTGAAAGTAAAAAAACTTTTCTTTTTTCTGTCAAAAGTTTATTCAAAAGCAGCTCATTGTTTTCAGACCAAGAATCAAAATAATCGGCATTCCGCCCTATGTATGGAGGATCGCAATATATAATGTCATTCTTATTTGCATTCTTTATTGTTTCGGAAAAATCCTGGCATATAAAAGAATAATTGCCATAACCTATGATTTGCGAAATATTTCGAACTTGATTTGAGATTTTTGTAACTAAAGCTGGCAAAAACCGATTTGGTTTTCTACAAAACGGTACATTGAATCTGCCTTTGCCATTAAATCTTACCATCCCATTAAAGCATGACCTGTTGATAAATAAAAAGTCCAATGGATTTCCCAAATCATTAAATCTATCCCGAACCTCGTAATAATATTTTCCTTCTGATTGCAATAATTTTTCGCCTTCGCTTGTTAAAAAAGAATGAACTTTTTCTGCTGTTATTTTCTTATTTTTGACTGCATTGTAGAAATTTATCAAATGTACATTGTTATCGCATAAAATAACATTTTTTGGTTGAATATTAAAAGCTACAACTCCGGTTCCCATAAATGGTTCAATCCATCTATCATATTTGATGTCGGAAATGCTATCTTTAATCCATTCTACCAACTTTGTTTTTATACCCTGGCTTTTTATTGGCGGCACGTATATTTTTTGTTGCATACCCTTACCTCTTGGCTACTATTTTAGAAAGATTACCGCCACGATACTTTACAAAATCTTCCAAATTGGAAATTTTTATTCCATTGTTCAAAGTTATTTTTCTGTAGTTCATCCAGTAATCGTCAAACCATTTTTCGCCTAGTTTTGAAAACACGCCCTTTGCATTCAAAATATCTTCAATATTTGTAATGCTTCCTATATTAGCTGTATTTCCACTGCCACTTTTATCGCTTGCTATTTTCCATTTCTCAGTGGCAAAAAACAAAAAATTACTAGCAACCGATTGTATAGATTTTAACTTGTCTATGCTGTAAATCTTAGTTTCATCAATTTTTAATGGGGTTCTATCGTAGATGATTCCCAAGCAAAAATGCCCACAGTAAGAACTGTATGGAAACCTTATATTTTTTGAGCTATTGCGATTAGTAAAGTATTCACCATGCGATCCAAGAGTGAAGCCATTGCAGTATTCAGAATTATCAACTTTTCTATAAGAAGTTTTGTAATCAATGGCAAAACAAACTTTTGAGTTATCTTTTTTTACAAAAGATATATCAGGATAATGATTTTGATGTTCTGCCAAGACAACATTATAGCCGCATTTTTCTGCAAACTCTACGATTCTTGGAAACAGGTGAATTTCAAGAATTTTAGAGATAATTTTTGTGTCTGATGACAATGTATAAACATTTTTAAAAACATCAACAAAACCTTTTATAGACCATTGACCATTTTCCAAAGAAATGCCTTTCTGCAATGAATTTGCAAAATCAGATAGTTGCTGAGCGAACTTGGGCTTTTCTTTTGACATGGACATTTCGGAAACCTCTTTTTACTTGTTATCATAGAATATAGAAAATAAAATCAGCTTTTCTCATCAAGTATCAACTCAATTATCTTTAGAATTCAACCCTAAACCCCAAATTCTTATAACGCCTCAGCCTTTTTTTTACTGTTGACTTCATAACCTTCCACAACTTCCCTTCCGAAGCCTTAACTATGTTCATTGCTTGCTCAAAGCCATCAGTCATCTCCTTCAAGAGTGTAAAGAACATCTTTTAATGCGAAGTTATTTTTAACCCAACAATGCTTCCTATGAGCGTTGCGATAAATATAACTCGCAAAATATTTGTCGGCTCGTTGTAAATGAAAATTCCAACAAGTGCTGTTCCGGCTGCTCCTATGCCTGTCCATACCGCATAGCACGTGC
>Ga0209755_10000435_pt1 | contig 76773 bp, 60 predicted proteins | sample TergutCo191P1_FD_187301 | JGI IMG/M metagenome (GOLD analysis project Ga0209755, IMG submission 187301) | Cornitermes sp. P1 segment gut microbial communities from Petit-Saut dam, French Guiana - Co191P1 (SPAdes) (version 2) | ecosystem: Host-associated > Arthropoda: Insects > Digestive system...
GGGGGGGGGGGGTAAAGTATGATATGCTTAAATTATTATTTTTTATAGAATCAACATAGCCGGAAATACAGGAGAATTTTAAATTTATACCATTTTTATCATAAATCATTAATAAAACAAAATATCATATTTTCCAATTATTAGTCAATTGAGCATTCTCCGTGAGGGTAGCTGCTACCGGGTAATTTATGTGATATTCACAATTCCCTGCCTGTCTATTCTTGAACAGAAAGCGTTTTTATTATGTTTTTTACTGAGATTCAAGCACTCTGACATATCAAAAAGCATTTCTTCAAGCTCTTCGATTGTTTCACCTTCAGTGACATGCTGCGGAAAATCCGTGAAATATCCGATATACCCGCCCTCATCGGCTTCAAAATAGATATATTCTAATTCCATACCTTACCTCATTTTTATTTTACCATTTCAAGCGTATACCTTTCAACAGTAGCAAAACCGTTAGTATATGCTATTATACTGTACGGAGAATTTTTCTTATGCATATTGACGGCGAATTGATTTCATACCTTGAGGATTTATCCTGCATCACTCTTTCGGATGATGAAAAAATCCGGCTGACGGGCGACTTGCAAAAAATCCTTGACTACATGGCTCGTTTAAGTGAACTTGATACCTCCGCTGTCAGCGAACGAAGCCATCCCTTTGATAATGTGAACGCGTTTCGGGATGATATTGTTTATCCGTCGTTTGACAGGGAATTGATTTTAAAAAACGCGCCTGTAAAGAACGATGAAATGATTATCGCTCCTAAGACTGTGGAATAATTGATATGATTAAAAAAATAATCAGGAACCGGAAATGACCGCTTTAGAAATCGCCGCCGCGATAAAAAATAAACAACTCACCGTAACAGAAATTGTTTCTGATTATATCAAGTTAATAGAAGATAACAATAAAAAATTTAACGCGTTTACTGTAGTGTCAAAAGAGAACGCGTTATTACGCGCGAAAGAAATACAAGCTCGTATTGACGCAGGCGATGATATTTCGCCGCTTGCGGGCGTTCCTGTTGCGGTTAAAGATAATATTTCTACGGATGGAATCGAAACCGCCTGCGCGTCAAAGATGCTTGGCGGATACACTCCTGTTTACAACGCGGCGGTAATCGAAAAACTTGAGCAGGCGGGATTGATCGTTATCGGCAAGACAAACATGGATGAGTTCGCGATGGGAGGATCAAGCGAGACAGGAGCAGGCGGCGCGGTTCGTAACCCTTGGGATGTTTCCCGTGTCGCGGGCGGCTCCTCAGGAGGAAGCGCCGCCGCCGTTGCCGCAAGCATCGCGCCGATTTCGCTTGGTTCTGACACAGGCGGCAGTATCAGGCAGCCTTGCTCTTTCTGCGGCGTTACAGGCATCAAGCCGACATACGGCGCGGTGTCACGTTACGGACTTATCGCGTACGCGTCATCGCTCGATCAAATCGGAGTGATAGGTCAGGACATTGACGACTGTGCCGCTCTTCTGGAAATAGTTTCCGGACCTGATGAAAGGGACAGTACCTGCATTATAGAAAAGTCTTTAAAGTTTGAAAAATCAAATACAACGGCGGCAGGTTTTAAAATCGGCATCCCTAAAAATTATTTTAAAGAAGGAATCGACAGCGATGTGAAAACCGCGGCGCTTGCAGCGGCGGAAGAATTTAAATCGGCGGGTGCAACTCTGGAAGAATTTGAAATGCCGTTTATGGATTACATGATTCCCGCTTATTACATAATCGCCTGCGCCGAAGCGTCATCGAATCTTTCGCGTTATGACGGGCTCAAGTACGGATACAGAACCGGTGTAAACAGCGGCGCGAAAACACTGTCCGATGTTTACAGATTATCGCGAAGCGAAGGTTTCGGGCTCGAAGTGAAACGCAGAATAATGCTTGGCTCGTTTGTTTTATCATCAGGTTATTATGACGCGTACTATAAAAAAGCTTTGCAGACCCGCGCGTTAATTAAAGACGCGTATAATAAAATTTTCCGCGAATATGACATGATTATATCTCCGGTCGCACCGACCGCCGCGTACAAGCTTGGAGAAAATGTTGACGACCCGATTAAAATGTACATGGGCGATATCTACACAGTGTCGGTTAATCTCGCGGGACTTCCCGCCGTCTCGCTTCCGTGCGGATTCGATAATCAAAAGCTGCCGGTTGGCTTTCAATTAATCGGCGATGCTTTTTCCGAAAATAAATTAATTGACGCGGCGCGCGTTTACCAGCGGCTTACCAGTCATCATAAAGCGAGACCGTCTTTATGAAATGGGAAATTGTTATCGGGCTTGAGGTTCACGCCGAGTTATCAACAAAATCAAAAATTTTCTGCGGCTGCGCTGCGGCATATGGTGGGGAACCGAACACTCATGTCTGCCCTGTATGTTCAGGAATGCCGGGAGCGCTGCCTGTTCTTAACCGCGAAGTTGTCGAGTACGCCCTGCGTCTCGGGCTTGCTCTTGATTGCTCGATAACGCGGCAGTGTAAGTTTGATCGCAAAAATTATTTTTACCCTGACCTGCCAAAAGCGTATCAGGTCTCTCAGTTGTACGCGCCGATCTGCCGCGATGGTTATGTTGAGATTGATGTTCAGCCGAGTTCGCGGCCGCAGGGCGAAGGTTCTTCTCTCGATATAGTTAAAGGCAAAAAGAAAATCAGAATACGTGAAATACATATGGAAGAAGACGCAGGTAAATTAAATCATACCGCGCAAGGGTCGCTTATGGATTTTAACCGCTGCGGCGTGCCGTTATTGGAAATTGTTTCTCATCCTGATTTTGTTAACAAAAGCGCGGCTGACGCGGCGTCGGAAGTAACCGCGTATCTTGAAAAATTGCGCGAGACGCTTTTGTATCTTGATATATGCGACTGTAAAATGCAGGAAGGCTCAATGCGCGCGGATATAAATTTGTCTGTGCGTAAACCCGGCGAAGAATTCGGCGTTCGCACCGAAACAAAAAACATGAATTCGTTTAAGGCGATCACGCGCGCGATTGAGTACGAGGTTAACAGGCAGATCGATATTCTCGAAGACGGCGGACAAATCGTTCAAGAAACGCGCCGCTGGGATGACGAGAAGGGAACATCGTCGGGTATGCGTTCAAAAGAAAACGCGCAGGATTACCGTTATTTCCCGGAGCCTGATCTTTTGCCGTTGCACATTGACGATGAATGGATCGAGCATACGAAAAAAAATCTTCCTGAGCTTGCGCATCAAAAGCGCGGACGCTACATGCGCGACTATAGAATTTCCGCGGATGAAGCAGGCGTTCTTACCTGTCATAAAAATATTTCCGGTTTGTTTGAAACGCTTGCGCGGAAGACCGGCGCGGCTAATCCGGCTTGCGCTGTAAACACGGCTGTTGAGTCTGCGCATCTTGTCAGCGGCGAGATCATGCGGCTTATGAACAGCGCGAACATACTCCCCGAAAATTTAAACATAGATGAAAATCGCAGTATAGACGCGGCTTCCGATCAAGATGGATGTAAGTACATTGATACTGATAAACTTGCGGCGCTTATCGGTTATGTAACAAGCGGAAAAATTAACCGCGCTTCTTATAAAGAAACAGTGGAAGCGGTTTTTACAAGCAATGCCGATCCTGAAAGTTACATCGCCGATAAAGGTTTGATGATGGTCAGCGATGACAAGGCGGTAACCGCGGCTGTTGAAAAAATAATTGAAGCGAATAAATCATCTGCCGAGGATTACCGCGCGGGCAAGGAAAAAGTTTTCGGGTTTTTAATGGGTATGGCAATGAAGGAACTAGGTAAGGGAGGAAATCCTGAACTTGTAAAAAAAGTTTTACTGGAAAAATTATTAAAATGATGTTTAGATTTAACGGAGATAAATTATGAATAAATACAGAACACATACATGCGGGGAATTATGTGAAAAACAAATCGGGCAGACAGTTATTCTGTCAGGCTGGATAGACACAATCCGCGATCACGGGGGAGTGACATTTCTTGATCTCCGCGACCAGTACGGCATTACTCAGATTGTTCTGCATGAAGAGATCAAGATCAGCAGAGAAAGCGTAATCACAGTTAACGGAGTTGTTAAACAACGCGGCGCGGATACAGTTAATCCAAAACTTGATACAGGAAACATCGAAGTTCACGCCGATAAAATCATCGTGCAAAGCAGGGCTGTTAATTCTCTTCCGTTTGAAATTTCCGAATCAAAAAAAACGCGCGAAGAAGTCCGCCTCTGTCACAGATTTTTAGATCTTCGCAATCCCGCGGTAAAAAAAAATATTCTGCTTCGCGCTAAAGTGATCGCTTTCCTCCGCGCGAAAATGGAATCGCTCGGTTTTACGGAAATTCAAACGCCGATTCTGACATCATCGTCACCCGAAGGCGCGCGCGATTATCTTGTTCCAAGCCGCAAGCATCACGGGAAATTTTACGCGCTTCCGCAGGCGCCGCAAATTTTTAAACAGCTCCTGATGGTTTCCGGCTTTGATCGCTATTTTCAGATCGCGCCTTGTTTCCGCGACGAGGACGCGCGCGCAGATCGCTCGCCCGGAGAATTTTATCAGCTTGATTTTGAAATGTCGTTTGCCGGGCAGGAAGATGTTTTCAATGTCGCGGAAAATGTTTTATACAATGTGTTTAAATCGTTCTCAAAAAAAAATGTAAGCCCCGCCCCGTTTGTAAGAATCACTTACGCGGAATCGATGTTAAAATACGGAACCGATAAACCGGATTTAAGAAACCCTCTAATCATAAAAGATATGACGCGGTTTTTTGAGGATGTTGATTTCGCGCCGTTTAAAAAAATTCCTGTCCGGGGCATCACTGCGCCGCAAGCGGCGAAACAGCCTAAATCTTTTTTTGAAAGAATGTTAGCGTACGCGCTTGAGATCGGGATGAAGGGGCTCGGTTATATTTCCGCGCTTGATGACGGCAGCCTTAAAGGTCCTATCGTAAAATTCTTAAACGAGGAAAAACAAACCTCGCTTAGAAAAGTGTTTTCTCTTAAAGAAAATGATGTTTTATTTTTTATCGCTGACGATCCAAAAATTGTCGATGGTCTTGCGGGAAAAATCAGAACTGAACTTGGCAGCCAGCTAAAGCTGCTTAAAGATAGTTTTGAAATGTGTTTTATTGTTGATTATCCGATGTACGGCGAGAGCGAAGATAAACTGCCGGGAACATCCGGCTCAATCGAGTTTACTCACAATCCTTTTTCAATGCCGCAGGGCGGACTTGAAGCGCTCCAAACAAAAAACCCGCTTGATATTCTCGCGTGGCAGTACGATATTGTCTGCAACGGAGTTGAGCTTTCATCAGGCGCGGTGCGGAATCATCTGCCCGAAGTTATGACCAAGGCTTTTGAAATCGCGGGTTACACTCAATCCGATATCGAAAAAAAATTCCCTGCGCTCTGGAACGCGTTCCATTACGGCGCGCCTCCTCACGCCGGCATGGCTCCCGGCATCGACAGAATTGTTATGCTGCTGACAGAAGAAGAAAACATCCGCGAGGTTATCGCCTTCCCGATGAACTCAAGCGCGCAGGATCTTTTAATGAACGCCCCCTGCGAAGTTATAGAGCAGCAGCTTCGAGAGGTGCATATAAAAGTGCGGCAGAAGAATTAAATTATGTTGAATTGAGCCTGCCCCAAAACTCATTATAAAAATTTTGTTAAAAGCGAAATGTTGACTTTTAGTATTTATACCTTATAATCTTAGTTATATAAGGAAATTTGGTAAAAAACATGAAAATAAGGACAAAATTGATCGGCGGTTTCGCGATTGTTTCTTTAATCGGCGCTTTTTTGGGAATCTTAGGTCTTTACGGCATTAATGTTCTTACAAATGAAGCGGAGGAAATTATCTATATAACAGATACCGAAGCTCAGGTTTCTTCAATATTGAATTCGCATTATGACTGGAGAAATAATCTTATGGTAGCGGTGTATACAGAAACGCCGTTTACCGGCGCGCTTGATTCCAGTGTATGCTCGTTAGGTCAATGGCTTAATTCCGACAGTGCAAAGGCAATAACGGATACTGAGATTCAAAAAATTCTGCGTGAAATAACTACCCCTCATAACACTATTCATAACGGCGCCAGAGAGATTGTAAGTCTAATGGGCAGCGGAAACATGGAAGAAGCAAGAAGTATTCTGCTGGACAGAGTTTTGCCGAATACTCAAAAAGTAATTGATGATCTAAAGTTTATATATGATGAATACGGCGTAGTATTGCATGAACAAATTAATGATGTCCATCAATCAGGAACCACTCTTGCGACAATAATAATTATTATAATTGTTATTTCTTTTACCGTGAGCGTTATTCTCGCTTCGCTTGTAACAACCAGCATTGTTAAACCGTTATTCAGCGTAATGCATACGTTAAAGGATATTTCCGAAGGCGAAGGGGATCTTACAAAAAGAGTCAGTTATATTTCCAAGGATGTTATTGGGGAATTATCCCATTACTTTAATCAGACAATGGAAATTATTAAGAACCTTATTATCAGCATTAATAAAGAAACGCGGCTTTTATCTGATATTGGAACCGACCTTGCGAGCAATATGAACGAAACCGCGTCTTCTGTAAATCAAATTACGGCTAATATTCAAAGCATTAAAGCAAGAGTAATTAATCAAAGCGCCAGTGTAAGCGAAACTCACGCGACGATGGAACAGGTTTCCGGCAATATTAAAAAATTGAATGTTCATGTTGAGAATCAAAGCTCGAATGTATCGCAGGCGTCAGCCGCTATTGAGCAAATGGTTGCCAATATCTCATCTGTTACCGATACACTGGTTAAGAACACCGCTAACGTAAAAATATTAAAAGACGCTTCGGAAATAGGCCGCGGAGGTCTTCAGGAAGTTTCCGCTGACATTCAGGAAATTTCGCGTGAGTCCGAAGGGTTAATGGAAATTAACTCGGTCATGCAGAATATCGCAAGTCAGACAAATCTTTTATCAATGAATGCCGCGATTGAAGCCGCTCATGCCGGCGAAGCGGGAAAAGGTTTCGCCGTAGTCGCCGATGAAATCCGCAAGCTCGCGGAAAATTCCAGCGTGCAGTCCAAGACTATCGGCGTTGTGCTTAAAAAAATTAAAGAATCAATCGATAAAATCACAAGGTCGACAGATAATGTTCTTAACAGGTTCGAGGCAATCGACTCAAGCGTAAATGTAGTAGCGGAACAGGAAGATAATATACGCAACGCTATGCAGGAGCAGGGAGAAGGCTCAAAGCAGATTCTTGACGGAATTGCCAACGTAAATCAAATAACCCGTCTGGTTAAGAGCAGCTCAATCGAGATGCTTGACGGCGCGAAAGAAGTTATTCAGGAAAGCGACAATCTTGAAAAAGCTACGCAGGAAATCACTCTGGGTATGAACGAAATGGCATCCGGCGCGGATCAAATCAACATTGCGGTTAACCATGTAAATAATATCTCCATTAAAAACCGCGAAGCCATCGATGTTTTAATAAAGGAAGTTTCGCGGTTCAAAGTAGAGTAACCGGCTGTATATTGAGTTTTTTTCTCAGTCAATTTGAAAAAAGCTTTTAAGAAATTGTCAAAACCCTATTGACAAAATTTTCATAATTGTTTAGAGTGTTTATAGAAACAGCAAAGGCGCTGTGTCCGGCCATTAAATTTTTTAGTGGTCAGGCACAGCGCCTGTTTTTTTGTTTACCCGGCGCCTGATTCAGCACTGATATATCATGCGGCGGAAAATATTTAGTCAGGTGCTTGAGAGGAGTGAAAGATGAAAGACATTACAAAATTGTTCGGAAGCATGGTCTTTAATGATGCGGTCATGCAGGCGCGTCTGCCCAAGGATATTTACAAGTCTATGAGAAGGACGATATCGCAGGGTACGCATTTGGATCATGATGTTGCCAATGCTGTCGCAAACGCGATGAAGGAATGGGCTGTTGAAAACGGCGCGACGCATTTTACGCACTGGTTCCAGCCGATGACCGGAACAACAGCGGAAAAACATGACAGTTTTATTTCTCCTTCCGGCGACGGAAAAATAATTCTGGAATTTTCCGGCAAGGAACTTGTACGGGGCGAACCTGATGCGTCAAGTTTTCCGTCGGGGGGCTTACGCGCCACATTTGAGGCGAGAGGTTATACTGTCTGGGATACAACGTCCTATGCGTTTATAAAAGACGGAACCCTCTGCATCCCCACCGCCTTTTGTTCGTACTCAGGCGAAGCGCTGGATAAAAAGACGCCGCTTCTTCGCTCTATGGAAGCAATCGACAAACAGGCTCTTCGTATCCTTAAGCTGTTCGGCAATACCAGCGCGAGCCGCGTTATTACAACTGTAGGCCCTGAGCAGGAGTACTTTCTTATTGATAAAGATATATTTTTACAGCGCCCGGATCTAATTTACACCGGAAGAACATTGTTCGGCGCGCGTCCGCCGAAAGGTCAGGAACTTGAAGATCATTATTTTGGCTGCATTAAACCGCGCGTCTCGGCTTTCATGAAAGAACTTGATGAAGAACTTTGGAAGCTCGGCGTTTATGTAAAGACAAAACATAACGAGGTGGCTCCTTCGCAGCATGAGCTTGCTCCTGTTTTTTCAACAACGAATATCGCGACCGATCATAATCAGATTGTTATGGAGCTTATGAAGAGCATCGCGAACAGGCACGGCATGGCGTGTCTTCTGCATGAAAAACCTTTTGCCGGCGTTAACGGAAGCGGAAAGCACAACAACTGGTCGATAGGCACAGATACCGGTATAAATCTTCTTGAACCGGGAGACACTCCGCAGGATAACGCGCAGTTTCTTTTATTCCTTGTCGCCGTTATTAAAGCGATCGATGAATATCAGGATCTGATACGTCTTTCCGCGGCAAGCGCGGCAAACGATCACCGTCTTGGCGCGAACGAAGCGCCTCCCGCGATTATTTCAATGTTTATCGGCGACGAGCTTAAAGGAATTCTTGACGCGATTGAATCCGGCGCCGCTTACCACGGGAAAGAAAAATCTGAAATGGAAATAGGCGTAACTGTCCTGCCGCATTTCCCCAAGGATTCTACCGATCGCAACCGGACATCGCCGTTCGCTTTTACCGGCAATAAGTTTGAGTTCCGTATGCTAGGATCGGCTTTTTCAATTGCAGGACCGAACATTGTGCTTAACACAATTGTCGCCGAATCGCTCAGCAAGTTTGCGGAAATTCTGGAAAAGTCAAAAGATTTTAAAGGCGACCTTACAGCGATTATCAAAAAAACCTACAGCGAACACAAGAGGATTATTTTTAACGGCAACAATTATTCAAACGAATGGGTAACAGAAGCTGAAAAACGCGGACTCTCAAATTTAAAAACGACGGTTGACGCTCTGCCCAAGTTTATCGAAAAGAAAAGCATTGATCTTTTTATTAAACATCATGTGTTTACGGAAGGCGAGATTCATTCACGTTATGAAATAATGATGGAAGCGTACTGTAAGACTCTTCATATCGAAGCGCTGACAATGGTTGACATGGTTAAGGGAAAAATAATTCCCGCGTGTATGGATTATCAGAGGGAGCTTATCGATCTTCTGCGTCAGAAGAAATCGTACGGCGGCGATAGTATCGACTGTACGCTTGAGCAGCATTTCCTGAACAATATCACCAAGCTGTCGGCATGTCTTTTAAGTAAACTTACAGCTCTTGAAAACGCGATTCTTGAATCATCGCAGGACAGGGAAATACTGGCGCAGGCTGCCTTCCACCGCGACAGAATTTTTACAGCAATGTCGGAACTTCGTTTAATTGTGGATGAGCTTGAAACATTTGTCGCGCGAAAGCACTGGCCAATACCGACTTACGCGGAGATTTTATATTCAGTGATTTAAATTTTAGGTAGCTTTTCTAAAAAACGCGAACCTGCGGTTCGAAAGTTTTAGAAAAACCCCATTTGGATTTTAATTTTTAATTTATAACGGCGTTGCCGTTCCACACAATGGCGTGTGTTTTCTGTTGTAAGGAAAACATACGCTATTTTTTTTGGAGGAAAGTATTATGGACTTTCAAATTTGGTTTCTAGTAGGTGTTGCGCTTGTATTCTTTATGCAATGCGGTTTCGCGATGCTGGAAGCGGGCTTTACCCGCGCGAAAAACGCCGGGAACATCATCATGAAGAACCTGATGGACTTCGGACTTGGCGCGATCAGTTTTCTGCTGCTCGGTTACTGCCTGCTGGCTGCGGAAGATTATTTATTCGGTGTTATCGGAATTCCGAATCTTGGTATTTTAACCGATTACCAGAATTTTGATTATTCCGATTTCATTTTTAATCTTGTTTTCTGCGCGACGGCCGCGACAATTGTTTCCGGCGCGATGGCGGAACGGACAAAATTCAGCGCGTATTGTATTTACAGTATTGTAATCAGCGCGGTCATTTATCCGATCGAAGCAGGATGGGTTTGGAATTCAAACGGCTGGTTAGCCCAGTTAGGTTTTCTGGATTTCGCGGGATCTTCCGCTATCCACATGGTCGGCGGTATTTCCGGTTTCCTTGGCGCCGCGTTTCTTGGTCCGCGCATCGGCAAGTACACAAGCGACGGAAAGGCGCGAGCTATTCCGGGACACAGCTTAACTCTCGGCGCGCTCGGTGTTTTCATTTTATGGTTTGGCTGGTACGGATTTAACGGAGCGGCGGCAGGCGATGTCAGCGAGCTTGGATCAATTTTTGTCACAACCACAATCGCGGCGGCGGCAGCGTCAGTCGCGACAATGGCGTTCACATGGATCAGAAACGGAAAGCCGGATGTTTCAATGTCGCTCAACGGCGCTCTTGCGGGTCTTGTAGGCATAACAGCAGGCTGCGCTTATGTTGACGCGGTGGGCGCAATCATAATTGGTTTGGCGGCAGGTATTCTGGTAGTTGTTTCCATCGAGTTTATCGATATCAAATTAAAAGTTGATGATCCCGTCGGCGCTGTAGCTGTACATGGCGTCTGCGGCATATGGGGAACAATCGCTGTAGGTTTGTTCGCTGTCGAAGGCGGATTGTTTTACTCAGGCAGCGCGGCATTGCTCGGCGTTCAATCGCTTGGCGTCGCAGCGATAGCCGGATGGACATTTGCCACAGTCGGGTTAACGTTCCTTCTCATAAAAAAATTAAACGGTCTTCGCGTTTCAAAGCATGATGAAGCGACTGGTCTTGATATTACAGAACATGGTCTTACAAGCAGCTACGCGGATTTCATGATTACCTCTTCGGGCAGTTCCAATGATTCGTCCGATGTAATTGTATCTGCCGATGCGGCGGTTCCTGTTGTGAATAATTCTAAGCCGGGCGCTAAGATGACAAAGGTTGTTATCATAACAAAACGAAACAAGTTTGAAGCCTTAAAGGTGGCGTTTGATAAACTTGAAATTACCGGCATGACTGTTACCGATGTTTTAGGATGCGGAATGCAAAAAGGAAGGAGAGAATATTACCGCGGCGTTCCTCTTGAATCAACTCTTCTGCCAAAAGTAAAGATCGAAGTTATTGTCTGCAAAGTTCCTGTTAAACTGTTAGTTGAAGCGATAAAAAAAGCTCTTTACACAGGATCAATCGGCGATGGTAAAATATTTATCTATGATGTCGAGAATGTCATCAAAGTCCGCACCGGCGAAGAAGGATATGACGCGTTACAAGACGAAGCTTAAATTTTTTATTATTAATTAGAAGCGGGGAATTATATGTCGATTGATAATAGAGTCAGCACAGGAATCACAGGGCTTGATCAGGTTGTTGATATGCTTCGGCTTGGGGACAATGTAGTCTGGCAAGTTAATTCAATCGGCGATTATTTAAAAGTCGTGCGTCCGTATATTGAGCAGTCAAAACGCGACGGGCGCAGGCTTGTTTATTTCCGCTTCGGCAACCATGAGCCTATTATGGCTGACGATGTGCCTTCTGTTGTTTATAAACTTGACGCTTCTGCCGGGTTTGAAAGTTTTGCGACCCAGGTGCATGATTTAATTGAAAAGGAAGGATTAAAAGCATTTTATGTTTTTGACTGCTTAAGCGACCTTCTTGAATTCTGGTATTCGGATTTGATGATAGGAAACTTTTTTAGGGTAACATGTCCTTTCCTTTATGTGCTTGATACTATCGCCTACTTCGCGCTTATCCGCGGAGTTCATACTCACTCTACTGTCGCGCGGATCCGCGAAACTACTCAGCTGCTGCTTGATTTGTATCACCCGAATGAAAAACTTTATGTTCATCCGCTAAAGGTATGGGAAAGATACTCGCCTACAATGTTTTTTCCTAATCTTATTGATGGTGAAAATGTCGTGCCGATTACATCAAGCGCGGACGCCGCGGCTCTTTTTTCCGGTTTTACGCACGGATCTTCGCCGCAGTTCGGACAGGGAAGAAGAGCGCGCGATTATTGGGAGATAACACTGGATAAGGCTAATAGTGTTTTAAATGAAGATGAAGAGGCGCAGTCCGGGATAAAGAAGCTTCTTATCAGCCTTATAATAGGAAGAGAGCCGCGTATCGCGGAGCTTGCGGAAAAATATTTTTCACTCCGCGATATTCTTGACATCGCCTCGCGCGAAATCGGCTCTGGTTTTATCGGCGGAAAAAGCGTCGGCATGCTGTTGGGCAGAAAAGTTGTCGAAAGAGAAATGCCGGTATTTTATGACGGGGATAAAAAGCAGACAGAAACATCCCAGCCAGAAACATCCGGTATGACAAATCAAATGAACGGACAGCCGCTTTATAATTTCTGGGAGCCGCATGATTCATGGTATCTTGGCTCTGATATTTTTTATACATACATTGTGCAAAACGGCTGGTGGGAACTGCGCTGCAGGCAGAAAACTCCGGAAGGTTTTTTTGAACTCGCCTCGGAACTTCATGAAAAACTTTTGCACGGCAAGTTCCCTGATATCATCCGCGAACAATTTTATTTGATGATGGAGCAATTTGGATGGTCGCCGATAATTGTAAGATCAAGTTCGCTGTTGGAAGATAATTTTGGAAACGCGTTCGCCGGAAAGTACGAAAGCGTATTCTGCGCTAATCAGGGAACACCGGAAGAACGTTTCGAAGCGTTCGAGCAGGCTGTTCGCACTGTTTACGCAAGCGCGATGAGCGAGGACGCGCTTGTTTACAGGCAGGCAAGAGGTCTTGCAAACAAGGACGAGCAAATGGCGATTCTTGTACAGCGTGTTTCAGGCGATCATTACGTGTCTGAAAACTGCGGCGAGTTATTTTTTCCGCACATCGCGGGAGTCGGCCATTCATCCAATTTATATGTTTGGAACAAGGACATGGACGCAAAAGCCGGAATGTTGCGGCTTGTGTTTGGGCTTGGAACACGCGCTGTGGATCGAATCAGCGGCGATTACGCCCGGCTTGTTCCCCTTGATCAGCCCGAAAAAGGTCCGCCCGTTCATTACGGCGATGAGCGGAAATTTTCTCAGCATAAAGTTGATATACTTAATATGAGGGAAAACCGTATGGCGGAAGCGGACGCTTACGCTCTTTATAATCAGGATTTAAAAACCGACAAGGAAATATTTTTCAGCGTTGATTCCGCCGCGCTTTCTCGTATGCAGGAGTTAAATATTTCCGTAAGCCAGAAACCGGTTATTCTGGATTTCCGCAAATTGCTCAAAGAAACAAAGTTTCCGCTCTTCGCGAAAAAAGTAATGCATACAATAGAAAAGGCATACAATTATCCTGTTGATATTGAGTTTACCGCGAACTTTAACAAAGAAGGAAATTTTAAATTTAATCTGCTGCAGTGCCGGCCGCTTCAAACAAAAAGATCGGGAATAACATCCGCCGATATCGTTAATCCGGCGCCGAAGAAAGAAAATATTTTATTTTCTTCGTCCGGGAATTTTATGGGCGGTAATGTTCGTTTGCTTTTGGAATATGTTATTTTTGTTAAAGCCGAACAGTATCTCTGCCTTGCGGAGCGGGATAAATATCAGGCTGCGCGGATTATCGGCATGCTTAATCAGAAATTAAATGGAAGCAGCGTAATGCTAATCGGTCCCGGCAGATGGGGGACTACTACTCCGTCTCTCGGCGTGCCTGTTCATTTCAGCGATCTTTGCAACGTGACTTGTTTGTGCGAAATTTCACACAAACAAGGCGGCTTGATGCCGGAACTGTCTTTCGGCAGCCACTTTTTTCAGGACATAGTAGAGGCTGATATTTTTTACGCCGCGATTTTTGACGGGGATGAAAATGTAATCTTTAATCAAAATAAGATTCTAGAAAATGCTAATATACTTGAAGAAATTCTGCCGCCTGAAAAAAGATGGGAAGAGGTTATACATTTAACAAAGATAGACGGGTTAACATTGTACTCTGATATTACAAGTCAGGAAATTTTTTGCGCAAGTTAATTTTCTTTGAATATTTTAACGGCTGACCATTTCCGCCCAAAAATCATCCGCGATATTTAAAAACGCATCTACTATTTTTGGATCAAATTGAGCGCCCGAATCTTTTTTTATTATTTCTACTGCCTGTTCATGGGTATACGGCTCTTTGTAAGGACGCTGTGAAACAAGAGCGTCATAAACATCGGCGATTGCCATGATTCTTCCTTCCAGCGGAATGTTCTCTCCTTTAAGCCCTCTTGGATAACCTGTGCCGTCCCATCTTTCATGATGACAGCCGGCGAATTTTTTTGCATGAATTAAAAATCCGTCTTCATGTGTTTTACCAATTATACCGTCGATTATTTTTTCGCCTTCTATGCTGTGGTCTTTCATTGAGCTGAACTCATCTTCTGAAAGTTTTGCCGGTTTATGTAGAATTATATCGCTTATTTTTATTTTTCCGACATCGTGAAGCTGCACGGACTGAAGGAGAACTTCCTTGTTCCATTTTTTTATCTCTTCCGCGTAAGTACCGGAACGGACAAGTTCGTTTAAAAGAATATCGAGATATTTTTGCATACGTTCGATATGTCCGCCTGCTATTTCATCGCGGTTTTCAACAAGGCTGACTATTATATTGATTGTCGCGTTATGCACCTTGCGGACTTGTTCTAAACTTTTCCTGATTAATTTTTCTGTTTCGATAAGCGTTTCGATTCTTTTTTTTAATACTGGCGGAGAAAACGGTTTGCTGATAAAATCCGCCGCGCCTATTTCAAAGCCGCAAATTTCTGATTCTTCATCATGTTTTGCTGTAAGAATAACTACAGGTATGCGCTTAAATTTATCATCCGATTTTAAAATGTTTAAAGCCTCGTAGCCGTCCAGTTCCGGCATTTCATCATCCAGTAAAATTATATCGGGGGTGATTTTTTCAAGAAGCGAAAACATTTCTCTGGCTGACTGAAGCGCGTAAGTTTTATATGTTCTCGAAAGCGCGTTCTTTACCGCCGCCAGATCGGATGCGTCATCATCTATTATAAAGACAGTTTTCATTTAATGTGAAATGTTTTGCTTTAAGTCTGATTATAAAATCAATTCGAACCTGTAGTAAGAACTTCCTCGATATTTAAAAGAAGAGTTTGAATGTTATCAAGACGTTCAAGAATTGTTGATATTTCGCCGACTTGTTTAATTGCTTCCTGTTCGGCGCTGCTCGGCAGCTGACCTGCAATCGCGCCGCAAGATTTGCAAATTACCGGATACCATGTTAAATTATTCGGCATTTGCACCGTTTTACACGTAAATTCAGTTGCTTTACAAGCACAAGTTGGTTGTTTGTCCACAGGTTACCTCTTATAGTAATATTATTTATTGTTTAAGCTTACATTAATTTTTTTAAATTTGGAAGGGGATAAATTTTATTTTTATATTAGTCCGCTGTTTACCTGACTTTATTGATTGTGTCTTGACCAAGTTCTTTGTATATTGTACAACTTAAAAAGAACAAAGGCGTTCATCTGACCATTTAATCCTGTTTATTTTTTTAACAAAGCGGGATTGACCGGGCTTATGAACGCTTATTTTTTATGCGGTTTGCCGCTTTAAAAATGTCAGGAGAAAATATGAGAGAGGGCCATGTCAGAATTCCGTCGGGATGCGCGATTTCGGGGATTATCAGCAGATCCGGAAAACGCATTAACGGCGATGCGATTATTAATTCAATTTCTGTAATGCACGACCGCTCAAATGGTTTGGGCGGCGGTTTCGCGGCTTACGGCATTTATCCTGAATACAAGGATTTTTACGCGCTGCATATTTTTTATGATTCAACTTCCGCTAAAAAAGAATGCGAAGAATTTCTTGAAGATCATTTTGATATCATCAATCTTTCCAAGATACCTGTCAGAAAAATTAAAGAGATCACCGATGAGCCTTTGATTTGGCGTTACTTTGTAACTCCGCTTCCTACAAAACTCGCGGACAGCCAGCTTGATGAGCGCGAGTTCACGGCAAAGTGCGTTTTCCGCGTTAATATAAAAATTGACGGAGCGTATGTTTTTTCAAGCGGCAAGGATATGGGTTGTTTTAAAGCAGTCGGTTTTCCCGAAGATGTCGGGCGTTTTTACAAGCTGGAAGAATATGAAGGCTGGTGTTTTACAGCTCACGGGCGTTATCCGACAAACACTCCCGGCTGGTGGGGCGGCGCCCATCCGTTCGCTCTCCTTGATTACTCGGTTGTGCATAACGGCGAGATTTCATCTTACGACGCGAACCGCCGCGCCATCGAAATGTACGGCTATAAATGCACTCTTCAGACAGACACCGAAGTTATCACGTATATAATCGATTATCTGCACAGAAAAATAGGGCTTGCCTTTAAAGAAATCGCTTCCGTTATCGCGGCTCCTTTCTGGCAGACAATCTCGCGGATGGCTCCCGAAGAAAAAGAAACGCATGAATATTTGCGCGTAATGTTCGCGGATCAGCTTATTACAGGTCCGTTCTCAATACTTGTCGGTTTTGACAATGACTCCGAGCGCGGGCTTATGGCGTTAAACGACAGATTAAAACTTCGCAGCATGGTTGTCGGCGAAAAAGACGATACGGTTTACATTGCAAGCGAAGAAGCCGCTATCAGAATAATTGAACCGAATCTTGACAGCGTTTGGGCGCCCAAAGGCGGACAGCCTGTAATAGTAAGGAGCGTGTAATGCCGGTTAATTATATATACCCTGAATATGAAATTGCAAGGAATTCCGACAGATGTATCTGCTGCAGAGCCTGCGAAAGACAGTGCGCGAATGAAGCTCACGAGTATCTTGAAAACGCTAATAAAATGGCATGCGATGATGATAAGTGCGTTAACTGCCACCGCTGTGTTTCGCTGTGTCCGGTGCGGGCGCTTAAAATTATTAAAAGCGGAAATACTTATAAAGAGAACGTAAACTGGAGCGGCAAGACGATAAACGAAATTTACCGTCAGGCGGGAACAGGGGGCGTTTTGCTTTCCAGCATGGGCAACCCCGAGGATTATCCTGTTTATTTCAATAAGATTTTGCTTAACGCGTCTCAGGTGACAAACCCTTCGATTGATCCGCTGCGCGAGCCGATGGAAACAAAAGTTTCGTTAGGTGCAAAGTTTAAGCGTATCGGGCGCGATGAAAAAGGCAGACTTATAAATAATCTGCCGCCGCATATTTCTATTTCCATGCCGGTGATGTTTTCCGCGATGAGTTACGGTTCGATAAGTTATAATGCCCACGAAAGCCTGGCACGCGCAGCGGAAGAGCTCGGCATTCTTTACAACACAGGCGAAGGCGGACTTCATGAAAATTTTTACCGTTACGGGAAAAATACAATTGTTCAGGTCGCCTCCGGCAGATTCGGCGTTCATCCCGAATATTTAAACGCGGGCGCGGCAATCGAGATTAAAATGGGACAAGGCGCGAAACCCGGCATCGGCGGACATTTGCCGGGAGCAAAAATTGTCGGCGACATTTCGCGCACCAGAATGATACCCGAAGGCACTGACGCGATTTCACCCGCTCCTCATCATGATATTTATTCGATAGAAGATTTGCGCCAGCTTGTTTTCTCGCTGAAAGAAGCGGTTGAATATAAAAAACCTGTTATTGTAAAAATTGCGGCCGTGCACAATGTCGCGGCGATCGCAAGCGGGATTGCGCGAAGCGGCGCGGATATTATTTCCATTGACGGTTTCCGCGGCGGAACCGGAGCCGCGCCGACACGCATCCGCGATAATGTCGGCATTCCGATAGAGCTCGCGCTTGCAAGCGTTGACAAACGTCTCCGCGATGAAGGAATCCGCGACAATGTTTCGCTTATCGCAGGCGGAAGCATTCACTCAAGCGCGGACATTGTAAAAGCCATTGCGCTCGGCGCAGACTGCGTTTATCTTGGATCGTCTGCGTTAGTCGCTCTCGGCTGCCACCTTTGCAGAAGCTGCCACGGCGGTAAATGCAACTGGGGAATCGCGACTCAAATTCCTGAACTTACAAAACGCCTGAATCCCGACATCGGCTATAAACGCCTTGTAAATTTATTAACGGCATGGCAGCACGAAATAAAAGAAATGATGGGCGGCATGGGAATTAACTCGATAGAAAGCTTGAAAGGAAACAGATTGATGCTCCGCGGCGTAGGGCTTAACGAAAAGGAACTGGAAATACTCGGGATTAAACACGCGGGCGAGTGATGTTTAATTTATTAACAAACCTTGTGATTTTTGACATGACGAATCTCCTAACTTCATCCTAAGCAGTTTGATCTCCTCCGCGGAAAGCCTGATAGTATTCCTTAAATAAATCTCCGCGATGTGCTGAAGATTCTGTTCATTTATTGTTTGTGAATTGCTCATAACAGATAGAATCTGCATTGCTGTATAAAAATCGGCTTTCTGAGTTGACGCGAGTATGCTTGATTCAAATCCGCTGTTAAATGATAAAAGATAATCATTTATTACGTCCTCTAAAGGGGCGCCCATAAATGATTCAAGTACCATACAGACAAATCCTGTTCTGTCTATGCCGGCATGACAATGAATCAGATAAGGCCCATCGCTGCGGATAATAAACAGCAAAGCTTGTTTTAATTTTTTATTAAAACCGGAACCGTTAAAGCTAAAATCCATTCCGAGTGCGATTATTTTTCCGCTTCCCAATAATTTGCCGTACCACGGCGCGAAAAAAGCTTTTCCATAAATGCCTGACATAGTATCGCATAAATTTATTACCGTTCTGATGCCGGTTTTCGCGGCAAGAAGAGAAACTTCCTTTTCCTGTTTATTTTCTTTGATTGGATGGCTGCTTCTGTACAGCGTATTAGCCGCGATATCTCCCATTTTGATTTCGCGGAAATTAACCGAGTTCATTAAGTTCAATTATAAGTTCAATTTCTACAGGCACGTTCGCAGGCAGCGAGCTTACGCCGACCGCGGAGCGCGCGCAAAGTCCGGTTTCCCCGCCGAAAATGTCAACTAACAATTCGCTCGCTCCGTTTGCCACCTTTGGATGATCATAAAAATTATCCGTACAGGCGACAAAAACAACCATCTTCGCGATGCATTTAACTTTTTCAAGGCTTCCGAAAATTGATTGAATGTTAGCAAGAAGATTCAATGCGCATAGCTTCGCCGCTTCCTGTCCCTGCTCCAATGATATTTCCGCGCCGAGTTTTCCTTTCCATTTTATTTCACCGTTAAAACTTGGCAAGCATCCTGAAAGGCAGCAGAAGCTGCCGCCAAAAGTTTTTGCCGGGTTATAAATACCGGCTTTAACCGGCGGATTCGGCATAATAAGATTGTGTTTTTTTAGCGCTTCATCAAGATTAATCATCTTTTTCCTCCAAAAAATTTTTAATCATTTCTTATAGAATTATATCATTTTTCGGAAGGTTTTGGATTATATATCATGCGGAATTTACCTCTCTGTTAAAACATCTACTTGACCAAATCAAAAATTTACTATATAAATAAACCTGAACAAAGGCGTTCATTTAACTTTTTGATCTTAGCTGAATCGCGGTAAGCAGAAAAGATTAAAGGGCTGAGTGATCGCCTTTTTATTTTCAGGAGGAGTTATGTCAGAAAAAATACTATACGAAGGTAAATCTAAAATTTTGTATGAAGGGCCTGATAACGAGAGTTATATCATCCGTTATAAAGACACAGCCACCGCTTTTAACGGCGAAAAGAAGGAAGACCTCTCCGGCAAGGGCAAGCTGAACGCAGCAATCTCAAATTTGATTTATGAATATCTTGCAAATAACGGAATTGAAACGCATTTAATCAAAGTAATTGACGATACTTCGGCGCTTGTAAAAAAAGCCGAGATTGTCATGGTAGAAGTTATCGTAAGAAATATCGCCGCCGGAAGTTTTTCCAAAAAATACGGCGTCGCGGAAGGAACAGCTCTTAAAAATATTACTGTCGAATTCAGTTTAAAGAGCGATGAACTGGGCGATCCGATGATAAACGAAAGTCAGATAACGGCAATCGGCATTGCTTCCCGCGAAGAACTTTCTTTCATGACTTCTCAGGCGCTGCGGATTAACGATCTGTTATGCGCAATGTTCATAAAAATGGGCATTAAACTTGTTGATTTTAAACTTGAGTTCGGCAGAGTAGCTTCAGGCGGAGACGGCGGTAAAATAATTTTGTGCGATGAGATTTCTCCCGATTCATGCAGGTTCTGGGACGCCGCGACGAATAAGAAACTTGATAAAGACGTATTCCGCCGCGATCTCGGCGATGTATTGGAAGGTTACAGAGAAGTTCTCAAGAGGCTGCAAAATGCCTAAAGAGGGGTATGAAAACCCGTTATGCAAAAGATACGCAAGCGCGGAAATGCAGAGTATTTTTTCCGATGATTTTAAATTTTCAACATGGCGGAAGTTATGGATAGCGTTAGCTGAAAGCCAGAAGGAACTGGGGCTTGATATAAGCGGTGAACAGATCGGCGAAATGAAAGCTAATGTAAATAATATCAATTATGAAACAGCCGCGGCGTATGAAACTGAAATAAGGCATGATGTTATGGCGCATATTAAAGCGTTCGGCGATCAATGCCCAAAAGCAAAACCTGTTATTCATCTGGGAGCTACTTCCTGCTATGTCGGCGATAATACTGATATCATTGTTCAGCGAAGCGCTTTGCTTCGGGTAAAGCGTTTGCTCATAACAGCCGTTGATGCGCTTTTTCGTTTTGCCGATGAATATAAATCACTGCCGTGCCTTGCGTATACTCATTTTCAAGCGGCGCAGCCGACAACTATCGGTAAACGCGCGTCGCTTTGGATTCAGGATTTACTTTTTGATTTGGAACAGCTTGATTTTAATCTTAACAATTTTAAACTGCTTGGCTGTAAAGGCACAACAGGAACATGCGCAAGTTTTCTTTCATTGTTTGACGGCGATCATAAAAAAGTAAAAGAGCTTGAAATAAAAATTGCGGAAAAAATGGGGTTTGACAAAGTATATGCTGTAAGCGGTCAGACATATTCGCGTAAGATTGATTATTACTCGCTTTCTGTGCTGTCAGGCATCGCTCAGAGCGCTTATAAATTTTCAAATGATATCCGCCTTTTATCGCATTTAAAGGAAGTTGAGGAACCGTTCGAAACCGGTCAGGTCGGATCAAGCGCGATGGCGTACAAACGAAATCCTATGAGATGCGAGAGGATCGCATCTCTTGCGCGTTATGTGACAATTGACGCGCTTAATCCCGCGCTTACGGCAAGCGCTCAGTGGTTTGAACGCACTCTTGATGATTCCGCGAACAGGCGCATAGCAATCCCCGAAGCGTTTCTCGCAGTCGACGCGATTCTGATGCTGATGATAAATGTCGCGGGCGGCCTTGTTGTATATCCGAAAATTATCGAAAAACATTTAAATGAGGAACTCCCGTTCATGGCGACAGAAAACATCCTTATGCACTGCGTTAAAAACGGCGGCGACAGACAGGCGCTTCACGAAAAAATCCGCCTGCACTCTATGGAAGCCTCTAAAAAAATTAAATTAAACGGCGAAGAAAACGATCTGCTGGATCGCATAACGCATGACGCGGCTTTTAATATAACACGCGATGAATTGAGCGATCTTCTGCGCGCGGAAAAATTTACCGGCAGAGCGAAAGAACAAACCGAAGAATTTTTAGCCGGGGTTAAAAATATTCTGGAAAAGAATAAAGAATTTTCAGGCGCGGATGTCAGAATTGTTGTGTAGGAGGAAATATGTACTCTGAAAAAAAAAGCAGGCTTACAGCAATAGTCGGGATCAACTGGGGAGACGAAGGCAAGGGACGAATGGTCGACCTTTTATCCGAAGGTTACGATATTATCTGCCGTTATCAGGGCGGTAATAACGCTGGACACACAGTTGTAAACGATAAAGGGAAATTTATCCTGAACCTTATACCGTCCGGCATTCTGCGCGACGATGTAACAAACGTTATGGGAAACGGAATGGTTGTCGATCTTGAACATCTATGTGCGGAAATTTCCAATCTGACGCAAAAAGGCATTAAAGTAACTTCTGATAATTTAAAAATCAGCGATAAGGCTTTTATCTGTTTACCGTACCATAAAAAACAGGACATACTGGAAGAAGCGCGGCTCGGCGATAAAAAGTACGGCTCAACAAAACGCGGCATAGCGCCCGCGTACGGCGATAAATATTTAAAGAAAAGCCTGCGAATGTCGGACCTTTTTTCGCCTGAAACAATTAAGCAAAAATTAAATAATATTCTTGAATGGAAAAATATGTTTTTAAAAAGTTACGGAGATGAAGGCGCGGATGAGACTGATGTTTTATCATGGCTTAATAAATTCGGAGAAAAACTATTGCCTTTTATTACAGATACATCGGAATATTTGAATAACGCGGTCAGCGAAGGGAAAAATATATTATTCGAGGCCCAGCTCGGTGCGTTACGTGACATCGATTACGGCATTTATCCTTACACTACTTCATCGCAGACGCTCGCGTCTTACGCGTCCGCCGGAGCCGGAATTCCCGGGAAAAAAATTGACAATGTAATCGGAGTTATGAAAGCTTATTCAAGCTGTGTCGGCGAAGGTCCGTTCGCGGTTGAGATGACAGGCGATGAAGCGTCCGCGTTACGTGAAGCGGGAGCGGAGTACGGAGCCGCCACAGGCCGCCCGCGCAGAGTCGGCGCGTTTGACATACCGGCGAGCAGATACGGCGTAATGACACAGGGGGCGGACGAAATCGCGCTCACCAAACTTGATGTAATGTCATACATGGAAAAAATACCTGTCTGCACAGCTTATGAAATTGAAGGAAAAATATGCAGACAATTTCCCTCAGGCGACAAACTTGAAAAAGCTAAACCTGTATATGAATATTTAGACGGTTTTAAAACCGATATTTCATCATGCCGCAAAACGAAAGATTTGCCGGATGCCGCTGTAAAATATATAAAATATTTAGAGAAAGCCGTCGATTGTCCGATTCGGTATGTATCTGTCGGCGCGGGAAGAGATGAATTTTTAATTATGCAGTGAGCGGTTAGGATTGAGGAGCCGGAAATGAAGAGAGTTTATGTTAACGAAAAGTGGTGTCTTGGATGTCATCTATGCGAATACTACTGCGCGTTCGCGAATACAAACGAAAAGGATATGGCGCGCGCTTTAAAAGATATCAGGATACGGCCAAAAATTAAAATTGAAGAAAAGGACGGAGTCAGTTTTGCGGTATCATGCCGCCATTGTAATGAGCCGTTATGCGTAAAGGGATGTATAACAGGCGCGCTTACAATCACCAAAGGCGTTATAACAATCAATCATGACAGATGCGTCAGCTGTTACACATGTATCTTAAGCTGTCCTTACGGAGCTGTTTCACCTTCCGAAGACGGCGCTGTGGAAAAATGCGAGTTATGCGTAAAAAACATCGGCGGCGTTCCCGCCTGCGTTAAAGGATGCCCGAATAACGCGATTGTTTTTGAGGAGAGAGCGTCATGAAATATGTGATAATCGGCAATTCGGCGGCAGGCATCGGAGCGGCGGAAGGAATCCGCACAGCTGAAGCAGTGAGCGCAGCTGAAGCATCGCATCAGACTGATAAACAAGGCGAGATTACAATTATTTCAAATGAACCTCATCATACATATTCAAGGCCGCTTATATCGTATCTTTTACTTGGAAAAGTTACCGAAGATAAAATGAAATACCGCTGTGATAATTTTTATTCAGATAACAATATCTCTCTATTAACAGGCGTTAATGCGGAAAAAATTGACGCAGAAAAAAAGCAGGTGTTTCTTTCTAACGGACAGAGTATTTCTTACGATAAACTTCTTGTCGCGTCCGGCACTTCTCCGTTTGTGCCGCCGTTCGAAGGCCTTGATACGGTTAAAGAAAAATTTACATTCATGTGTCTTGATGATGCACGTAACATTGATAAAGCTCTTAAAAATAAAAAAGACGCCAGCGTGCTGATAATAGGCGCCGGTCTAATCGGATTAAAGTGCGCCGAAGGAATAGCAAAAAAAGCGTCAAAAATCACTATTGCCGATCTCGCGCCCTGTATTCTTTCAAGTATTCTTGATGCGGAAAGCGCGGCTATAGTTCAGAATCATATCGAAGAACAGGGTATCGAATTTAAACTTAAAAACAGCGTTAAAAAATTTGAAAATAATTCCGCGGTTTTTGAAAACGGCGAAACTGTCAATTTTGATATTCTGATCCTTGCGGTCGGCGTGCGTCCTAATACATCGCTGTTAAAAGATATTGCCGAAATTGACCGCGGAATAATTGTTAACGGAAAGTCGGAAACTTCCGCAAAAGATATTTACGCGGCAGGCGACTGTACTCAAACTTTGGATATATCAAGCGGGCAGAAAAAAGTTATGGCGCTGCTTCCGAATGCGTACATGCAGGGTGAATGCGCGGGAAATAATATGGCATCGGGCGCGGAAAAAATATTTGACAAAGCTATTCCGATGAACGCTATTGGGTTTTTCGGACTTCATATAATCACAGCGGGTAATTATACAGGCGAAGTTTTTCTAATGAAAAAAGATAAATCAGAAAATGAAAAAGAGAAACATACAATTTTTAAAAAACTTTTTTACAGTGATAATAAATTGAACGGATTTATTTTAATCGGCGATGTTGAGAAGGCGGGGATTTATACCAGTTTAATCCGCGAGCGTACTCCGCTTGATTCAATCGACTTTAATCTTGTTTGTCAAAAACCGGGGCTTATGGCATTTACCAAAGAAGAGAGAATGGTTAAACTTGGAGGAGGTAAAATATCATGAGCATATTGGCAAAGAATCTTCATTTTAAAGATTTAAACGATCGGATAAAAAAATCCGGCACATATATACACATCGAAGATTGTTACGGGCAAAGATTCATCGGCAGCGCGCTAAAGGATAAAACTGTTGTTATTAACGGAACGCCCGGAAACGCTCTTGGCTGTTATCTTGACGGCGCCGTAATCGAAGTGCACGGAAACGCGCAGGACGCCGCAGGCGATACAATGAATGACGGAAAAATTATCATCCACGGAAATGCCGGAGACGCACTCGGTTACGCGATGCGCGGCGGAAGTATTTTTGTCCGCGGAGACGCCGGATACAGAACAGGCATTCACATGAAAGAGTATAAAGAAAGAAAACCTGTAATTGTCATCGGCGGCAAAGCGGGGAGTTTTCTCGGCGAGTATCTTGCGGGCGGAATCATTGTTGTTCTTGGGATAGGTTATGAAGACACCGCTTCTCCTGTCGGAAACTTTACCGGAACAGGAATGCACGGCGGAAAAATTTTTATCAGAACAAAAAAAGAACCGGCGTCTCTACCTGCGCAGGTTGCAGCGGAAGTAGCGGACAGCGGCGACTTGCTGGAAATTGAATCTGTTGTCAAAGAATTTGCGGATCATTTTAAACTGGACGCGGCCTCTCTTTTACAGGATCAATTTTTTATTTTAAAACCAAACGCGAAAAATCCATACAAGCAGTTGTACACAGCTAATTGAAATCATGTGCGGAATAATCGGTTATATCGGAAATGAAGACGCGGTTCCCATTATTGTTGACGGTTTAAAAAAACTGGAATACCGCGGTTATGATTCAGCGGGTATCGCGGTTTTTAAACCAAACAGTTTTGATGTTGTAAAACAGAAAGGCAGGCTCGCGGTTTTAGAAGAACGGCTGGCCGCGCGCCTTCTTGAGAAAAATCCGCTGACAGGACGCTTAGGAATAGGGCATACACGATGGGCTACTCACGGCGAACCGTCTGATGTCAACTCACACCCTCATGTCGGCAGTAAAAATAAAATCGCGGTTGTTCACAACGGCATTATCGAAAATTATAAACAGTTAAAAGAAAAACTCGAAAACTCAGGCAGAGTGTCCTTTGTCTCGCAGACCGACAGCGAAGTAATAGCGCAGCTTGCGGAGTATTATTATAACGGCGATTTAATCGAGACCGTAATCAAAGTGTCCAATACAGTTGAAGGTTCTTACGCGCTTGGAATCATGTGCGTTGAATGGCCGGACACGCTCATCGCGGTTAAAAAAGATAATCCTTTGATAATCGGCGTCGGCAGCCACGGAAATTTTATCGCCTCCGATGTTCCCGCGGTTTTAAAGCATACTAATAAAGTTTATTATCTTAACGATAAAGAAATCGCGGTTTTACATAAAGGAAGTATCCGCTTTTTTAATTATGACAAAGAACCGGTTGTTAAAAACATCGAAAAAATTTCGTGGAGCATAGACAGCGCAGAGAAGGGCGGTTATCCGCATTTTATGCTTAAAGAAATTACGGAACAGCCCAGAGTTCTGCGCGATACAATTAAATCCGCTGTTAATGACGGAGATAATAAAAACATTTTAGATAATATTTGCATAACGCGTTTTAATAAAATTGTTATTACCGCCTGCGGCTCGGCATATAACGCCGGAGTTACCGCGAAATATGTTTTTGAGAAACTTTGCAGAATATCCGTCGAAGTTGAACTTGCGAGCGAGTTCCGTTATAAAGACGCGATTATCGATAATAAAACGCTTGTGATTCTTGTCAGCCAGTCAGGCGAGACCGCGGATACAATCGCCGCGATGAGAGAAGCAAAACAAAGAGGCGCCGCGGTTTTGTCTATTGTTAATGTCGTAGGCAGCACAATAGCAAAAGAAGCGGATTATTGTCTTTTTACGGCAGCCGGCCCTGAGATTGCGGTTGCCACAACAAAGGCGTTTTCCGCTCAGCTTGTTTTACTTTATGTTCTTGCAGTCCGCTTCGCCGAAAAACTCGGTAAATTAACACCTGATGAAGCGCAGGAACAATTAAAAGAAATTGCGTCTCTTCCCGGCAAAGCCGCTTCGCTTCTTGAACAGATCGATTCAATCCAGAGATACGCTTCAGAATGCGTAGGTTATAAAAGTATTTTTTTTATCGGCAGGAATGTTGATTACGCGATCGCGCTTGAAGGATCGCTTAAGTTAAAAGAAATTTCCTATATTCATTCGGAAGCGTACGCGGGAGGCGAACTAAAGCACGGAACAATTTCGTTAGTCGAAGAAAATACCCTTGTTGTTGTCATCTCGAACTGCGCGTTTCTGTACGGAAAAATAATGAGTAACGCGGAACAGGTTGTGAGCCGCGGCGCAAAAGTTCTTCTTATCGGAAACTGCCCGGAAATTAATTCTTCAAAGGACAGCGAAAAAATATTTCATATAACTCTGCCGCAGATTTATGAATTATTTTCTCCGTCATTATCGGTTATTGTTTTACAGCTTTTCAGCTATTATGTAGCGGCTAATAAAGGTTTGGATATTGATAAACCCCGTAACCTTGCTAAAAGCGTTACGGTTGAGTAATGTTTTGAAAGGAGAGATCAATGAAAGATGTTTTGGAATTTGTTAAAGAAAACGACGTTAAATTTATCCGCTTGAATTTTTGCGATATATTCGGTTTCCAAAAAAATATTTCTATTATGGCGGATGAGCTTAAGTCCGCGCTTGACAACGGAGTTTCTTTTGACGCGCATGTAATACGCGGCTTCCGCGATGTTACGCAGTCGGATTTGTTTTTGTTTCCCGATCCTTCGACACTGGCGGTTCTTCCTTGGCGGCCCGGTCCTGGAAGGGTAATCCGTTTTTTCTGCGATATAAAAACGCCCGATAGTTCCGGTTTTGAACATGACACAAGGCTTGTATTAAAAAAAGTAACAGAGCGGATTAACCAAATGGATTATATTTGTAAAATAGGAGCCGAATGCGAGTTCTATCTTTTTAAAACGGATGAAAACGGAGAGCCGTCTTATATAACTTTAGACAAAGGCTCTTACATGGACATCTCTCCGCTTGATAAAGGCGAAGATATACGCCGCGAAATCTGTTTAACTCTTAAAGAAATGGGAATTAAACCGGAGAGTTCACATCATGTGCAGGGCCCGGGGCAGAATAAAATTGAATTTAAATTTGACGACGCTGTTAACAGCGCGGATAATCTTCAGACTTTTAAAACCGTGGTAAAGGCTATTTCTTCGCGTAACGGCTTGTATGCGTCTTTTATGCCTAAACCGATTTTGGAAGCGCCCGGCAATGGAATGCATATTAATCTTTCGCTTTATAAGAACGGGGAAAATATTTTTAAAAACTTAAGCGAAGGCCATTCGCAGACAGCAGAAAGTTTTATCGCGGGTATTCTTGATAAAACCCGGGAGATAACATTGTTTTTAAATCCGGTTTCTAACTCTTACGAACGTTTTGGAAAATTTGAAGCGCCTAAGTTTGTATCGTGGTCGCATCAAAACAGATCGCAGCTTATAAGAATTCCCGCAGCATCAGGCGATAAGATTAGAATTGAGCTTCGCTCTCCTGATCCTTCGCTTAATCCGTATCTTGCGTTTGCGTTGATAATTTCCGCCGGTCTTGACGGCATTGAAAATAATTTAAAACTTCCGCCAGCGGTTGATGAAGATCTTTATTCCGCGGATATTGAAAAAACAAAAAATCTCGCGCAGCTTCCTGACAGCATAGACAGAGCGATTGCGCTAGCCGAAAAAAGCTCTTTTGTAAAAAAAGTTCTCGGCGGACAGCTTTTAGCAAAGTATATCGAATTAAAAAAGACCGAGGAAAAAGATTTTTCACAGGCTCTTCGTTCAGGCAATGAAGCTAAAATACAATTTTACAAAGAGAAATATTTTTTCGTTTACTAGGATTTATTAAGGCGGTTGATAATGGAAAGCGCTCAGGCGGGCTTATTGCAAAGCGAGACTGTGCTGATAATAACTAATTCAGAAATGAGCGGCTTTAAAAAAAGCATGCAGATTTTTTCTGAAGCATTAGCCGCCGCTTCAATAAATCAGATAACAGTTATGTCCTGCGCCGGAGAAGCGAGAAGAGCGCTTATGCAGAATCACTTTGATATTGTCATTATAGACATGCCGTTAGCTGATGAATCTGGCGAAAGTCTCGCGCGCCATATCGCGGTTAAATATTTGACGCAGGTGATTCTCGCAGTTAACAGTGAATTATTTAACGCGGTTTCCGCTGTCTGCCAGGAAGACGGAGTTCTTGTTATTTCTAAACCTGCAGATAAAAATTTTTTTTGGTCAGCTCTGTCTTTGGCGAGATCTGTCAGTAAAAAATTTAAGCGGATACAGAATGAAAACGTAAAACTAAAACAAAAGATCGAAGATATTCGCATTATCGACAGGGCAAAATGCCTTCTTATTTCTTATTTGAATTTAACAGAACAGGAATCTCACCGTTTTATAGAAAAACAGGCAATGGATTTACGTTCCACAAAAAGAGCAATCGCCGAGGAGATACTAAAAACTTATGCGAACTGACAAGATAAATGAAGAGTGCGCTGTTTTTGGCGTCAGTTTATACAGCGAACAGGCAGCGGGAGTTACATATAACGGTCTTTTGGCTCTGCAGCACCGCGGACAGGAAGGCGCAGGGATAGCGATTTCGCATAACCGCAGCATTGTTTGTCATAAAGATGAAGGACTTGTCAGCGAGGTTTTTTCCGGCGGGATATTATCGCGTCTTCCAAAAGGAAAGGTCGCAGTCGGGCACACACGTTATTCGACAACAGGATGCAGCTCAAAAGAAAACGCAGGGCCTTTTGTTACTGAATATCTGACGGGAAGAATCGCGACAGCGCATAACGGCAACATTACCAACGCAAAAGAGATACGGGCGGAACTTGCGAATCTTGGCTTAAATTTTTACGCGACAAGCGACAGTGAAGTTGTGTCTTCTTTAGCCGCGTATAATATTTCTAAAGAAAAGAGTTCACTGATGGGAGTAGCTCTTACCGCGTCTTTATTGCGGGGAGCGTTCTCTTTAATTATCGTAACAAGTAAAAATAAACTTATCGCGGTCCGCGATCCTTACGGTTTTCGTCCGCTTTGCATCGGAAAAAACGGAATTGGCTGCGCTGTCGCGTCGGAATCCTGCGCGCTTGATACATGCGGTTTTGAATTTGTCCGCGATGTGCTGCCCGGCGAAGTTGTAATGATTGAAGACGGTGAAATAACCGAACAGATAATAATTAAGAACGAACAGCAGGATCAAATGTTCAAAGAAGAATGTCATAATCTTGGATTGTGCATATTTGAATATGTATATTTCGCGCGTCCTGATTCTGTGATTGACGGTTTAAGCGTGTATGAAGCGCGTTATAATATGGGAGAAGCGCTGGCGCGCGAGTATCCTGTTGAAGCGGACGCAGTCTGCGGCGTGCCTGATTCAGGTCTTGACGCAGCTTACGGTTACAGCGCCGCAAGCGGAATTCCGCTTATCAGCGGTTTTGTAAAAAACAGATATATCGGCCGCAGTTTTATCTATCCTACGCAAAGCAAGCGCGATGACGCGGTAAGGGTGAAGCTCAATCCGTTAGCTGCAAATATCCGCGGAAAGCGCATTGTACTGGTTGATGATTCGATTGTCCGCGGAACAACAAGCGAAAAAATTGTTAAAACTTTAAAAAACGCCGGCGCGAAAGAAGTGCATATGCGAATATCATCTCCGCCGTTCCGCCACACCTGTCATTACGGAACTGATATCGACAGCGAAGAAAATTTGATCGCGAATAATATGAACCTTGACGGTATATGCCGCAAAATCGGCGCTGACAGTTTAGGATATATCAGCATAGACGCGCTAAAAAATGCCTGCCTTAAATGCACGCTATCATTCTGCACGTCATGTTTTACCGGAAACAGCGAAGCGAATCACTTAAAGAAAAATATATTAGAGTAATCGCGCAGGCTGTTATACAGATAACAGAATATAACGGATACTAGACAATTTCTTTTTTTTTCTTCATATTGTAAGTACTGAAAATGCTGCGAAAGACTCATATTGAGGGATTTACATGGGCGGGAAAGCGTATCTGATTCTTGAAAACGGAAAAACATTCGAAGGCAAATTTTTCGGCGCGCAGGGAGATGTTACCGGAGAGATTGTTTTTACTACAGGCATGACAGGTTATCTTGAAACGCTGACGGATCCAAGTTATCAGGGGCAGATTGTTTTGCAGACATTTCCGCTGATCGGAAATTACGGCGTAATCCCCGGTGATTTTGAAAACGCTGAAATCGGCGTAAAAGCTTACATTGTAAAGTATCCGTGCAAAACTCCATCCAATTTTAGAAGCGAAAATGATTTAGATTCTTTTTTAAAACAGCGCGGAATTACCGGGTTATGTGACATTGATACAAGAGCTCTTGCTAAAATTATCCGCGTAAACGGCGTAATGAACGGAAAGATAACTTCATCGCCACCAGTTGAAACCGATCGTGAAGATGTTAAAAATTACAAGGTAATAAATCCTATTGCTTCTGTTTCTAACAAGGATGTAATAAAAGCCGGTGTAATTACCGGAATAAAAAAAAGTTTAAACAATAACGGTAAAAACAAGCGGATCGCTCTCATGGATTTCGGCGCGAAACGCGGAATCGCCGATGAGCTTTCAGCAAGAGGCTGCGAGGTAATTAAATTTTCGTATAACGCTCGGGCTGAAGAAATAATTAATTTAAAACCTGACGGAATAATGCTGAGTAACGGTCCGGGCGATCCCGCCGATTCCGGAAACAAAACGGTAATTGATACGCTTTGCAAGCTTATAAAAACAGGCATTCCGATTTTTGGAATCTGCATGGGACATCAGCTTTTAGCTCTTGCAAACGGATTTAAAACTAAAAAGTTAAAATTCGGCCACCGCGGAGCGAACCAGCCTGTTAAGGACACAAGGACAGGACGGGTTTACATTACAAGCCAGAACCACGGATACGAAGTTCTCGCGTCCTGCGGCGGAGCCGACATTGCAGATAACGCCGGCAAAGGCTTTTGTTCATTTATCAATGTAAATGACGGCAGCTGCGAGGGCATCGATTACGGCGTTTCATTCTCCGTTCAGTTTCATCCTGAAGCAAGAAGCGGCCCTCTTGATACCGGTTTTCTGTTTGACATTTTTATTGAGAGGTGTAATAAATATGCCGCTGAATAAAAATATTAAAAAGGTTCTTGTTATCGGTTCCGGCCCGATTGTAATCGGACAGGCCGCGGAGTTTGATTACGCCGGCACTCAGGCCTGCCGCGTGCTTCGGGAAGACGGAATTGAAATTGTGCTTGCCAATTCAAACCCGGCGACAATAATGACGGATTACAACATTGCTGATAAAATTTATATTGAACCGCTGACTCTCACAACCGTTAAACGCATAATTGAAAAAGAACGCCCCGACAGTATTTTATCCGGTCTCGGCGGGCAGACAGGGCTGACTCTTTGCATGCAGCTTTCCCGTGATAAATTTCTTGAAAAATACAATGTTCGTCTCCTCGGTTCATCTCCTGAAACAATAAATAAAGCGGAAGACAGAAAAATATTTAAAGAAACAATGGAAAGCATCGGGCAGCCGTGCGTTCCATCAGTGATTGCAGTTGATGTAAAAACAGCTTTGGAGTTCGCTGAAAAAACCGGATATCCGGTTATTGTGCGGCCTGCGTTTACATTAGGCGGATCAGGCGGAGGAAGCGCCGCAAACGGGGAAAAACTGCGTGAAATTGCAGCTAACGGCCTTGCGCTGTCGCCGATCGGGCAGATACTTGTTGAAAAATCCATCGCGGGCTGGAAAGAAATTGAATTCGAAGTAATGCGCGACCGCGCCGGAAATGTTATCACTGTATGTTCGATGGAAAACTTTGATCCTGTAGGCATACATACAGGCGACAGCATTGTCATCGCGCCGTGCGTAACTCTCGCGGACAGGGAATACCAGATGCTGCGCACTGCGGCGCTTGATATAATCAAAGCGTTAGGTGTCGAGGGAGGATGCAATGTTCAACTTGCCCTTGAGCCTGAAAGTTTTGAATACGCCGTAATTGAGGTAAACCCGCGCGTTTCCCGCTCTTCCGCGCTTGCGAGCAAAGCGACAGGTTATCCGATAGCGAAAGTCGCGACGAAGATCGCGATCGGCTATACGTTAGACGAAATTATCAATACAGTGACAGGAACTACTTATGCAGCTTTTGAGCCCGCGCTTGATTATGTCGCCGTTAAATTCCCAAAATGGCCGTTTGATAAATTTGTTTACGCGCATAAGGAACTCGGCACTCAAATGAAAGCGACAGGCGAAGTCATGGCAATCGCTGATACCTTCGAAGAAGCCCTGTTAAAAGCGGTCAGAGGCGCTGAAATTGGCCTGACAACATTAAATATGCCGAAGCTGTCCGCTAAAAGTGACAATGAAATCCGCGGACTTTTGAACACTGTTACAGATGAACGCCTTTTTGTGTTATACGAAGCTGTTAAACGCGGCTTTAAAATTGACGAGCTTTATAACATTACAAAAGTTGACAGATGGTTTTTAAACTGCCTTGCTAATATCCGGCCCGAAGCAGGCGTCAATTATCTGTATAAAATGGTTGACACATGCGCGTCCGAGTTCGAGGCGAAAACGCCGTACTTCTATTCAATCAAGAACGGCGAAGAAAACGAAGCGCTTCCTTTTATACAAAAAAGTGTTAAGCAGAGAATCATTGTGCTGGGGTCAGGGCCGATAAGAATCGGGCAGGGCATTGAATTTGATTACGCATGCGTTCATTGTGTCTGGACATTAAAAAAAATGGGATACGAAGTTATTGTTATAAATAATAATCCTGAAACTGTTTCAACCGATTTTGATACAGCGGACAGATTATATTTTGAACCGCTGTTTATCGATGATGTTATGAGCATAATCGAAATTGAAAAACCAATCGGCGTTATTGTGGCTTTCGGCGGAGGCACCGCAATCAAGCTGACAAAGAAACTTCATGAACGCGGCGTAAGAATAATCGGAACATCAGCGGACAGCATTGACATCTGCGAGGACAGAGAACGTTTTGATTCGCTGCTTGAAAAACTTGAAATAAAACGCCCGAAAGGTTTTGGAGTAATGACAGAAACTCAGGCGCTTGATGCCGCGGAAAAACTCGGGTATCCGGTGCTCATGCGTCCGTCTTATGTGCTCGGCGGACAAAATATGATCATCGCGTTTTGCGCCGAAGATATCAGAGAATATATGGAAATTATTCTGCGCCAGACGCAGGACAATCCTGTATTAATCGACAAATATTTAAGCGGCAGAGAAATTGAAGTAGACGCAATCTGCGACGGAAAAGATATGCTGATTCCCGGAATAATGGAACATATAGAGCGGACAGGCGTTCATTCAGGCGACAGTATAGCGGTGTATCCCGCGCTGAATATTGACGATGCGTTAGCTGAAAATATATATAATGTTACAAAAAAACTCTGCATAGCATTGGATGTTAAAGGCCTTGTGAATATTCAATATGTTCTTTATAAAAATGAAATTTATGTAATCGAAGTAAATCCGCGCGCGTCCCGCACTGTTCCGTATATCAGCAAAGTGACCGGTGTTCCGATGTGCGAACTTGCGACAAAGGTAAGCGCCGGAGAAATGTTAGCTGACAATGGGTACTCAAGCGGCATTGCGAAAATTCCTCCTTATATCGCCGTAAAAGTTCCTGTGTTCTCATTCGAAAAACTCGCGGGACTAGATACGCATTTAGGGCCTGAGATGAAATCTACAGGAGAAGTTTTAGGCCTTGGAAAAAATCTGGAAGAAGCGCTTTACAAAGGACTTGTCGCGGCGGGTTATAAAATGAAAAGACAGGGCGGCGTTCTTCTTACAATAAAAGACGGCGACAAAGGCGAAATAACCGGCATGGCGCAGAAATTTTCCAAAATGGGATTTTCATTGCATGCGACGCGCGGGACGGCGCGGTTCCTTGAAAAAAAAGGTTTCACTGTTGAGCCAATCGATAAAATTTTTGAAAACCCGGATATAAATACTGAAACGCTTCTTGCGGGCGGAAAAATCAGCTATATAATTTCTACTTCGGAAAAAGGAAGGGATCCCGCGTATGACGATGTTAAACTGCGCAGAAAAGCATGTTCTTTGGGCGTTCCGTGCCTTACATCAATCGATACAGCTAACGCGCTCGCCGATTCGCTTCTTTCCGATTACAGCGAGATAAATACCGAGTTAGTTGACATTAATAACATGAGAACAAGCCGTGTTCAGCTGCCGTTTACAAAAATGCACGGAACAGGAAATGATTACATTTATATTAATTGCATAACAAATGATCAGGCAGGCGGAATTAATTCGCCCGAATCGCTTTCGGCGCTGTTATCTGACAGGCATACGGGAATCGGCGGCGAAGGCGTTGTGCTTATTACGCGGTCTGATACCGCCGATGCGGGAATGAGAATTTTTAATCTTGACGGCAGCGAAGGCGCAATGGCGGGAAATTCAATCCGCTGTGTCGCGAAATATCTTTATGATAACGGCATTGTTAAAAAACAGAAAATGAAAATTGAAACGCGCAGCGGCATAAAGGAATTAACAGTGTTTACAAGAAACGGAAAGGTATCATCTGTTAAAGTAAATATGGGCCGCGCAGAACTGCATCCTGAAAAAATTCCTGTCAATCTTACAGGCGGGTGCGTTGTAGCGAGAAAAGTAAAAATCGGCAGTAAAGATTATGAAATTACCTGTGTCTCTATGGGGAATCCGCATGTTGTAATTTTCTGCGGCAGCGTTGATAAAATCGACCTTGGCAGAGAAGGTCCGTTACTGGAAAACGATCCTTTGTTTCCTGACAGGGTGAATGTCGAGTTTGTGGAAGTAATCGATAAAAATCATCTGAAGATACGCGTCTGGGAACGCGGCAGCGGAGAAACACAAGCCTGCGGAACAGGAGCGTGCGCGGCGGCAGCGGCGGCGGCGCTTAACGGACACTGCGAAAAAGGCGACGATATTAAAGCACAGCTTCCCGGCGGCGAACTTATTATAAATTATACTGATGATACAGTGTACATGACAGGCGACTGCGTTAAAATATTTGACGGAGTTGTTGAAATATAAAATAATTTTCGCGTAATATTAATCTTTTTAATTCCAGATAGAATAAAATATTATTTTTCTGATATACTGTAAGCCTGTCTTTTTTTTATTTTCGAAAAAGGAGAGTTATTATGAAAAAAATTATTTCAATTATTCTGCTGGCGCTTCTTGCGGCGCCGGCGCTTTTTTCGCAGGACGGCGTTACCTCATCAAGTGAATTATTTTTTCAGATTTCTTCGCTTCCCGAAGCAAAGATCGGATACACTCATAATTTTTTATTTCCTGTTTTACAGGGAGATGATCCGCTGACATCAGGCAATAATCTTACTCTTGGACTGACGGCGGAAATAACTCCGATTTCGCTTAACGGGATTTTTCAGGCGGAACTGACGCCGGTTGCGTTTTTAAAATTTGCCGCCGGTGTGAGACTCGGAGCGGGCTGGCATATAAATCTTTTTGGAAGCGATATTTACGGAACAGGTTTTAATTCAATTGATTCAGGCGGAAATGAATCATACAGAGGCGGCGCGTTTGACGCTCTTATGTGGAAGACTTATATAGGCGGAACTTTTCAATTTGATTTAGCCGCTGTTATTCCGGGAGACTGGAATCATGTTGTTATGCAGACATATCATGAAATAAATTATCACGCAAACACAAAAGCGCAAAACGGCGAAGCCTGGTATTTTGAATCTGATGACGGCGAAAACCGAAATGGTTTTAATTATTCCGGTAATCTTGTTATTGGTTATCAAATGCCGATTTTCCTGAATATGGTTGCGTTTATGGCTGAAATGGATTTATACCTTTACGATAATGTCCAAAGTGAAAGCGGAAAAAACCGCGAATCATGGGGTGATGATTTAATCAGATGGAAATTTTCAAATATATTGAATTTTCAGGTATCTAATCAATTCAGCATCGCTGTGATTACTCAATTTAAAACACGAAGGAATTTTACCAATTATGTTTATAATAAAGACGATACACAGCGGATGCATTATCAGGAACGAATCCTGAATACATCAGATCCTATGAGTTTGGAATTTTACCGTGTTGCCGCGATATTTAATCTTAAACTCTAGGAAGAAATAAATCGCATGGCGAAGTCATTAAAATAGTTATAAATCTGTTAAAGCCGCGCGCTTTTTACAATAAGATTATTCCGGCTTCTTTGCACCCTGATACTGTTTGTTCATCCCACATAGAAACCTGCACTTCGCCGATATGAGCTTTCTGAAGCATGAGCATGCACAATCTTGACTGGCCGATGCCGCCTCCCATTGAAAGAGGAAGTTTCCCCTCAAGTAATGCTTTATGAAACGGAAAATTTCTCCGGTTATCGCAGCCTGCCTTTGTAAGCTGAATGTCAAGCGATTTTTCATCGACGCGGATACCCATCGAGGAAATTTCCAAAGCGCAGTCAAGCAAATCATCCCAGAACATGATATCGCCGTTCAATGTCCAGTCATCATAATCGGGCGCGCGTCCGTCATGTTTCCCGCCTGATTTTAAAACATCGCCGATTTGCATTACAAAAACCGTTTTATGTTTTTTTACATAAGCGTTTTCTCTTTCTTTAGATGACATATCAGGGTACATATCCTCAAGCTGCTGCGTTGTTATAAACTCCACGTTACGCGATAAATTGATATTTATGGACGGATATAATTTTTTTATTTCATCAAGCGTATTACAGATTGCGTCAACTATCGCAACTACAGTTTTTTTAAGAAAATCTTCGTTACGCGACGATTTATCTATTACTTTTTCCCAGTCCCATTGATCAACATAAATTGAATGAAGATTGTCCATTTCTTCGTCGCGGCGTATCGCGTTCATATCGGTATATAAACCTTCGCCTGCCGGAAAATTATATTTATATAGCGCCATTCGTTTCCATTTCGCAAGCGAGTGGACAATAGCGGCTTTTGTTCCTGTTTCTTTAATATCAAATTCAACAGGACGTTCAGTTCCGTTCAAATCGTCGTTCAAGCCGCTCTGCGGTTCAACGAATAACGGCGCTGAAACGCGTTTCAGATTTAAAGCTGCCGATAAATGTTTTTCGAACATTCTTTTTATATTGCCGATTGCTGTCTGGGTTTCGTACAATGAAAGAACCGGATTGTAATTTTTTGGGATAATTAACTTACTCATGATGTTTTCCTGTTTTAATTTTTACTGATATTTTAAATGATCAGTCTGAGCTGATTTTATTATAAAAGCAAAAATTAAACTACAATTTGTCCGCCAAATTTCTTATTTCCGCCGCCGCCCTCGGCATATTTCGTCTCTGATAATGAACCGACATAGATAGCATCTCGGCCTTTAATAAAGCTCTGGCTCCCGGATCATCAAGATTCGCCTGAAGATCAGGAATTACCAAAACAACATTTGGCATGATCCGGTCGGGGTCTGAAACGACATTCGCGTTAGCGAGTCTTATCAAAGGAAAGTAATACATATTTTCCTCGCCGTATTCTCTGGCCGCAATTTGCGAAAGAGAATCACGCCAGATTATATTATGTCTTGACGCTCCCTGAAGAATGAGTTCTTCCTTTGCCGGAGTAACAACAACAGTTGCCGGTTCCGGAGGCGGAGCCGCGGTAGCGACACGCTGAGGCTCAGGAGGCGGAGTCACAGCGGCAGGTGCTGGTTCCGGAGGCGGGGTTACAACAGCCGGTTCAGGAGACGGGGTTACAGGGGCAGGCTGCGGTGTTTGTACAGATTCTTGTCTTGGAGGAGGTTCAGGCGCCGGTTCGGGAGCGCCTGCGCATCCGATTATTAATACGCATAAAAAAATCAATAATGCGGCATTACTTTTTTTATTCATATAGCCTCCGTAATATTAACATTATTTATTTTACAATACTAATTTTTAGAAATAAACATATTTTTAATTATTTTTTCAGGCGGTTTCTGATTTTTATTTTTCGGTTTGAATAAAAACGCCGTCCCAGTTTTCCGGCGGGGGGCTGTCTTTATACAGAAGACATCGTCCGCGCATAAGGCGGCTCGGGCTGTCATTCGGCCGGTATTTTATTACTGTGTTAAAATGTTTTAATGCCATTAACCATTTTTTATCAAAGTAATTTTTTAATCCCTGCTCGTAATGTTCGTTAATTTTCTTCTGCAGTTCATCAATATTATCTTTTGTCGATATTAATTCGTATATGTTCATTGCGTGGTATCTGCCAAGAAGAGATACGCGATCCAGATACCGGAATTCAAAATCGTTCGGGCATTTTTTATATACATTTTCGCTTACAATTATTTCTGTGCCGTATATTTTATTAATGCTTTCCAGTCTGCTTGATACATTTACTGTATCGCCTATAACGGTGTAATTAAGCCTTTCTTTGTAACCGAGGTTTCCTACAAGTACTGTGCCTGTATGAATGCCGATACGTGTCAGAAACGGAGCTTTTCCCTGATTGTTCCATTGGTTAAAAAGAGTATGCAAATTATTCTGAACGGCGATCGCGGCATTACAGGCTTTTTTCGCGTGGTCATTCATCTGTACCGGCGCGCCCCAGAACGCCATTACCGCATCTCCGATATATTTATCAATTGTTCCGTTATTTGCAAGAATTATTTTTGATATGCCTTCAAAATAAACGCAAAGATCCTGAATCAATTTTTCAGGATCCATTTCTTCCACGATTGATGTAAACTTGGAGATATCGCTGAAAAAAACTGTCAGCTCCTGCTGCTTTCCGCCTAAATTAGCCGTTATATTTTGATTGATGAGCTGGATTACAAGGTCAGCCGGAACATAACGCTTAAAATTTTTAAACAAGCTGCTTTCCTCGAAGACCAGAATTCCGTAGATTACAATTACAAGCAGTAAAAACCCGTAAGGCGCGAACCAGAAAAGAGGCTGAGCAGCGGCGCTTAACAGCATCATGTCACGAATGCCTGCGCCGGCTATTATCAATGTAATAAACAGCATTAACGCAACGGTATAATTTTTCTTTATAATAAACGATACAGCCGGAATAATGACACATAACAATAGTACTGGAATCATATAAATATTTGTCATCAGGGAAAAAGCGATATTTATGGCGTGTTTATCTTCCTGAACAAATACATATGCTGCGCAAATAATACTGTAAATTATTACAGCCGCCGCTATATATTTCTTTTGCTTTTTTAATATGCCTACGGATTCAAAGATAAATAATAAATAAAAACCGACGGTATAAAGCTGTAAACTCCTTGTTATTTTTACAAGAAGGGTGTAATACTCCGAGTCAAATGAAAAACCGATATTTGCGTATCCAAGCGCGAAAGAAAATGATAAAAGCGAAAAGTAAAGATATTTCGCGTCTTTGCGTCCCCTCGAAAAAAATGAAAAGAAATGGTATAGAGCTACAAGAAACGCAAGGAGCTGCGCTGTTAGTACAAGATAAACATTTAATAAATTTTTTATAAAAACTTTTACTGCGTTATCTTTATATTCTGCGATTGATAATTCCGGCAGCGAACTGGTTTCATATTGAGGAAAAACTTCTGCGATTAAAATATTTTCTCCGTTATAATTAATTAATCCTTCTGACAGAGGAATATGAACAGCCGCTGTTTCACCTGTCGAATACGCGTTATTAGTTTCCGGCCTTAATCCTTTTTGATGAATTATTATATTGTTTAATCGTATTATTACAGGCATATCAAAACAGCTTATATAAAGAGTCAGGTCTTTGTTTTTATAGGAATTTGGTATGTTAAATGAAGTTTTAAACACATGATAATTATCGCCGTCTTCGATGTTCACAAGTTTTTCATTGTTATACGGCATAAAAACCGGCAGGTTAAAATTTCTTGCGAGCATTAAGTCTCTGTCTGAATTGCTGCCGGAAAAAATTTGAAAATTCTGTAAATTTATTCTTGTCATGCCGGAATCAAAATTACCTGACGCGAATGCATATGATGTTATAGTTATCATATAAATTAACATGATGTAAATTACGCGCATATAATCCTGCCGTACGCTGTGAAAATATTTTTTATTTAATTTATTGATATTTTCCATTTTAATTAATTATATTTTTCTGTTTAATCCAGATACATTGTTTTAAAGAACCTCAAATTCGGAATGCCGAAAGTCGGATCATAAACGGATATTTCAAATGTATCCAGCATTCCGCTTCCGAATTGCGGTTCACTGTCAATAATCATATCGTACCAAATCTCCATGCCGGATGAAACATTTCCCTTTTTATATTCATTTATGATTGCGTTATATTCATTTTCATTCAAATGTCTTTCAATAAAAATATAGTAATGGTTCATTATATCTTCCGAAAGTTTTACCGGCAGCGGTTCATTCATATCAGAAAGATGAATTATGCCTTCTTCTTCTATATAGATTATTTTAAAATCAATGCTGTCAAAATTGCCCAGCGCATCTGTATCTTCATTAAGATAAATATAAACATTAGAATTATTTCTGTTTATATTGATTTTATAACCGCCGATCATTATATAGCTGTCTGTTAACTCAAAACTTTGCATTTGATATTCAAAGACATACTGAACCGGTATGCAGAAGAACGGATTATTTTTTTCATCATTAACCATGTATACAGCCAATGTGTTGTTTAAATTAAAATTATAGCCGTGTTGTTTTGATCTCGCGTCCTGCCGCAGCGCCGGTTTCACGGACGCGCAGCCTGAAAAAATTACCGCCGCGATTAATATAAAAACATATAAAAAAAGTTTTTTCATTGTTCTCATATTTATAATATTATCTTGTAATTAAAATATTGTCAAATTTTTATTTATTTTGGTTCTATTAATAACCGCGATTTTATGCAATAATCAAAAATATGGATATTATACTTGTTGTAGTCGGTTTCCTGTCGCTTGCTACAGGATTGCTGGGGTCGGTGGTTCCGGCATTACCCGGACCTCCCGTCAGTTTTATCGGTTTATTATTGATCCATTTCGCCGGATACGGTGATTTCAGTATTCCATTCTTAGTGATATTGGGTGTAATAACAATTGCCGTTATGGTTGCTGATAATTTTCTTCCGGCATGGATGACAAAACGTTTCGGCGGTTCAAAAACGGCTGTTATAGGATCTGTAGCCGGCCTTATAATCGGGATGATTTTTTTCGCTCCGGCTGGAATTCTCGCAGGTCCTTTTCTCGGCGCGCTTATCGGAGAATTGATCAGCAGAGGTTTTAAATCAAAACGTGTATCTAATAATTTAAGTAAAACCGGTGAAGCAAGCGCAACGGATTCATCACCGGAAATTTCAAATGCTCAAACAGAAAATTTTACTTTGGATACGCAAAAAAAAGACAGCGATAAAAAACCAAGTCCTTTAAAAGTAGCGTGGGGAGCGTTTCTTGCATTTATTGTCGGCACCGGAGCGAAATTAATTCTTGGAGGTTTTATGATTCACTTTGCTATAAGAGCTGTATTCGGATTGTAAATCCGTTTCTTACGCGTCATAATTTTATTTCTTATTAAAATTCTCAGGTAGTATATTTTTTAAAATTTTTATATACTTCTTTTATAAGGAGTCTCTATGTCAGCATCCGCCGAAAAAAAATCTGCAATTAAAAAAGAATCCGGCAATGGAATTACTGTCATCATTTTTGGGAGTGTTATGCAGCTTTTTTTAGGAATTTTATATATATGGAGCGTTTTTGTAGAGCCTGTACATAATATATTTAATTGGAATGTTGACAGCGTAAAACTTACAGCGTCATTTATGCTTTCTTTTTTTGTAATAGGAATTATTATAGGCGGCAAGCTTGTCCTAAGAATCGGATCGCAGAAAGTTGTTCTCGGCGGAGGATTGTGTCTTACGTTTGGAATGCTGGCAACATCTTTTCTGCCGCAGAATGTTCCGTGGATAATGTATATTACTTACGGCATCATCGGCGGATTCGGCGTAGGCTCCGCTTACAATGCCATTATTGTAACCGCGCAAAAATGGTTTCCGCAAAAGCGCGGCCTTGCGACGGGCATTGTTGTGTGCGCGTTTGGCTTATCAACAGTTATTTTCGCTCCGCTTATAACCGCATTAATAGCGAAATTTGAAGTAAGAAATACATTCCTGATTCTTGGATGCATTTTCTTTGCCGCTACAATTTCATTTTTCAGATTTATCCGCCTGCCTGACGATATTTCCTCATCATCGTCAGCTAACACCGCAGCAGCGGCATTGCTTGCAAGAAGACAGTATGTATTAACGGAAACAATAAAGACAAAGCAATACTATTTAATTGCGTTCTCGATGGCTTTCGCGACAGCTCCTTTTTTTATTCTTAATCCTTCTTTTATCTCGTATGCCGCCGCGCGCGGTGTTCCCGAATTCGGAACAATTATCGTTATGATGACAGGCGCCGCGAACGCGTGCGGACGCCTTGTTGTTCCTGTGTTATCTGATAAAATAGGACGAGAAAAAGCGGCGCTTACAATAATTCTTGTTACGTCAATATGCGCTGCGATTCTGACATTCGCGCACGGAGCTGTTTTTATCGCGGCGGTTTTGACAACCGCTTTTTGTTTCGGCGGACTTCCGGGATTGTATGCGGTTCTTGCGTCTGATTATTTCGGCGTTAAAAACGCCGGCGCGAATTACGGAGCTGTCATGATGGGTTTTGCGTTTTCGGCGCTTGTGTTCCCGGTATTAATCGGATTAATACAAAGCAGTACTATTAAATTTGTTACTCTTTCCGTGATGGCGGCTTTCAGCGTTATATTAATAATTATTTTATTATCATCAAAGAGAAAATTTGAGGAAGCTAATGCCTAAAAAATTATTAATGGGCAATGAAGCGGTTGCCCTCGGTGCGATACGCGCCGGAGTCAGTGTCGTTACAGGCTACCCCGGTACTCCTTCAACGGAAGTGCTTGAGACAGTCGCGAAAAATAATGACGGCAGCATTTATGTGGAATGGTCGGTTAATGAAAAAACCGCGCTTGAGGTCGCGGCAGGCGCGGCGTTTGCCGGCGCGCGCGTTATGGTGACAATGAAACAGGTTGGTCTTAATGTAGCTTCCGATCCTTTAATGAGTTTAAATTATCTTGGCGTGAAGGGCGGAATGGTCGTAGTTGTCGCGGATGATCCCGGGCCGATTTCATCACAGACAGAGCAGGATACGCGGCACTTTTCCAAATTCGCAAAGCTTGCGTTATTCGATCCTTCAACGCCCGAAGAAGCTTATTTGATGATTGCTGACGCGTTCGAACATTCAGAAAAATACGGCGAACCTGTACTCTTTCGTCCGACAACCCGCGTCTGCCACAGCTGCGCTTCTGTTGAAATTCTGGAAGATTTGCCGAAGCCAAAACCGGGAGGGTTTGTTAAAGATCCGGGATGGGTTATTTTTCCGCGTCTAGCCTACGCTAATAAATTCAAGATAGAAGAAAAAATAAAAAAAATGAGCGGGGAATTTTCTGAATATAATAAAAATATTTATTTTGAAGCCGGTCACTCAAAGACAATAAAAAAGGGAATTGCGGCGGGAGGAGTCAGTTACACTTACGTGATGGAAACGTTAAGTGATAATAAAAACGCTGAATATAAACTTTTAAAAATATCGGCATATCCTTTCCCGGAAAAACTCGCCTTAAATTTTTTATGCGGTCTTGACGAGGTTCTTGTCATAGAAGAACTTGATCCTGTAATTGAGAACGAGCTTATCCGTCTTTGCGGAATGCAAAACCTGAATGTTAAAATTCTTGGAAAACAAAGCGGACATATCCAAATCGCGGGCGAAAATTCTCCCGAAAGCGTCTCAAAAGCGATCGCCGGCTTTCTTGGTGTGTCACCTAACGTTCAATATCAGGATTCGGAAACAAATCGTTCAAAAATAAACGCTTCGCATTCTCCGCCGCCCGCTCTGCCTGTCAGGCCTCCTGTGTTATGCGCAGGCTGTCCGCACCGGGCGTCTTTCTTCGCGGTAAAGGAAGCCGCAAAGGGAAAGCCCGCTGTTTTTTCTGGCGACATCGGCTGTTATACGCTTGGAAACGCCGCGCCGCTTAACATGGTGGACACATGTTTGTGTATGGGCGCGGGCATTACTGTAGCGCAGGGGCTTCAGCGCGTTGAACCTGATGTTTATCATTTCGCGTTTATCGGAGACTCGACATTTTTTCACACCGGAATTCCAGGATTAATAAACGCAGTTTATAATCAAACAGATATTATTATTGTTATTCTTGATAATTCCACAACAGCGATGACAGGAAATCAGCCGCATCCGGGAATGGGCATAACTATGATGAATACAAAAACAAATAAAATCAGCATCGAAAAAATTGTCAAGGCATGCGGCGTTACCGAGATTGAAAAAGTTAATCCAATCTATCGTCAGATTGACGCTAAAGACGCTGTAGAAAATTTGATGAAGAAAAAAGGAGTACGCGTACTTATATTTGAAGAGCCGTGCATCATGATTAATGGTTCAAAAACCGAAGATCGCCCGACAGTTTGTATTGAATCCGCCAAATGCACAGGATGCGGAGTCTGCGTTAAAAAAATCGGCTGTCCCGCAATGAGTATCGGGAATAAAAAAGCTGTTATAAATTTTTCGCTTTGCGCCGGATGCCTGTTATGCGTAAATTTATGCCCGGTTAACGCGATAAATTTTAATATTCAATTAAAAGATGATATAATTCAATTATTAAATGAAGCAGGCGAATTTGTAGTTGATGACGAAGATGACGGGTAATAAAAAAAGGTTAGAGTGAATTATGACATATAATTATATAATTGCCGGAGTAGGCGGACAGGGAACAGTGCTTGCGTCAAAATTGATCGCGGCAGCCGCGATGAAAAAAGGTTTTGATGTGCGGACAACAGAAACAATCGGGATGGCTCAGCGCGGCGGCTGTGTCTTCGGCCATGTCCGCATCGGAAAAAATATTTTCTCGCCGCTGGTGCCGCAGGGAAAAGCGGACGCACTGATTGCCTTTGAACCCGCCGAGGCTGTGCGGCAGCTTTCTTATCTGCGCAAAGACGGAACCGTAATTGTCTGCGATAATCCTGTAAAACCAGTTACGATTTCTTCGTCAGGGGATTATGAAGCGGAAGCGATGATGGTTTATTTAAAATCCAATGCCGGGAAAATAATCACGGCCGATATTAAGAAACTGCTTGATAACAGCAAAACCGCCTCAGGCGGCGGCGCAAAAACGTTAAATGTTTTTCTTTTGGGAGCGGCGGCGCAAAACGGAATATTTCCGTTCGACGCCGATATGTTAATGAATATATTGAAGGAAGTTCTTCCTAATCGTATACTGGAAATGAATTTAAAAGCATTCGAGTCGGGACGGCGGTTACATTCGTGAGATAATCTTATCATTTAAAGGGGTACTATAATGGATACGTTTAATCAAATTAAGAAAGCAATTAAACACGCGATGAAAAGCGAATTCTACAAAAAACATTACGCGGAAATAAAAATAAATGATTTAAATTCGATGGACGATTTTGAAAAACTTCCGTTTACCGACAAGGAAGATCTGCGTCAAGCGTATCCGCTTGGACTTCAGGCGGTTCCCGATGAAAAAATTATCCGCATCCATACATCATCGGGAACGACAGGCACGCCTGTGATTATTCCCTACACAAAAAAAGACGTTGATGACTGGGCTTTAATGTTCAAACGCTGTTACGAAACAGCCGGATGCACAAACCTTGATCGTATTCACATAACACCCGGCTATGGTTTATGGACAGCGGGCATAGGGTTTCAGGCGGGAGCAGAACTGTTAGGTGCATTAGCGATACCGATGGGGCCCGGCAATACGGACAAGCAGATTAAAATGATGATCGATTTAAAATCGACCGTTATCTGCGCGACATCGTCTTACGCGCTTTTGCTTGCCGAAGAAATTGAAAAACGCGGAGTACGCGATAAAATTCACCTTAAAAAAGGCGTTATCGGCTCGGAACGATGGGGAGACAAAATGCGCCAGCGCATCGCGGGCGAGCTTGGCGTTGAGTTATACGACATTTACGGCCTTACCGAAATTTACGGGCCTGGTATCGGCGTCGACTGCGCGTATAACACCGGTATGCACATGTGGACAGATTACCTCTATTATGAAATTGTCGATCCAAAAACCGGAAAGATTGCTCCCGAGGGCGAAGTCGGCGAGATAGTAATTACAACCCTGCAAAAAGAAGGCGCGCCTTTGATCCGCTACAGAACGCACGATCTGACACGCGCGATTCCCGGAAAGTGTAAATGCGGACTTGAATATCCAAGGATCGATCGTATTATCGGCCGCTCCGATGATATGGTAAAAGTACGCGGCGCGATAATTTATCCAAGCCGCGTAGACGAGCTGCTTGCGGCAATCGACGGCGTATCAAGCGAGTATCAGATAATGATCGATCATATGAACGGAAAAGATCTGCTGACGCTTTTCTTTGAAACAAAACTTGATCTGCACACGCACGCCGCAGAGCTAGAAAAAACCGTTGAGCATGAGTTCAAATTAAAAATCGGCCTTACGCCGAAAGCGAAAGCGGTCGGCATGGGCGAACTTCCGCGAAGCGAAAAAAAATCGACGCGGGTTTTTGATAACAGGTATTAAGGGAACGTTATGGGAAATAATTCGATCCGAAACCGGATCACATTCGGTGTAGGCACCATCGGCAGGGACATGGTTTATTCCATTGTCAGTATGTTCTTAATTGTTTTTCTTACAGAGGCGATGGAGCTGTCTGACAGCGCCATGTGGTGGATAACAGGAATTATTTTTACCGCGCGTATTTTTGACGCTCTGACAGATCCTGTTATGGGTTTTATCATCGATAATACAAACACCCGCTGGGGAAAATTCAAGCCGTGGCTGACAGCAGGCGCGGTTCTGTCGCCTGTTTTTACAGTGCTTCTTTTTGCAGATTTTGGATTACAGGGTTCCGGTTTTATTATCGCGTTTGCCGTATTTTATTTTATGTGGGGCATCAGCTATACACTCCATGATATTTCCTACTGGTCGATGCTTCCTGTTCTGAGCGTAAATCAAAAAGAGCGCGAAAAAATCGGAGCGCTTGCGCGTATCTTCGCGAATATCGGGCTTTTCTTTGTTGTCGTCGCGATACTGCCAATAACAAGTACGTTAGGCGAAAGGTTCGGCTCAGATGAAAAAGGATTTTTCATTTTCGCTGTATTTGTTTCCGTGTTCATGGCAATAGGCTTATGCGTAACAATTTTCGGAGTAAAGGAAACAGGAATAGTTATTAATAAAAAACAAAAAACCCCGTTACGCGAACTTTTCGGAGTAATTTATAGGAACGATCAGCTGTTTATCACCGCGATCGCGATGTCGCTTTTTATGATTGGCTATATGACAACAACGTCATTCGGCGTTTATTTCTTTAAATACGCCTACGGCGACGAAGGAATGTATTCAATTTTCGCCGCGATTTTAGGCGTTTCGCAGTTAACCGCGCTTTCTGTGTTTCCGCTGTTCAGTAAAAAATTCAGCCGCAGAACCTTGTATACGGGCGCGATTTTTTCCGTTGTGCTTGGATATATTATCTTTTTCTTCGCGCCTGTAACAAGTATGATCTTCATAGGCATTGCCGGCGTTCTGTTGTTTTTCGGACAATCATTCATTCAGCTTTTAATGCTGATGTTCCTCGCCGACTCAGTTGATTACGGACACTGGAAACTCGGCAAGCGCAATGACAGTATTTCTTTTTCTATCCAGCCGTTAATAAATAAAATGGGCGGCGCTGTCGGTTCAGGCGTTGTCGCCGCTGTTGTTATTATTTCCGGCATAAATACAGCTAACACAGCCGCGGATGTAACAGAAGAAGGTCTTCTATTGATGAAGGCCGCTATGCTGATCCTTCCTATGCTGTGTATAATTGTCAGCTATATTCTTTACAGATGGAAATTTAAAATAGACGCGAAATTTCACGCGCAAATACTTTCCGATTTACGCGATAGGGGAGAGCTGGCAAAGGAAGATGCAGCTTAGTGGATATTACAATTTTAATAATTTCATTTAACGGACGCCGGGAGAAAAAAATAAAAGTTTATTCAGATGTTCCTGATCAAAAACCCGTCCCACGGCGGTAATAAAAACGAGCCGGCTTTATTCTGTAATGTTTCTCCGGATGCCGAGATTATTTGAGTCCCTGTAAAAAGACTGCTGTGTTTTTTCGGAATCTTTGCTGTATTTGGCGAAAAATTTAGCGCGGCTGTGTAAATATCGCCGCCCAGTTTTCTTTGATAAATAATTATTCTGTTATCTGCAAAAACAGGAAAAAATTCGCCGTAAACAAGGCATTTGCTTGTTTTTCGCAGCGCGATCAGCTTTTTATAAAAATTCAAGATTGAATCCGTGTCATTTTTTTGTGACGCGTAATTAATTATTTTATAGTTGACGTTAATTCCAAGCCACGGTTTTACTTTGCTGAACCCGGCGTGTTCGCTGTCATCCCACTGCATCGGAGTGCGGGCGTTATCGCGCGAAGAAGCTTTTATCCATTTCCAGCGAAGAGGCTGAGGGATGAGCATTTTTTTCATCAGCCTGTTTAAGCCGCGGCTTACAACATCGTCAAGGTCGCTAAGGTTTTTAAAATCGAAATTAGTCATGCCGATTTCCTGACCTTGATAAATAAACGGAGTGCCGCGAAGGGTCAGCTCAAACAGCGCGAGCATTTTTGCGCTTCTTTGCCAGTATATTTTATCAATTTCTATCTGCTTTAAATTTTTTTGAGTATCCTGAAATAAATTTTTCTTCGCAGCTCCAAAGTGAGAAACGATGCGCGGCTGGTCGTGGTTTTCAAGATAAACCGCGTTCCAGTCAAGACCGCGCTGCCATTTCGCGATTACATCAAGAAGCCTGCGCGCGCGGAACTTTTTCGGTATAAACTGCGCCACAACGCGGTCAACTTCCAGATGATCAAAAAAGAAAAGCATATTTAATTCTTTGCGGTCTTCGTTACATAAAAGTTTAGCGTCTTCCAAGCCGACAAAAACAGTTTCACCCACTGTAAAGCAGTCGTATTTATCCAGCACATCGCGTCTTAATTCGCGTAACACTTCGTGATTGCCTTCCTGCGATTTATAATGTTCAATGCCCTGCACGGCGAGGCTTCTTTTTCCGTCTCTTAAGCTTGTCTTGTAAATAATATTTATTACATCGCAGCGGAAACCGGACGCTCCTTTTTCAAGCCAGAATCGAAGGATATTTTTTACTTCTTCTGTAACTTTTGGATTTTCATAATTTAAGTCAGGCTGTTTCCTGTCAAAAAGATGAAGGTAATATTCGCCGCTTTGTTCATCGTACTCCCATGCGCCGCCTGTAAAAAAACCTGTCCAGTTATTCGGAGGCTTTCTTTTTCCGCGCCTGCCTGTTTTTCCCTGCCGCCAAATATAGTAATCGCGGTACGGGCTTTTTTTATCGCGGCTTTTGATAAACCAATCATGTTCATCCGAAGTATGATTAATAACCAGATCCATTATAATTTTTAAACCGAGTTTTTTGGCTTCCGCGAAAAGCCTTTCCATGTCAGCCATCGTACCGAATTTGGGATTGATGGAATAATAATCGCTTATATCGTAGCCGTTATCCGCGTCAGGGGATTTGTAAACGGGAGACAGCCAGATAACACCGGCGCCTAGTTCTTTAATTTCATCAAGGCGCGAAATTATTCCGGGAATGTCGCCAATGCCGTCATATTGCAGTCCTGATTCATTTGAATCCTGAAAACTGCGCGGATAAATCTGATATACAATACTGTCTTTCCACCACATTTTTACCTTCTTATCATCTGCCGCGCGTTTTCAAGATTTGCAAGGTATTCGGGATTATCCGGATCAAGGCGGTACGCCTTTTCATAATCTTCAACCGCTCTGTCATATCTCCTTGTTGAATAATACGCGTCGCCGCGGCTGCTGTAAATTGAAGCTAACTCATGATCTTTAAATTCACGGCCGTTATTAATTGCTGTGGTATAATCCGCTATCGCGTTATTAAAATTTCTGAAATAGTAATTAATTATGCCGCGGATAAAATAATATTCGTATTCCGCGCTGTTAAGCCGTATTGCCTGATTTATATTATTAATAGATTGTGACTGGTTATCTTTAAATAAATAAATCATTGAGCGCAGAACATAAGCGTTTTCATTTGTTCTGTCAAGCAATATTACATTATTAAAATCGGCAAGCGCTGAATCAAAATCACCTAACGTATAATAAATCATTCCGCGCAGATTATGTATTGATACAACATTCGGATTTAGCCTGATTGACTCACTGTAATCCGCGACTGCGTTAGCGTAATCGCCCAAGTGATCATATATAAATCCGCGCCAGCTGTAGGCTGTGGAATCAAAAGGATCGGCAAGAATCGCTCTTTCAAAATGATCAAAGGCGCGGCTGTAATTATCAAAATCATAATTCATCATGCCTAAGACAACATGAGGTTCCGCGTAATTAGGATTTAACGCGATTGCCCTGTTACAGTCGTCTGTAACTGTCGCGTAACTGCCGATGTCGACATTTAATCTTGCGCGCTCCGCGTAAACCTGCGCGTTGTCAGGATCAAGTAAAATTGACTGCGTAAAATCAGATAACGCAAGATTATATACAGGCAGTAAATCGGGAGATACATGACCTGCTGTCATGTACGCGTCAACTACGCTGAAGTCTTCATTTATATACGCTATGTCCGAGGCTTTCGCGTAATACGCTCTTCCGCGGAGCTGCCACGCAAGCGCAAGCCGCGGCTCAAGTCTTATAGCTTCGCTGAATTCGGATATCGCCGAATCAAAATCCATGTTAACTGCATAATTTTTTCCAAGTTCTATATGACGCCCAGCCGAATCCTGCGAAAACAAGTCTACCTTAACAAAGAATGAAAGCAGCAGCGCGGCTAATGCGAAAATTAAGGATTTATATTGTTTACTCATTATATTTCTCCTGTCTGATAATTATTTATTAAAATTTGCTTAAAGAAAAGATAGCGGTCGTTTAGGCGGTTTTTAATAAACCTCAATTAATTGACATTATCGCGTTTTAATATTAATATTCCGCTGTAAAGCATAATTATAACGTAAAAATAAGGAGTTTAGCCATGAAGAAAATAATAATTATTCTTTCTTTGTTTGTTCTCTGCACAGTTGTTTACGCAAATCCGGATGATTTTATAATCAGCAGAGAAGGTATTATAACAGCTTACGAAGGCTGGGATGTTGATATTGTTATTCCAAGCCAGATAAACGGCATTCAAGTTATTGGTATTGGAAACCGCGTGTTCCAGTCAATGGGTATAACAAGCGTCACTTTTCCTTCCGGTTTAAATTTTATTTATTCGGAGGCTTTCGCTAATAACCGTATAACAAGAGTTTCACTGCCGGATGGAGTATTTATTTATGATCGGGCATTCTCAAATAACCAGATAACATCCGTTTCAATACCTGACGGAGCGACAGTTTACAATCAGGCGTTTTCTAATAATCAAATAACGGGCGTAATAATCGGTAATGACGCGGTAATTTTTGATAACGCTGTTCCAACCGGCAGATTAACAAACATTACGATCGGAACAAATAATAATATTTCCGCAGATGTGTTCGGGTTAAATTTTTTTTATGATTATTTAAGCAATAACAGAAGTTCCGGAACTTATGCTTTAAGAAGCCATCCGTCAAGAACATCAGGTGATTATACTTTTTTGGAAACGCAGTACGGAGCTGTTATTACCGGTTATCGCGGTTCTGAATTTAACCGCTTGGTTATTCCTTCGGAATTAAACGGAATACAGGTTAAAGGCATCGGCAACGGCGCTTTTTCCAGAAGCAGCTGGGATAATTCAAACAGGGTAACACGTATGCAGCTTCCAAGCGGGATTGTGTTTATCGGCAACAGCGCGTTTTCAAATAATCTATTAACAAATATTACTATTCCTAACACCATTACATATATTGGGATTTCGGCTTTTATTAATAATCAGCTGACAAATGTCACAATTCCTGAAAACATTGTTTATATCGGCAGTTCCGCATTTTCAGGAAATCCGCTCGAAAATATAACCCGTCCGGGTTATAAAGTTATTGTTTTTGAAATGTGGGATAGTTACCGCGACGGCTGGGACGGCGACGGAGCCTTATATGTCGGTATAAACGATGTTTATTACAGAGGTATTAAAGCGCATGGATCCGACAGCAGGGATTATTACTTTGTAAAACCCGGCGATCAAATTTTAATTTACTGGAATGAAGGCTCGTCTCAAAGCGAAAACGCTTTTGCTGTTTATTATTTGGATAATCCTCCCAATCCGGCGTATAATCCTTCTTCAAGCGCTAATATATCGGGTAACATACTGTTAAACAGGCAGTACGGCAGTTTATCTAATGCAGCTCAGGGACAACTGCTGGGTTCATTCACCGTAAGGTGACAGACATCGTAAAATAAAAAATATTTTTCTCTTTTCAGTCATGCAATACGGTGTTTTCGCGCCATATATATGCATGAAAAATTTATGCGTTTTAATTGTTCTCTTTTTATGCGGATTCGGCTTTACCCTCTTTGCGGAAGGCTCTGAAGATTCAGAATTTAATGAAGACATTAATGATAACGCTCCTGCGGAAGCCGCCGTTTTAAGAAATTCCATAAAAAATGAGCCGTTTCTTGACTGGAATTTTTTGTTTACAGGCTCTTGGGAAGAGAGTTCATCAGTTGATTTTCAGGGAAATTTAAACAACCGTCTTGAGTTAAAACTTACAATTCTTCCTGCCGATCTTCTTATCCGCGGACAAATTCTTGACAGGCGTGTTTTAAACTTCGCCGCCGATACTTTTGAATTTGATAGATTTTTCCCTGCGCCTGAAAAAGACATCACCAATTACACAGGCGGTCTTTATCACAAAACCGCCGGTTCTCGTCTTTTATTCGGCGTGATTGACGAAGCAGGACTTCCCGCGAGAATCAGGAATCCGTGGATACGTTCTCCTCCGTATGCTGAAAACCGCAAATCAATTTCCGCCGATTTAAGGACAGCCGCTTCCGGCACAAGGGAAGATGAAGCGTATCTTTATTTAAAAAGTCCGTTATTTGATATTTCGCCTGATGTTAAATTGAGGGGGTTTCTTTCGGCGCAGACCGAACTTCTTCGCTTTACTCCCGCCGTCTCAGGCGGCATTGATTTTTATTTTGGCGTTAACGAATTAAAGTTTGATTTATTTTATACCGGAAGAACGCTGCCGCCGTCCAATGTCAGCACGTGGTTTTCTTATCCGCCGCCGCTGCCGGAGCGCGATTACAGGCTTTTTGCCGCCGGAATTATTTTTTCAAGCGATTTGTTTTCTGTAAGCTCGGATTTCGCGTTTTCAGAAACCTTCGCGTGGGGCAGGGACATTTACGCGAATTTAGGCGTAAACTTTACGCCTCTGCTGCCGTTTGGTACAAGAATTCGCCCTTTATCGGTTTCATTCGCTTTTGACGGCGCGGGGGAACGTTTTGTTTTCAGGGACGGAAGCGATTACAGGGAAGGTTTCAGAGGCGCGGCGAAGATCGAGTGGAGAAGCAGATATAACGCGCTTTATAAAGTCGATCTTGTATTGCGCGGGACATCATTCGGGGAAAATTTTAACCGCGGCTCTTTTAATTTATATCTTCGTTTTCCGTTTTCCGCGCGTAACAGAGCGGAAATTATCCGCTTATCGGTGATTTCTTTTTCAGCTGACAGAAATGCCGAAAACAATAAAAAAATCTCCGATAATTTTTCCGCTTCGGTTAGACTGCGGTTATCGTTTTCCCGTTTTGGGATAGGAAGCCCGTTTGGCTTAAATTTCTCCGGTTCTGTAATTGGAGTAACATCGTCAGATACTCTTTCAATTTTTCCCGCCGCGGATAATAAATGGGTTTTGAACTCTTCATCCGCCGGCTGTGAACTTACATGGTCGCCTTCAATTTTTCAGTTAGGCGTAAAGGCCGGATATACAATGAACGCCGGAAAAGACGATATATCGGAGTTATCTGCAAGTGTTTCTGTTCATTTTGATTTCGGCAGAATCACCGTAAAAGCCGCGTCGCCCGATTTTCCCGAAAAATGGAATCTTTTTGTTTCATGGAGGCTGGAAATTCCATAAAATTTACATAAATATCGCTCAATGTACTTCTAATTATTTTTATTTTTTTGTATATTAAAGTAACTGTTAATTAGGAGGTAATATGCCTGCCGGTGTAACTATAATGATCGTTGATGATTCGCGAATTATGAGGAATACGGTAAAGGGCGTGTTCTCCAGCGTTGAATCCGCCATAAACTTTGTCGAAGCTAAAGACGGCGAAGAAGCGCTGGCCCTCCTGGAATCTCAAACTATCGATTTAATTCTTCTCGACTGGAACATGCCTCGTCTTTCCGGAATAGATTTTCTAAAGCAGGTAAGAGCGATGGATCAGTATAAAGAATTACCTATTATCATGGTAACCAGCGAGGCCGCAAAGTTCAACGTTATCGAAGCGTTAAAACACGGAGCCACTGATTATATTACAAAGCCGATTAAACTTGATTTATTCAAAAGCAAATTGGCAAAATTACGTTTATTCAGGATGTGAACATGACAGTAGAATTGCAGGATTATGTTGAACCTTTTGTTGAAGTCACAATCAACACATTCAAGGAATTTGTAGGCGCGGATGTTACGCCGAGGCATCCTTTCTTTTTAGATCCGGATAAAGAATTTGAATGGGATATATCCGCGGTTATCGGTCTTTCGGGCGTAGTTAAAGGCGCTGTTATCATATCAATGAAAGCCGAACTCGCGATCAAGCTTACGGATCTTCTTGCGGGCGAAGGCCACAAAGATATAGACGCGGATGTTGTCGACGCTATCGGCGAAATTAATAATATCATCGCCGGTAACATCAAACCTAAAGTTCCCAACGGGGACAGAATTGTTATTTCTATCCCTACCATTATTAAAGGAAAAGAACATTCGATCGCATGGCCGAGCAAACAGACGCGCATTCTTTGCATTCCCCATAAGGCATTTGACAACGATATTTTTCATTTAATGGTAGCGATTGAACTGGAACCTGATCGATAAACAGGAGAGGTTATAATGAAACATGTTTTTGTGATCGATTCAAAAGCATTTAATAACCAGCAATGGAAGCTAGACAATATTGTTGACAGTATTGGGCAATTTTTCAGAACACAGGAAAAACTTACTTTCTCTACGCAGTTTTCAAGATACCGCAGAAACGCCATGGGAATTATTTACGACGAAATTGAAAAAGCCGATCCGGGAGAAACAATCAGGATTTACGCAATCGGCGGAGAGGAACTTCATTTCGACTGCCTGAACGGCGCTGCTCATTTTCCGCGCACGCAGCTTGCGATGCTTTCTTACGGCGAGACAAATGATTTTTTAAAAATTTTCGGCGAAGATAAAATTGAATCATTCAAAGATATCCCTACACTTGTAAAAGCCGATGTTCTTCCTACGGATTTAATGAGATGGGGAGTGAATTACGCTCTTAACTCATGCTATATCGGGATGAATTCCGCAGTATTAAAATATTTAAAAGATTTAAAAACCAGATTAAATAAAGCCAGTTATTCAGTTGTATCTAAAATAGTTTTATTTTTTAATAATTTTTTCGCGGCATTTAACAGGCAGGCCGCGGCGAGAGATTACAAAGTAACCGTCGATGATTTGGATTATTCCGGAAGTTACAGCCTTATTCATGTCGCGAACAGTCCGTATCTAAGCGGAAAAAAATCCGGCTCCGCCGACGCTACTCCCGATGACGGTCTTTTTGACATTGCGCTGATTAAAGCGTCAAATCCGTTTAAAACGCTTTTTTCCGTCAACCGTTACCTGAACGGAAAGCCGCCTAAAAATTGCATCTTTACTCAGGGCAAGAGAATTCAAATTCATTCGGACAGTCCTATGTGGATTCAGCTGGATAATGAATATATACAGGATAATGATATCAGTTTAAACGTTGTTCATCATGCCCTGCAGGTTGCGGCGGCGGAAGGTTTATCCTATCCGCTTGGTTCTATTTCAGCTATTTAAGGATGGTTTAATCCATGGCGGAGAATAAAACAGTTCGTATAGGATCTAAAAGATTCGCCAACAGCGCTTCTTTTCTAATGTTTTTCTTTATTTGCGCCGCATTTGTTTTTGACACGCTGATGATTCAGCTTGAGGTAAATTATATTTACGCCGGGCTGTATATGGTTTTCGCCTTAATTATTTTTATTTTTATTATTAAAAGCACGCTTAACTTAAATAGTCTTGCGTTCAGCGTTCCTTTTATTCTTTTAATATTTTATTCAGTGCTCGCTATGGTATTTGACTGGCATTCCGATCATTATCTGCTTTTCTGTCTTATTTTCACCGCTATTAGCTGCACATATTCGCATTTTTTTAGAACTTTATTTTTTATCATTGTGCAGAATTTATTTACCGCCGTTTTATTTACAAACAATGTTCCTATCGGCGGAATTAATACGCCGATGTATACGGTTTTTATTAACTGGGCTGTTTGTCTTTTCGCGGGCGTAATCATGCTTTTTTTAACAAGAGCGGTGACAATACATCTGGAAAAGGCATTAACGAATCAGCAGTCTTTTATCGATCTTCTTGATACCACGGAAAATTATGTCGCGATGATAAATGAACGCAACGAGGTTGTGTTCGCAAGCCGCTCTCTGTCTCAGCTTTCAAGCACAGACGAGCCTTTAATGGTTCAGGGCCGTCCTGTTCTTGATCTTTTCCCCGGAAAGAGCCTAAAGATTTACGCGCATAAGATGTTAAGAGAAAAAGAAAAATACGCCGAAGACTGGGAATTCTCACTGGACGGACAGAAACGCTATTTTAAAGCTGCTTCGTACGGAGTGCGCGGCGGAGGCGGAAGCGCTCTTATATCGTTATACGACATGACGCATCTTGCGGAGCGCGACGAAATCGCGGCAATGAAAGACAGCATGAAAATCGGCCTCTTTTTTATGGACGCGAATTATGTTATTCAGGACCATTATTCGCGCTATCTGGAAGTAATGTTATCTGATACAAGGCTTTACGGAAAAGTTTTTACGGATATGATTTCGCATTGCGTAAGCCAGAATGAACTCGGCGCGATTCAGGATTATTTTAAAATGGTAATGGAGCGTTCCTACGATCAGGAAATGCTTGATGATATCAATCCGCTGAACGAACTTCATTATGTAAATCAGAGCAACGGAGAAAGAAAAGTTTTCCAGTTTGCTTTTGCTACAGTTGAACGCGGGCGCGGAGAGGTTTTCCTTCTTGTTACTGTTTACGATATCACCGCAAGAGTTGAACTTCAGCAGCGCCTCGCGGAAGAGGAAGCAAGGCGTCAGGAAGAAATGCAGTCATTGTTCGAACTGATACAGGTAGAACCGTCTGTGTTCTCCGATTTTATGCAGGATATGGAAGTTGAGTTTGAAACAATCGATTCGATACTTAAAAACGATGTTTTGTCTACGCATGACGCGCTTGTAAAAATTTATCAGTCCGTGCATGCGGTTAAATCCAACGCTGTTACATTAGGATTAAATATTTTCGGCAATAAGGTGCATAATCTGGAATCCAGGATAAAGAAAATGCGCGAAGCTGAAGGAGATGTTCCTTTCAGCGAAATGCTGAACCTCACCATGGATATCGAGAAACTTTACAGCGAAAAAGAAGGATTCAAGGATATTATTAATAAGCTTCATACATACACAAAAGAAAAAACGGGCGAGAGCGTTCAGGACAGGCAGAAAGTTTTAATTGATTCATTGGAAAAAACCGCGGTTAAAGCCGCCGGTGATCTTGGAAAACACATAAAATTTTCCGCGCATGATATTGATGCCGCTGCAGTCGAAAAAGTTCCGCGCCGTGTAGTTAAAGAAATATTAATGCAGCTTATCCGCAATTCCGCAGTTCACGGAATTGAAACGCCCGAAGAGCGCGTGTCAAAAGGAAAGAATGAAACAGGAGTAATAAAACTTTCGATTAAATTATCTGATGATCATAAACATGTTCATATAAAGCTGGCTGATGACGGACAGGGACTTGACTACAAAAAAATAGCCAAAAAAGCGTTAGATAATAATTTAATAAAAGATGATGAAACCGAAAATAAAGACGCGCTTTTAAAAGCGGTTTTCTCGCCCGGCTTCAGCACAGCGGAAAAGGAAGGCGTTCACGGCGGCAGAGGCATCGGCCTTAATCTTGTGCGCGACAGAATTAAAGAAGTTAAAGGAACAGTTAAACTCCGCTCGGATAATAATAAGGGAGTGGTGTTTTTGATTTCTATTCCTGTACGTTCAGATCAGTAACCGCCTGCCCGCGGGAGCCAGATCAGGTTAAAGCGGCGCCGATCGCTGTTGTATATTCTGAATATTCAGGATAGATAAATTCAATTCCGTACATTGTTGTAATATCAGAAAGTATTTTTTGTCCTATTTCGTTAATGCTTCCGTTGCCGGTAACAATTACGCGCGGATAATTTTTTGCCCTTGCGGCGAAAACAGAAAGCACGCCTATTACCTGATAAACCATATTTATAATAGCCGCCGCGATATCCGAAGAATTCGCGGCATCAAGCATTTTCGCGAAATTGGATGCCGTAGCTTCGCCGCTTAAAAAACTTATGCTGTTATCTGTAATGTCGCTCAGCAGAAGATCCACAGTATTTATTTTTCCTGTTTTCGCAAGTTCCATGATGCCGCTGTATTCGGCTGTCGGCAGCAGTTTTTTCGCGAGTCCCAGAATTGTTCCGCCGCCGACTCCGGATCCGCCGTAGTGTTTGATGCCGCTGTCTCCTGCTTCGATTATTACTGTTCCTGTTCCGATATTTGTTATAATAATATTATTTAGTCCCGATAAAAACATCCCGCCGATACCGACAGCTTCAATTTCGTTTACCCTGCTTGTAGGAATGCCAAAAATATTATCTTTTATTTTTGACGAACCCGCGCCTGTAATTTTTATTTTTTCAATGTCTTTTATGTCAATTTTATTTTCCATAACAATTTTTCCGAGCGCTCCTGTCGCGGCTGTTACCGCGTCCTGCTGCGACCTTGCCATCGGCGCAAGGCATATTGTCTGACATTTAAAAACTCTGCCGTCTTTAATTGAAACCGCTTTTGTTGTTGTGCTTCCGATATCAATTCCTATTATCAAAATATTCTCCTAATAAAAATTTTTTGCTTAGTCTGTTTTTTCCGTTTCTTTTATATAATGTTCAATGCGATCAAGAAGATGCTCCTTCTGAAAAGGCTTAGTAATATAATCAACCGCTCCGAGCGAAAAAGCTTTTTCCTCTGCAGCGGATTCTGAGTGCGCTGTTAAAAAAATTACCGGAATATTTTTGGTACTATCTTTTGATTTTAAAATTTTTATTATTTCATAACCGTTAATTTCCGGCATATCAACATCAAGCAGAATCAGGGCGGGTGTATTGCTTTCCATCAGGCTGATAAGTTTTGCCGCGGACGGCGCGGTTGCGACAGTATAGCTGCCGGCAAGCAGATTCTTTCCGATGCGCAGGTTCGCGACACTATCGTCGACTAACATAATTAATTTTTTATTTTCATCCATTTAAATATCTGCCCTGATTCATTATACCTTTTTAATTGTTATTTGTCATTTCTTCAGCTAATTTTTTCGCGGTATCAAATTCAGCCATCAGGATATTGCCGGATATTTCATCCAGTGTGTTTTTATTTTTTTCGCTTAGGCGAAGAAGATAAATTTTTTCTAAAACACTGTCGATGTTTTCTGTTTTTTTCGTTCCAAGGGCGGATATTAACTGTTTAAGCAGTATTTTAAATTGTTCTGTTTCTTCTTCCGTGTTTTCATCAATGATGTTATCTGTAATTCTGTTTTTCAGGGCTTGCGTAATATTATCAAGCAGTGATGACATATAAGATATAAAAATATCTATGTTTGCCTTTATAAAGTTTACATCATTTTCCCTGCCCGCGTTTTCAAGTTTTAACGCGTATTCTGATATCTTTACGGCGCCTACAGACGCAGCCGCGCTTTTTAGCGCGTGTATATTTGTGGTAAACGCGGAAATATCTTTGTTATACGCCATTATAGCCGGAATTCTTTCGAGCGCGTCCTTTTTAAAAATTGATAATACGGCATAGTACCCTTCTTCTGTGCCGCCTGTCATCGATATGCCTTTTTCCGCATCAATGCCTTTTATTTCTAAAATATTTTCCTGTTTTATTTTTGATTTTTTATTTTCAACTTTTTTTTCTTTTTTGTTTTTTGGTATCCATTTGTTTAAAATTTCATCAAGCTCTGTTATGTCAATTGGTTTTCCGAGAAAATCATCAAAACCATTTTCTATAAACATTTCACGGACTCCGAACACAGCGTTTGCGGTTAACGCGATTACAGGAAGTCTGGTTTCTCTTCCGGCGGACTCAGCGCTGTTTTTTTCATTTTCCCATTCACGGATAAATGATGTTGCTTCAATGCCGTCCATATCGGGCATCATGTGATCCATAAAACAGATATCATATTTAACGCGCTTGACAAGCTCAATCGCTTCCGGGCCTGAAAGACAAGTATCAATTTTAAATTTATACGGAGTCATTAATCCTTCGGCTACTTTTAAATTTGTCTGAATATCATCAACTACAAGAACGCGGGCTGAGGGATAGATATGCCTGATAATGCTTGTACCGCTTACGTCAGTAAGGCTTTTGGTTTCTTCTCTGCCGTTTAAAATATTCGCGATAGAAAGCGATTGTATAGGAAGCGAAACAAAACGCACATTCGGGATATAAGCCTCAGTACCCCATTCGATCATTAACGCGACAGGCGGTCTTTTTCCGCCTGAGTATGCGTCATCCGGTTTATTCATAACATTGTTTATTCTGTCATGAAGTCCGTAGCCTGAAAGAACCAAAGTCCATTCTTTTTTAAAAACCGCTTCGGTAAAATCTTCGATGGTTGTAACCATTGTATGAGGGACACCCATGTTTTTTAAAGACCAGCAGACAGAGTTTGCGTAGATGAGCCTTCCTTCGTATACCAGAACATTTTTCTCATGCGGTTTATCTACAGCGGCAAACGGCACAAGCGATTCAACTCCCTGCGGAACGGACACTTTAAATGCGCTGCCTTTTCCGTATTCGCTTTCTAGGCTGATGTTTCCTCCCATGAGAGTGCACAATCTCTTTGTTATTACAAGTCCCAAGCCTGTACCTTCGATATTGCGGTTTCTTTTAAGGTCGACCTGAACAAATTCATTAAAAAGTTTTTGCTGATCTTCTATTAATATTCCCTTTCCTGTATCTTCGACAATAAAATCCAGCCAGACTTTTTCCGCGGAGAGTTTACGCATTGTAATAGAAAGGCTGATATATCCTTTGTCTGTAAATTTTACCGCGTTGGAAAGCAGGTTTAAAAGAATTTGACGGATTCGAATTTCATCGCCAATAAGGCTGTTCGGTATCTGGCTGTCAATGTTTGTAAAAAAACGAACCTGTTTGCTTTTTAAGCGCGTCCTTATTATATTTACCGTATCGTTAATCAGCGACGCAAGCAGATATTTTACGGGAACAAGTTCCATTCTGCCTGCTTCGATTTTTGAAAAATCAAGAATATCGTTAATGATGGAAATTAAATTATTCCCCGCCTGTTTAATTTCCTGCGCATAGCCTTTTGCTTCTTCGTTAAGATCGGTGCGTAAAAGAAGTTCTGTCATTCCCGCAATCGCGTTCATAGGGGTGCGGATTTCATGGCTCATCCCCGCAAGGAAGCTGCTCTTTGTGCGGTTTGCGAGTTCCGCTTCCTCATGCAGTTCCACAAGGCGGCTGTTCTGCGATCTGATTTCATCCACTATGTTAAAAACATATTCGCCGGTTTTTTCGACATTGTTCTGATAAACAACAAGCATGCGTTCAATATCTTCTTTGGAAATATTTGACTGCTCGATCATTGTTCCAAGGCTTTTTCTGATGATTTCAAGATTGTGAAGAGCCGATTCATCGGTCTCCGCGTCCATCGTGCCTTTTAAATATGAAATTGTCATATTTAATAACTCGCTGCGGCTGACAATATCAAATACAAGCGATTTTAATTTGTTGTTTGTATAATGAAAGAGACGTTTTGTTTTATACGGATCTGTCATTCCCGTTTCCGGTATTGTTCCGAAAAAAACAGCAGTTAGCGTTTGATTGTGATGAGTGAATAATTCCTCTCCGTATGTGTTGAACCCTGCCATCGGATAACCGCTGAAGGCGCTGTTAAACTCGCTGATTTTATCGCGTTCAATTAATTCGATATAGCGCTGAAGACAATTAAATAAAAGGCAGCCTTGTATTCCCGGGAGAAATTGAGAGGCGATGCTGATGCTTTCTTTCGCGTTTGCGATAATGTCTCCTTGTTTAAGAAGATACACTTTCGTTCCCGCTTCTATGGAACAATAAAACTGAAGTCCGCCGCCTTCAATTACCATATTAGGGCTTCTGATATAAACGCTGTCGCCAAGTATAAGCCCGATGGGATTTTTTGCGAAAATTTCTTTTGTTAATTTTCCGGCATCGTTTAATCCAAGCTGCCTTGCGTAAAAATCCGCCGCGTTCTCGCCGTTAATTGTCCATGCAATCCGCCGCTTTGTCTCGACGCTCGTTATAAGAAATGATTTTTCGGTAGGAAGGTAATGCACATAATGGTTAAAGAAAAACGGAATTTTCATTTTTAAAATTACCGCGGCAAGCCCGTCATCGGAAATTTTTCTGCCCGCCGTGATATAAGTTTTTGTAAAAGTGGTTTCATCCGCCGCGGCGCCTCCGACAAAGGCCATGTTAAGATATTTCTCCATTGTGAATTCTTTGATAATTAATTCGCCAAGGCACAGTCCGTCAAAAAAAATCAGGCCAAGATATTCATCGGGGTTTATATTTTGGCCGTTTGTCTTGTTCTTTAAATCATTTATCGCTTTTAACGCTGTTTTTGTCGGATCTTTTTTTACTCCTTCCTGAAATGAAAAATAAATATTTTCCGCTTCATCGCCTGAAAGCGACATTAATGTTATGCCGTTTTTTACCGCTCCGCCTGAGGATGACCAGCCGCCGTACATCGACGCGCCGACGCACACAGCCGAGGGGAACGCGTTTGCAAGTTTTTCGTGCAGATTATATTCCACATAAGACGGAGAGAAGAAATAAATTACCGCTTTTATATTGTCCTGATCAATTTCATTAACTATTCTATCTAAATTCCATTCTGTTTGTGATGTTACTTTTACTGCCATGTCACATCGTAACATTTAATTTTATATATTGATATATTTGTTTTACTATCTTTAAAAAATTTCTTTCGCTTTATTATCAGCGGCGCATGCTGGAAATATAAAACATTATTTGATATATTAATACCATGCCTAATATATTAATTACCGGAGCCGACCGCGGATTGGGTTTTGCGTTTTGTAAAGAATTTCTTTCGCGCGGCTTTACTGTCTTCGGCGGTAAATTTCTTGAAGATTACAATCTTCTTGAACAGGAATCAGCTAAAAATTCCAGCCTCCGTATTATCCCCCTGGATGCGGGCGATGCATCATCAATCGCAAGAGCTCGCGATTTAACCGCGGAGATGACTGATTCACTTGATATGATAATTTCCAACGCCGCGCTTATGGGACAGGTGCAGTGCAATATCGAAGAACCTCCGATGGATCTTAATGCCCCCTGGAACAGCTTCCGTGTTAACGCTCTCGGGCCTGTTCATCTTGTTGAATATTTTCTGCCTTTGCTGGACAAGGGCGGCATGAAACGGCTTTGTTTTATTTCTTCGGAAGTGTCCTGTATTACGCTGATGAAGCACCGCGCCGGAAACAGTTATCCGTACCCGATGAGCAAGAGTTCCATGAATATGGGAGTCCGCCTTATGCACAATCTTTTATACAAGCAAGGTTATTCATTCAGGCTTTATCATCCCGGCTGGATGAAACGGCAGATGCCCGACGGCACTCTCTCCGAACAAGCGGTCATTGATCCCGCTGACACTGCGGCTCATGCCTCGAAATATTTTGAGAAACAGTTTAATGATGAACACCGTCTTGTTATGTACGATTATCTTGATCAGGAATGGCCGTTCTAGCTGCGGATGATTTAATTAAAATGAGGAGCAGGGAATGAAAACAGTTTTAATAACGGGACTGATTAATGAGTTCGACAGGAAGTTAGCTGAAGTTTTTTCACGCAGCGGATTTAAAGTTTTCGCGATGGGAAGCGAAAAGATTGACGGTGTTATTTTACTGCCGCCTGAACATAAAGACGCCGCTGCTGAGCTGAAAAAAGGCGCGAACTTTATTGATATTTATATTGATGTCTGCGATGAGCGGAGTCCTTCCGATAATTTTGATGTTAGAAGCGGCATAAACGATCAGGTAATGCGCGAACTGTATGACGCGAATGTTATAAAACCCATGGCGATGCTGGAAACATTTTTCCCGCTGCTGGAAGCCGGAGAGAGTAAGCGCCTGTGTTATCTGACATCCGCCGAGGCGAGCATTAACGAAACTCAGGATAAAACCGGCTACGGTTATAAAATGGCGAAAGCCGGGCTTCATAACTTTTTGCAGATAACGCGCAATGTTCTCGCGCCCAAAGGCTATACAATCAGGGTATTCGATCCGTGCCTTGCCGCCGCCGGAAAAGATTATAACAGTAAATCCAAAATTGCCGGCAAAAAATCAGGCAATGAATTATCCGCGGAAGCGGCTTTTAATTATTTTACCCGCAGGCGCGGCGTAGAGCGCGGCGATCCTCAGCGGGATGACGAAACAACCCTTGTATTCCGCGACGCATACGGAAGACAACATTCATGGTAAGGAGCATCTGAAACCGCGGGGAGTATTATGAAAACATTGTGGCGAATCGCGAAAGAAGCCGTCAGGTATAAATGGTGGCTGTTATTAGCAATCATGGGAACTTTTTTATTAACAGGAGTAAATCTTGTCACTCCGCGGATAATGGCGGGCATGACAGGCCTTGTCGCGGAAGGCATAACGCAGGAAAGGCTTGTCACTGTTTTTTGGATGGCGGGCGCTTTATTTGTCTTGTACCTTGTCCGCATCCTGTTCAGGTTTTTAAGCAATTACTGCTCGCACAGAGCCGCGTGGCGTCTTGTGCTTGAACTTCGCATGAAAGTTTATAACGCAATTCAATCATTCTCTATGGATTATTTCCATAACAAGCAGACAGGCGAACTATTAAGCCGCGTAATGAACGATGTCGCTACTTTCGAATTGATCTACGCGCACATCACCCCGGATATTATTACGAACTTTGTTACGCTCACAGGCGTTACGATAATTATTTTCAGCATCAATCCGCAGCTTGCGCTCGTTACGTGCATACCAATTCCTTTTATACTTGTTTCAGGCTGGTTCTTCAGCAAGAAAGTCCGCCCGAATTTCCGCAGGATGCAAAAATCCCAGGGTGAGTTATCCGCTCAGCTTCAGGATAATTTATCGGGTATTCAGGAAATTCAGGCGTTCAGCCGGCAGGATTCCGCGTCAAAAAAAGTATTGGTTAAAGGCGAGGATTTTACGCTTAATATGCTCCGCGCATTAAAGTTAAACGCTGTTTTTCATCCAAGCGTTGAGTTTATGACATCTCTCGGCGGAGTTATTGTAGTAGGCGCAGGCGGATATCTCGCGTTCAGAAATCAGCTGACAGTTGAAGACGCGGTTGCGTTTCTTTTGTATCTGGCTTTATTTTACGCGCCGATCACAGGGCTCGCTCAGCTTCTGGAATCCGCGCAGCAGTCGCTTGCAGGCGCGGAGCGGGTCATCGAAATACTTGACGCGCCTAACAGCATTACAAACAGTCCGAACGCAAAACCAGCCGCGGTAACGCAGGGGAGCATCTCGTTTCAGAATGTAAGTTTCTCTTATATTAAAGATGTTCCGGTTCTTGAAAACGTATCGTTCGATGTTAAACCCGGCCAGATGGTCGCGCTTGTAGGAGCAACGGGAGTCGGTAAAACAACGTTAAGCCATCTTATCGCGAGGTTTTACGATCCAACATCCGGCAGAGTCTGTCTTGACGGAATCGATCTCCGCGATATAACCCTCGAAACTCTGCGTCCGAATATTTCGCTTGTTTTGCAGGATACATTTTTATTTAACGGAACGATTGAAGAAAACATCGCGTTCGCAAAACCGGACGCTCCTTTCAGCGAGGTGGAAGCGGCGGCACGCATCGCGAGAATTCATGATGATATCATGCTGATGCCGGATAAATACAACACTCAAGTCGGCGAGAGAGGCGTAAAATTATCAGGCGGCCAGAAACAGCGAATCGCTATCGCGCGCGCTGTTCTCTGCAAATCGCCTGTTCTCATTCTTGATGAAGCGACCGCTTCTGTCGATGTCCGCACCGAAGCGCAGATTCAGCAGGCGATTAATGAAATTGCCGGCACACGCACAATCGTTATCATCGCGCACCGGCTTTCGACAGTACGGAACGCTGATGTTATTTTTGTCTTCGAAAAAGGGCGCATAATTCAATCAGGCAGCCATAATGAACTAATTAAACAGGACGGTCTTTACCGCAGGCTGTGTCAGGTGCAGGAAAACAGCTGATCAAAAAATATTATCCTAATATTTTTTATATTTTAATAAACCGCTGTTTTTGTTTTTCTGTTTGATAACGATTTTTAATTTCTTTTCTTTGTAAGCAGATCAACAGCTTCCTGCGGAGAGGCGGCGTTAATTACAGATTCCCTGAAATCATCGTCGCCCAAAATAGCGCCGATCGCGGCAAGAAACTGTACGTGCATGCCTGATGATTTTTTCGGCGATACAATCAGAATAAAAAGTCGGGCAGGCATGCCGTCGGTGCAGTCAAAGTTAACTCCGGATTTTTTTATGCCTATCGCGACAGATGTTTCCGTTATTCCGTCGGTTTTACCGTGCGGCAGGGCGATACCGTATTCCATTCCTGTGCTCATTGCGGCTTCGCGCTGAAGAACGTCCGCGAGCACCTTCTCTCTGTCCATAACTTTGCCTTTCGCTTCTATTATATCCACAAGCTCGCTGATAATCTCAGCTTTTGTTTCTCCCTTTAATTCCATGTTAAAGCATTGGATATCTATAAGGGCAAGCAGATCTTTTGATGTCCGCGCTTCTGTGTCAAGCAGTACTTTTTTTAATTCCTTTGGAATCGCGGATTGTTTTAATTTTTCTATGGAGTGTGAAAGATCCAGAATTACTTCGTACATCGCGTTTTTAATAAACGGCATATCGGTTTTTGATGTTGTAATGACAACCGAATTTTTTTCTTCTGTTATTGTAATTGAGATGTCATTTTTCCTGATCTGAGCTGAATAACTTTCGCTTCTTGTCATCCTTTGCACATAATATTTTCCGGATCTTAATTCCTGTAACAGCATGTTCATGACGACATCTGCGATATCATCGGACTCAAATACCCATGTTTCATGAATGATATCATCGTTCTTTACAGGTTTTCTTGTTCCCTGCTTTTGTTTTTTTAGCATAAAACCCAGCAGCGGCTGAGAAATAACAATTGTTAAAAAGATCATGAAAACCGCCGCGGAAAAAAGCTGATTGTCAAGAACGCCTGCCGCAAGCCCGATACCGCATGTGATGAGCGCTCCCTCGCCGCGCGGAATCATTCCCAAACCGATTCGCAGCGCGCCAAGGCGGTTAAAGCCGAAAAGAAGAGCAGGGCCTCCAGCGCCGATAACTTTGGACATAATGACAGCTAACGTAAACGCGCCCGCGAAAATCAAAACAGGAACAGAAGCGACCTCGCGGACATTTACCATCATCCCCATTACCGCGAAAAATATCGGCACAAAAAATTCGTATAACGGCCGGATGCGCTCCTGTATAACCGCGGCGATGTCAGTTCTTGAAAGCGATAAGCCTGCGATATACGCGCCGATGATCAGCGCGAATCCCTGCCGCTCAAGAAGACCGGCGAGAATCATCGCAATTCCTAAAGCGAGAACGGAAAAATCTAGGCTGTGTTTAAAAAGCTTTAAAAAGCCCGCGATAAATTTTGAACAAATGATAAACAGAGCCGTTACACCAAGCCAGATTCCGAAAATTCTGCCGGCCAGTAAAAGAATTGATCCGGCTGATAAAGCGCTTCCTGAATCTCCGCTTATTAATGATACAATCCCCAGCACAACCGCAAGCAATACAATCCAGACTACATCGTCAAAAACTGCGGCGGTTAGTATTGTTACGCCTTCGGGTGAATCCATTCTTTTGCGTTCTGACAAAGTCCGCGCGCTGATTCCCACTGATGTCGTGGTCGCGATAACACCCAAGAAAAGACATCGCGGATCCAAAAAAGACGCGTTAAAAAGCAAAGCGCCGCAGACTGTTCCTGTTACAAATGATAGAATCGCGCCTGAGATTCCGATAATACCGCCCGCTATCGAATAACGCAGGAATAAACCAAGGTTTGTTTCAAGACCGCACGCAAATAGCAGAACAACAGAGGCGACTGTGGCAAAGGCGTATAATTCAACGCTTACCGCAAGTCCGCTTACTTCCGAAATCGGAAAAATCCCATCAGGGAATAAAGGAAACGAAATGCCTCCCAGTGCGAACGGACCTATAACAGCGCCTGCCAGAAGTTCGCCTAACACAGACGGCGCTTTTATTTTTTTTGCCAAAAATCCAAATAAACGTATTGCGAATAATATTAGTCCTATCTGGAGAACCAGCTGGGCGACTAATCCGGTTACATGCATTATCTACCACCCTTTATCACTAATTTAATAAGAAAATAATTATTGGTCAATGTATAAGCGGTTTATTATTGATTTTACTTTTTAATTTTGGCATAATTTTTATGATTTTCGGAGGATCTATGCCTAAAGTTCTTCAGCCAAAAGAAATGAGAAAATGTCTTGGCTGCTTTACATGTATGAGCGCCTGTTCAACAGTAAATCACAAGAATCACTCTCTTATTAAAAGCGCGATAAAAGTCCGCACATCAGGCGGCATGTCAAGCGGTTTTATCGCTATTATCTGCTTTGCATGCAAAGACCCCGCGTGTATGGAAGTATGTCCAAGTCACGCTCTGGAAAAACGCAAAGGCGGCGGCGTTCTTTTAACTGAAGAAAAATGCATCGGCTGCCGGAAATGCGAGAGCGCGTGTATTGTTCACGCTGTAAACTTTGATCAGGAAACGCAAAAGCCTATTATCTGTCATCACTGCGGATTGTGCGCTTATTACTGTCCGCACGATTGTTTGATTTTAGTTGAAGCAAAGGAAGACATCGCGCTGACACCTGCCGCTGTTACCGCGAAATTAAAGGATGATGATAAACCATCAGAGATATAAATTTTCCGTAACATGATTAGTTTTGGAAAAGCTTCACATAACAAGGAGAAATAATGCTTAACGAAAAATATATTAAAATCCTGTATATCGATCTTGAGACAGAAAAAATTAGAATTGAACAGCGCGAGGATTTGCTGCCGTATCTGGGAGGCGCAGGCATCGCAAGCGTACTGTTAAAAGAGAATGCTAAGTTTGAACTGTCGCCGTCTGATCCTCAGCAGCCGATTATTTTCGCTATCGGGGCAGGCGCGTTTATTTTTCCTGTGCTTACAAAGACTGTGGCGATGTTTGTTTCGCCTCTCACAGGCGAGCTCGGTGAAAGTTATGCGGGCGGAAGGATGGCGATGGCTATGCTTCTTGCGGGATACGACGCGCTCGTTATAACCGGCAAAGCGAAAAAGCACAGTTACCTCGCAATCTCCACAAATTACGTGAATGTACGCGACGCGCGCGCGTTATGGGGGCTGCCTGTAAGTAAAACCGGCGGCGCGATACGGGAACGCGAACAGGACGGTGGTACGTCAGTCGGGAAAAGATCGATCATCAGAATCGGTCCTGCCGGTGAAAACGGAGTGGCTTTTTCCTGCGTTAATGTTGATACCTATCGTCACTTTGGGCGGATGGGGCTTGGCGCATGCATGGGCAGCAAGAATTTAAAAGCGATTTCTATACACGGCAACCGGTCAATTCCTGTGTTAAACGAAAAAAAATATTTTAAAGTTTACAGGGATATTTATAGAAGATGCACAAGCACCGACAGCATGGCGAAATATCATGATGTAGGAACTCCTATTAATATACTGCCGTTAAATAAATCGGGCGGACTGCCTTCGTATAACTTACAGGCCGGAAAATTTGAACACGCGGATCATATCAGCGGCGAAGCGTTTGCGGAACAAAACCTTGTCCGTAAAATGTCATGCACCGGATGTCCTGTCGGCTGCATTCATGTCGGAATGTACCGGAATGAATTTGATAAAGGCCATGAATACGAAGCTGTCAGCGTCGGTTACGATTATGAATTAATTTTCGCGCTCGGCACTTTTATCGGCGTAAAAACCACCGATGAAATTCTTGCAATCATAGAAGAAGTCGAAGAGCACGGCATGGACGCCATGAGCACCGGCGTTTGTCTTGGATGGGCGACGGAAGCTTTGGAAAAAGGCTTAATAACAATTGATGATACGCTTGTTGATTTAAAATTCGGCGATTCGAAAAGTTATATAAAAGCGATCGATCATCTCGCGGCGGGCGTAAATTCTTTTTACAGAGCGCTTGGCAGAGGCAGCCGTTACGCCGCGAAAAAATACGGCGGCGAAGATTTCGCCATGCACATCGCCGGCAATGAAATGGCCGGATACCATACAGGCTACGGTTCTCTTGTAGGCGCCGCGGTCGGCGCGAGACATTCTCACCTTTGCAACGGCGGTTACGGACTGGATCAAAGCATGAAAGAATTTGACGAAGATGCCTTTGTCGATAAATTATTCGCCGAAGAATGTGAAAGATGCATGACCAACTCTCTTGTTATGTGCCTTTTCGCAAGAAAAATTTACGACAGGCAGACAATTCTTGACGCGCTTAACTCAATCGGCTGGGAGCTCACCAACGATGATCTAACCGCCATCGGAAAACGCATTTATCAGACCAAGCTGCAAATAAAAAACGCTCTTGGCTATCGTCAGAATGATGTTAAACTCCCAAAACGCTTTTTTGAAACAATCAGTATGCAGGGCAAGTTAGACGAAGAAACGGCGTACAGGATGATCAGAAAATACACCGAAAAAACCGAAGCGCTGTTAAAAGAAATTATTTAATTTTAATGAAGTATGTTAGTGATGTGAAAAAATATTTATTTGTTTTATCATTAATAAATATCCTGATATTTATTTCGTGCAGCACTATAAAGATAAGGACTTATGAGTTAGATACGCCGTTATTAAATGAGAACAGCAGTATAAAAATAGTATTGATCTCTGATCTTCATAGCACAATTTACGGAGAAAATCAGATTGAATTGATTAATATTATTTTAGAACAAAAACCTGATTTGATAATAATGGCAGGAGATATTCTGGATGATGAAATTCCGAATTTAGGTACAGAACTGCTTTTGTCGGGCATTAAAGACATCGCACCTATTTATTTTGTCACAGGTAATCATGAATATTATAATAATAATGTTGAAGTAAACAAAGAGCTGCTTAGATCGTATAACGTCAATATATTATCGGATTGTTATGTAAAAATCAATATCAATGATAATGAAATTATTTTAGCCGGCATAGAAGATTCCGCAAAGAAAAATTATGATACACCGGAATATAATCTGGATGAAATTATGGAGTATGCCTTTAGAGAATTAGACGAGGTTGAATTATATAAAATATTAATCGCGCACCGGCCGGAAAAAATAAATATATATAAAAATTTTTCTTTTAATTTAATATTATCAGGCCATACACACGGAGGACAAGTCAGAATACCGCCTTTTATTAATGGTTTATACGCTCCGGATCAGGGAGTATTTCCAAAATATGCCGGAGGAATTTATAAACATAATGGAGTGATACATATAATAAGCAGAGGCCTTTCAGTAAAACCGGAGCTTCCAAGAATTTTTAATTCTCCTGAACTCGTAGTGATTATAATAAAAACTTATTAATTTCTTGATTCAAAATTTCTGCCGCGTACCTGAGTCTAAATAAATCATGAGAAAGCCGTTAAAATAAATTGACAAAACTATTATACTCTTTATACTTAAAGTAAAGATTTTTTATAATGAATATATTTTTTAACTGGTCAATTGATAATTATTTATCGCTGGTACTTATTTTAGTAATGGCAATAGGCAGTATTTTTGCGCTCTTTCAATGGAATTCTTCAATAAAAATAAGAAGAACAGAATTTTTGGATGAAATTATTAATAAACTTTGGTTTGATGAAAATATGGCAAGAACCATGCATATGATAGATAACAATCCAAATTGGTATACAGAAGATTTTCACAAAAGTTACTCTGATCTTGGATATCAGATTGATAAATTACTTTCATACTTTGATTTTATTTGTTATCTGCGTTTTATTAATAATTTAAGCATTAACGAATTCAGCGTAATTAGGTATGAAATTGACAGAACATGCGCTTCACCTTCTGTTCAGGCGTATTTGTGGAATTTATATCATCATTCAAATAAAATCGAAGCCGGATGTTCCTTTATGTATATAATTGATTATGGAATAATAGAAAAAATTATAAACAAGGAATTTAAGAATAATAATAAGGATTTATTTTATAAATACCTTAAATTTTAAACATACCGCTTCCGGCCTGCGCTGTTAAAATAATATTTTATAATAAAGCTGATGACTTACTTTAATTTAGTTATTTCCTGTATAATATTTATTATGCCGCTTTTAAACATAGGGACACTGATAAAAAGGCTTCGTATCCAGCAGGGGATAACGCAGGAGGATCTTGCATATCCGATTATTGAGCAGTCAACATTGTCAAGAATTGAAAACGGGCAGACTATGCCGAATAAAAGCACAACGGAAATGCTGCTGGAGAGGCTTGGGTATAATCCCCGTAACATCGATATTGTTATTGATAAAAAAACGGCTGATATTCAAAAGGCAATGGATGAGCTGTATGGATATATAAAAACGGAAAGCATTTATAATGACCAGGAAGAAAGAACGAAGAAGGCGGAAGAGATAATTAAAACGCTGGAAGATGACGTTGAGTTCATGGCGGAGCGCGTTAATCGTCAGTATATTTTATTAAACAAAGCTATGTGCGCGCTGCACAGAAAAGAAAATTTAAACAGCGTGCATAAAATGCTTATGGAAGCCATGAAAATCAGTATTCCCGAGTATAACGAAAATGATATAGATAAATATTATCTTTCCAAACAGGATGTGCGCATTATCAACCTTACAACGATGGTATACCGCGACAACGGGCGCTTGGATGACGGTATTAATGTATTAAAACTTCTTAAGAAGAACTTTGAAGAAACAAACATTGATAAGGAATCCAGAGGAGAATATTACGCCAGCGTTGTTTACGCTCTTGCTACGCTTCTTACCTATGCGAATAAATATGAAGAAGCTCTGGAAATGTGCGACCATGCGGCGGATATATGCATAGAAACAGGGGTTTTCCGCCTTTTGCCTTTGGTAACCGCGTATAAGGTGCGCTGCCTATATAATCTGGGAGACAAGGACGAGTGCTCCGAGCTTTTGAAGCAGTCGTATTACGCTTCAAAGATGTTCGGTTACCACAACTGGGTAGCTATGGTAAAGGATTACGCGGAAAAATTTGGAATTGCTCTTTAATTCTTTTTGCAATTGACGTTATCGAACAACTCTATTATATGGTAAAATAAAAAAATGATATCCATAGAAGACCGGTATTCACGACAAATATTAATTAAAGAAATCGGAAATGATGGACAAAAGAAACTTTCTCAGTCTTCTGTTTTTGTCGCAGGCGCGGGAGGATTAGGTTCTCCCATATTGACGTATCTTGCCGCCGCCGGTGCAGGGCGCATTGGTTTTATAGACAGCGATGTTGTGGCGGAGAGTAATCTAAACAGGCAGTTTTTGCATAACATAAATAATATAGGCGGTCTAAAAACAGACTCCGCTAAAGAAAAACTTTCCGCTCTTAATGATAAGATCGAAATTATTGCGTATAACGAACGTTTAAACGAAAAGAACGCGGCGTCGTTTCTTGCCGGCTACGATATTATTCTTGGCGCTGTTGATTCGTTTGAAACGCGCTTCATTATAAATAAGGCATGCGTTTCATTATCGCTTCCTTATATTGACGGAGGCATTAACGGTTTTTCAGGCTGTGTTATGTTTTCAAATCCACCGTATACTCCCTGCTTAAACTGCGTTTTTCCTGACAGCGTACAGCGGGCGGAAAAAAAAGCGCCGGGCGTTCTTGGAGTAACAGCCGGAATCATCGGGACAATCGAAGCGAACATTGCTCTTTTGCACCTGCTTGGTTTGCCGAATCCGTTAAAAGATAAACTTTTAATTTATGACGGACTTAATATGAGTTTTGATCATATAGAAATTTTTAAAGATGATGATTGTAAAGTATGCGGCAGCAGGTAAAAGGCGGGTTAAAAATGAAAGTGTTATTTTACGGAAATGTGTTAGAGCACACAAAAAATGAAAAATCCTATGACGCTGATGATTGTTCAAATGTGCGTGAATTAATAAATGAACTTGGCGGGCATTACGGAAACAGTTTTAAAGATTTCCTTTCCGGCGAAGATACTTGTCTTTTCCTTGTTAACGGCAAAGGAATAATGATGACAGGCGGATTAAATACAAAACTTTTATCTGATGATAAAATCGAGGTGCTGCCCTTTACAGAAGCAGGATAAATTTTTCTTTGGAGGATAAAATGGCTGACAAAAATATTACCGAAAGATGGGCGAGAACAAAATGGTTTCGCGCCGCGCGTTTTGGAATGTTTATTCACTGGGGGCTTTACGCGATTCCATCAAGAGGCGAATGGGTCAGAAGCATAGAAAAAATTCCCAAAGAAGATTACCAAAAGTTTTTTGACGAGTTTAAAGCCGAGGAATATAATCCAAAGGAATGGGCGGCGCTCGCGAAAAAAGCCGGCATGAAGTACGCGATACTTACCGCGAAGCATCATGACGGATTCTGTCTTTGGGATACAAAGCTGACAGATTATAAATCAACAAAAACCAAAGCCGGCCGCGATCTTGTCAGAGAATTTCTTGACGCTTTCCGCGCTGAAGGAATTAAAACAGGCCTTTATTATTCTGTTGTCGACTGGTATCACGATGATTATCCTCATTACAATGACGCGTATCACCCGATGCGCGAAAATAAAAACTGCGGCAATGAAAAAAGGGATTTCAGCCGATACGTTGAGTATCTGCACGGTCAGGTGTGTGAGCTGCTAACGGATTACGGCAGGATAGATATTATGTGGTACGATTTTTCCTACGGCGGGATGGCAGGCGCGAAGTGGAAATCGCAGGAACTGATTGAGATGGCAAGAAAATTGCAGCCTCATTTAATAATTGATAACAGGCTGGAAGGATCAGGCGAGGAATCCGGAACAATTTTAAAAGATCACCCGTCCGATTTTGCCGGCGATTTCGCATGCCCTGAACAAATGGTTCCTCCGCAG